>Ga0196970_1001455_pt1 | contig 15872 bp, 10 predicted proteins | sample S1v_513CmetaG_FD_148672 | JGI IMG/M metagenome (GOLD analysis project Ga0196970, IMG submission 148672) | Soil microbial communities from Anza Borrego desert, Southern California, United States - S1+v_5-13C | ecosystem: Environmental > Terrestrial > Soil > Desert | place: USA: California...
ACTGCCATCAACATCAGTCCAGCGGCAGCCACCAACGCGCGAAAGCGCATACCAAACCCCATCATTTAATTGGATTCCAATGCCAAAGCGGCACACCAGGCCTCGCCACGCGAGCCCTGGGACAAAATTTTCAGCGAACGCCCGCTGTCTTGCGGGCTAATGGTAATGGTCAGGTCAGGCTTTGGCAAAAAGCCTGCACCTTTATCGGGCCACTCGATCAGGCACAGCGCATCGTCTTCGAAGTAGTCACGGATACCGAGAAACTCCAGCTCTTCCGGATCGACCAGTCGATACAGGTCGAAGTGGAAGGCACGAACGTCACCGATCTCGTAGGGCTCAACCAAGGTGAAGGTCGGACTTTTTACCGCGCCGACATGCCCAAGCCCGCGAATGATGCCACGCGAGAGCGTGGTTTTGCCCATGCCCAGGTTGCCTTCAAGAAAAATCAGGCCATGGCCCTGGGTGACGCGGGCGATCCGTGCGCCAAAGTCGCTCATCGCCTGTTCATCGGCCAGGTACAGGGTTACTTCAGACACGGTGCTTGCTCCTCCAACAACTGACGAATGGCTGGAATCAGATCACTGGCCGCCAGCCCACGGCCGAATTTGCCTTGTTGCAAGCCGGCATTGGCATGCAGCCACACGGCGAGACTTGCGGCATCGAAAGCCTGCATGCCCTGCGCCAGCAGTGCGCCGATCAAACCGGCCAGCACATCGCCGAGGCCGCCCGTGGCCATTGCCGGATGGCCTTGATGACACAGCGCCAGACGCCCGTCGGGATGCGCGATCAGGCTGCCTGCGCCTTTCAACACCACCACCGCTGTATATTTTTCACTCAATTCAAGCGCAGCCGTCGGACGATCCGCCTGCACCTCGGCAGTGCTGACGCCCAACAACCTCGCTGCCTCCCCCGGATGCGGGGTAATCACGCAATCCTTGGGCAATTGAACGAAACCGCGGGCCAGCAGGTTCAACGCATCGGCGTCCCACACCTGTGGCAAGGATGCGTTGGCTGCGGCGGACAACAATGCGCGGCCCCAACCAGCCTGCCCCAGCCCCGGCCCGACGACCAGCGTCGAGACCTTTTCCAGCAGGCCCATCAACTGATTGGCCGACGAGGTGCCGAGGGCCATGGCTTCCGGTACCCGGCTCAACGCCGCCGGAACGTGCTCGGGACGCGTCGCCAGCGACACCATGCCCGCGCCGCTGCGCAGGGCCGTTTCCGTACTCAGCAGGATCGCCCCGCCAAAACCGTGATCGCCGCCGATCAGCAACACATGGCCAAAGCGGCCCTTGTGCGCCGTCGGTGTGCGCGGGGCTGGCAGCGGAAGATTAGACGGGCTGAGGCGTCGGGCGCGGACAGCAATGTCACTATAAATGTCGGCGCTGGCCTGCAGATCATTGAAAACCAGCTCACCTATGTGATCGGCGGCATCGCCAGTGAACAGGCCGACTTTCAGGCCGATAAAAGTCACTGTGAGATCAGCCTGCACCGCGACGCCCAAGGCTCTTCCGGTGTCGGCGCAAAGCCCCGAAGGGATATCGACCGCCGCAACAGGCAGGCCGCTGGCATTGATCGCGTTGATCGCAGCCGCATAGGGCTCGCGCACCTCGCCGTTCAAACCTGTGCCCAGCAAGGCATCGACGATAACGCCACGCAGCTCGCGCTCAACAGCCCAGCGCTGCACAGCAACGCCTGCGGCCAGTGCCTCGGCATGAGCAAGCGCCGCATCCCCTTGCAAGCGCTGCGGATCGCCCACCGCCAGCACGCGCACAGCCCAACCAGCGCGCAACGCCAGTACGGCAATCAGGTAACCGTCGCCGGCATTGTTGCCATGCCCGGCCAGCACTGTCAGTTCGTTCGCGTCCGGCCATTGCCGCACCAGCGCGCGCCAGGTCGCCCGGGCCGCGCGCTGCATCAATTCGAAGCCTGGCGTGCCGGCAGCAATCAGTCGCGCGTCGAGCTCACGTACCTGGGCGGCGCCGTACAGTGCGTCGGGTAATTCATCTTTCGTCTGCGGCATGCGTCTTCGGGCTCCGATGTCTGGCAGAATTATACGCACCTCAGCTCCGGTTTCTCTCGCCTCATGTCCGCCATCCCCACAGACCTGCCCGCCCTCGCCCAATCCATCAAGGACTGGGGGCGCGAGCTGGGCTTTCAGCAAGTCGGCATCAGCGGCCTGAACCTCGCCGAGCATGAGCAGCACCTCGAGCGCTGGCTCGCGGCCGGCTACCACGGCGAAATGGACTACATGGGCGCCCATGGCAGCAAACGCTCGCATCCCGAGGAACTGGTGCCGGGCACTTTACGCGTGGTCTCCCTACGCATGGACTACCTGCCCGGTGACACCCAAATGGCGCAAATGCTGGCGCAACCGGAAAAAGCTTACGTGTCGCGTTATGCCTTGGGCCGCGATTACCACAAATTGATCCGTAAACGTGTGCAGCAATTGGCCGACAAAATTCAGGCCGAGATCGGCCCGTTCGGTTTTCGTGCGTTCGTCGACAGCGCCCCGGTGCTGGAAAAAGCCATCGCCGAACAGGCCGGGCTGGGCTGGATCGGCAAGAACACCCTAGTGTTGAATCGCAAGGCTGGCAGCTACTTCTTCCTGAGCGAATTGTTCGTCGATCTGCCGTTGCCGGTGGATGAACCGCACAGCACCGAGCACTGTGGCCGTTGCACTGCGTGCCTGGATATCTGCCCGACCAACGCCTTCGTCGGCCCGTACGTGCTGGACGCACGGCGCTGCATTTCCTATCTGACCATCGAACTGAAATCCGCCATCCCCGAAGAGCTGCGGCCGTTGATAGGCAATCGCGTGTTCGGCTGTGATGACTGCCAGATCGTCTGCCCGTGGAACCGTTTCGCCAAGCCTTCCGGGGAAAGCGATTTCAAGCCACGGCACAACCTCGACAATGCCGAACTGGCGGAGTTGTTTTTGTGGGATGAAGAGAAGTTCTTGAGCAGTACTGAAGGTTCGCCGTTGCGGCGGGCGGGGTATGAGCGCTGGTTGCGCAATCTGGCGGTGGGGCTGGGCAATGCGCCTTCAACGATCCCGGTGCTGGAAGCGTTGAAGGCGCGACGGGATTATCCGTCAGAGTTGGTTAGAGAGCATGTGGAGTGGGCGCTGGAACAGCACGCCCGACGTGTTCACGCAGAACGGACAAGTACAATGCCCAAATCCTGGCCAGGACAGTGAGGTCTTCGGCCTCACACCTGGGGCTATCTGATTGGACGACTTATGCCTATTTTTTTTCGTTATAGTGGCCACCCAGCTGTTTGATGGTGGCGATCCGGTCTTTGGCATTTTCCGTCAGATACACGCGATCGCCCTTCGACAAATAAAGATGCATCGACTTTGACGTTGAACTGGATGGACCTTTCATTGGCGTATATTCAGCGTGAATGAGCGCGGCAGCCGATGTCGGCGAGTTTCCCTCCTCGATATGGCTCATGAATTGCTCTGCTCTGGCCAGCGAGGCATCACGCGCCTCTATCCTGAGATAGTTCAGCTTGTCTTTGGGCCTGACCAGCGTCCATTTCGTTTCGACCTCTTCCTCTGCCACCGCACTGGCTTTCGCAGTTTTTGCCTTTTGCGCAGCCTTGGCGCCTTTTCCATTGGCAAAACTTTTGCCCGCACCTTTACCACTCAGCCCTTGCTTAAAGGCGCCTGCCAGTTTCCTGCCAGCATTCACCGCAGCTTTTGCACCCGCCGCCAAACCTGCACCGAGCGAAGCCAGGCCAAGACCGAAACTGATCCAGCCCAATATCTCGCCTGTTTGAGAACCCGGTGCCAGCTCATTGACCACCTCGCTGGCAATACTCGCCAGGCCTGAAGCAACCGCCAGCCCCAACGCCGCCACTGCCCATGGCGTCGCCGCGCCCATCGTCAACACGCTGGCAACAATCCCGAGAATACTCGCCCCGATGCCCAATATTGATTGCCAGGAGATATGCCCGGTCGGGTCGACACGATTGACAGGGTCGCCCAGGCAATAACTGTAGGCATTCAATCCGCCCGCGCCAAACGGACTCATGCTGTCGGGGGCGAGAAAACGCATCAGTGTCGGACTGTAGGCCCTGTAACCGTTACCCAGCAAATAAAGCCCGGTTACCGGATCCAGCTGCTCGCCGTTGAACGCCGCGAGGCTGAACAAGCCACCCTCGGCAGGACGATGGCCGTAAGGGCTGTAGGCGCAATCGGTGAGCTGTTCCTTGCCCAGCGTCGCCAGCACGCTTTGCTGCTGATCGGTGCCAAACAGCTGCGCTCCGGCGTTCAAGCCGAGTTGCTGTTGCCCTACAAGCGCGCCACCGTGACGCACGACAATGGATGAATCTTCACCACTCACCTCATTGGCGACCCGGCCGGCATAGTAGTAACGCTGCGTAGTTACCTTGTCAGGTTGCGACAGTTCAACCAGATCGTCGAAACCGTCGTAATGGTAGCCACGAATGACTGATTCCCCTGCGCCGGATAATTGCTCAAGACGTCCGAACGCGTCATAGGCCAGAGTTCGCGCCTGATCGTCCTTGATCATCCTGCCGTTGGCGTCGTATTCCAGCGTCACGGCCGGCGGATAGTCGACATGGGAATGTTTGACGGCGCTGAGCTGTACGGGATCTGGATTGTCATAACTGAAAGTCGTCAGATTCACGCCCAGCGGGAACTTGGTCTGCACAGTAAGAATGTTATCCAGTGCATCGAAGGTGAATTTCTGCTGAACAATTTCCTTGCCATACGGATCGTGGGGCTTTTGGGTACCGGCACAGTCGTACTGGCTCAGACGCCCGCGCACATCGTAGGTGAATTGCTCATCACGCAATAGTTGCGTGCCGCGCCTGGACACCTTCTGCGCCAGTTTGCCCGCAAGCGTGTAAGTCGATTCCAGCGTCTGGTCAGGCTGGCCCTGGATCTCGAATGTACGGCGGACTTCTCGACCGATATCGTCATAGGCAAACCGGGTGATCATCTGACGCTTGATCGATGTGTCTTCGGTTTTCGTCCAGCCGAGCATCCCGGTCTGGATGTCGTAGTGGAATTCGGTTTTCAACGAACCCTGCGTGGTGGCCAGCAGGCGACCGTGCGCGTCGTACGCGGATGTGCTTTCGGTTCCGAGTACATCGACATGGGTGATCGGCCGCCCATGCAGGGACCAGGTACTGGACGTTGCTCTCGTGATATCGCCGAAGGTCGTCGTTTCGGACTTGAGACGCCCGGAAGGGTAATAGCTAAAACTGCGTTGCCTGCCGCTTTCGGTACAGCTCAAGGGATTGCCACTGACGGGGTCATAAGTCAGGGTGGTGACCAGTTCCCCTGCCTTGCGCTCCGTCAGCAAACCGCCCAAATCACGCAAATAGGTGAATTCGGTTTTTTTGCCATCAGCCGTCTTGTACCACTGAGGTTGAGTGAAGCCCGCCTCATAACCTGCCTCGGACTTTCGTCCGCCCACGGTACTCTGGATCAAACGACTCAAACCGTCATACGTTTGTTGCCCCAATGTTTTGTCATCGACCTTGATGCCGATCGCTAACTGTTCGTCGCTGTGCTCGGCGTAATCAGTAACCACCTCACTGGCATCCGGCAGGACAGTGCGGATTATCCGGTCAAAAACGTCGTACTCATATCGAGTGGTATTGCCGACAGGATCTGTCTCGCTGGTTGTGCGGCCGAATCCGTCGTAGGCGTAAACGGTTTTGCCCAGACTCTTGTTCTTCAGATTGAAGCCTTCAACACTAATCGGTTTACCGAAGTCATTGACGAGAGTGATGGTCTTGCCCATCCCCTGCAACCAACTGGTTTGCTGGCGAAGAACCGGATCCACCTCGCTGTGTTCAATTCGGCCATCGGCATGCAGCGTCTTGCTGACCTGACCCCAGGAATCGTATTCGTAGCGGGTGCTGACCGGACAGGCCTTGCCATCACGCCAATCGGTCAATGTCACTTGCACCTTGTGCCCCACTGCATCATGCAGGGCGCAATAAAGCGTACGAGTGTGGATGAGCCCGTCCTTGTCTGGATGGTCGCAGTCCTTTTCCTGGATGGTGATCACTCGCTCCAGACCGTCATAGGTGACCCGCTGTTCGCCGCCGGCGGGATCGGTGGTCACCACCGTCGCCGGCTGCACCAGACTGGCGGCCAGATAGGCGAATTGCGTAGCGGCCTCACAGGGCGTGCCGGGCGCAACCTTTTTGCGCACTACCCGGCCGATCGCATCGTACTCATACCCGATGTGCTCGCCGTCGACACCGACTTGCGACACTTGCACCCCGGTTAGCGTCGAGAGCACCTTTTCACTGATCTGCAGTGCATCGTCAAACCCGCGCGTGCTGGATTTGACCCGCAATCCGTCACCCTCAAGCTCATAGGAAAATGCGGTAGAGGTTTTTTTATCATTGAGGGTGAAACTTTGCTCTTTCGTGGCCCCGTGTTTGAGGGGGTCCTTTGGGGAGTTCAGATAACTGTGTTCAGTTTTCGAACGTAATACCTCAACACCGTCCACCACTTCAAAAAAACGCTCCCCGACCGGTAACACGAAGGCCAATTCCGCGCCTTCCAGCGCGGGATGCAGGGCATAGTCGTAATACGTGACTGTCGCAGCATCATCCGACGCCGCAGCGGTGACCGTCTTCTTTTTAGGGAATCTGGAAAAACCCAGCGGATCTTCCGGGCAATCATCGCCACCACTTGCCGGATAAAATTCTGTCGTGGTCGTCACTCCACTTGGCTCGACGTGCTTGAGCAAATTGCCTTCTTGGTCAAACTCGGTGACGGTGGTTTCCACACGCTGTTGTTGGGTGAGCCGATCAAGGTGAGTCACTGTATGGACTTTCGGCATGCGGAACTGAGCCACCTGCTCATTGAAAGGCTTGGTGACCGAGCAGTGATACTCGGTAGCGGTGGCGACTTGGGCATCGCCACAGGTTGTGACCTCAGCCACCAACAGGTGGAATTTGTTGTAGGTGCGTTTAATGCGCGTATGTACTTTGCCTTTTACCAACAAGTGCTCGTCTGAGGTGTAGACATAGTGGCCGGGCGCCAGGTAGAGAGGGTCCAGGTCATCACCCTTGGCCGGGAGGAGGCCCTGCCCAAGGAAGTTATGGTCGGAGTACGTGTATGTCTTGCAGAGTCTGGGTTGGCCGCGCCCAGGGTAAGCATCGTGAGCAATGACAAACGGCAGCGTCTTTTCCCCATCACTTACGAAACGATGACCTTGTCGCTTGTAGCGAATGATTTCCACGCCGCGCAATGGGTTGACGACGCGGTACAGATAGCTGGCTTCATCGATGACTTCATATTCCAGCTCCCAACCTTTACCGACCGGAAGCTCGATTGACGTTACCCGAGCGTTCCTCAAAATCAATTTGTAGGCGGAACTGGAAGAAGTATCGGGGTGCCGGGTCAATGTTACCTGACCTGCATTGCGGGTAATTTTCAGCAGGCATCGCTTGGCGTCACGGACTTCGCTCAACCTGGGAAACTGGTTGAACAACTCATGCTTCAACGTGATGCTCGCACCGTTCGCCGCTATTATTTTTTCCGCTACGGCGACTTGAGTGCCAGCCAGGACTTTGAGCAGTTCACGCCGACCATCCTTGTATCGAACTTCATAGCGTCCTGGTCCGGTCACCAGAACCTTTGCCGTTTGCAGTTTCATTTCCTTGAAGTGCAGACTGCCAGGCGTTTCTACGGCTTTATAGCGCTCGCCGCTGGACAGCGTCATGACTTTGCTGAGCACGTCGTAACTGGTCATGGTCAAAGACCAGCCAATGCCGAAGCCGGCATCCGCCTGATTGAGCGGATTGAAGCCCAGCGAAAGTGCAAGCTCAGGACCATTGAGATCTGCCGAATGCAATTTCCCCAACGAAAAGGCGCACGTGTACATGCCCGTGCGGGGATCAACGCCTCCGGAAACAAACTCACCGAAATTGAAAGCGTTTGATTGAACAGCGGAAGATGAATTACTTTCCATAGAAAAAATCTCCGTTATTTCAGATGTAGATATGGCAGATCACGTTGATCAGCTGACAATCGCTGACCACACACCTGAAAATCAGGAAAACTGCTTTGTTGACCGCTTCGATTCACCCAGAATGAAAGTCCGCTGTTCTATATCACCATCAATAGCAAGCCAGTGCTCCGAACCGAACTCATCAATAACTGCAAGTTCAAACGCACCGTCGTTGCCCGGCTTTTCCTCTGTCTGAAGCGTAGTGCGCTGCACGAGGGTCAATACCCCCGGAACATCGTTAATCGGAAAAGTGATATAACCGAGAGGAGTCTTGACCGAGGCCGATCGCCCATAGATCGGCGCCAGATAACCATAAAAACTTCTGCCGCCGCCACTGTTGTGATTGATCGTACCTGACGAGTACACCATTACCGCATCTTCAGCATCATACGGATTAAGCGCTATGGCATTACTGTACCAATCAAGCAAGTTGATCTGACGGCCATCAGTGTGAAGTCCGAGATGAAAATATTGAATTCGCTCCTCGTACACCCTTTCGCTGAACGTGCCGTACTTATGAAGAGAAAAACTGCTCTGGGTATATTTCTTCGGCGGGATCGCCTCCAGCGTAACACTGCTGTCAAAACCGATTCCGTTACTTCGCAATACCACGCCATCCATGGAAATCTCGGCAGCCACTTCCATGATTCCAGGTCTGGAAGCCGACACCCAGAACTGAAAGATCTGTACCGGATCAGAGGGGTCGCTTATCCGGTGGTCCGTGCTGCGCGGAACTTCTGTCAGGCGCGTTTGCCCACCCGACATTTCGTGAGCATAACGATTCTCTTGAAGCGATACACTCCAGTCTCCCTCCAGCGGCCGCGCGCCGTTATAGGCAATCAATCGCAGTGATTGCAAGCCAGGATGCCCGTACAGCGACGCGCCGTCGCCATTGTTATCGACGCCGTGCAGAAGCACCAATACACGCACCTGCATCCGACCGTTGGCATAAAGCACTTTGTGCTGGCCTGAACGTGTGGAGTCAAGTTTCACCTCGATACGGGAAATACCAATTTGATCATCAAACATTTAACACCACCTTGCTGACGGATAGATTTGATCCTTTAGGGATTCAGCAAAGTATTGAGGCTCGATTTAAATAAGAACAGCCGCGACATTCGACAAATTGTGATCAAGTAATAACTCAACATCACCACCAACAACTTTTACAAAAGCTTATGGATCTAAAAATCGCGAAACTTACGATACAGAATTTAACAACGCCATTCCTGCCCCTTTGATTTCGGTTCTCGATGATCACTCTCCCCTCCTGAATTCAAGCGTACCGAATCAGAAAGGGAGCGGCCATACAGTTTATTCTTGTCGGGGTATGTTATGAGAAAAAGATCCCGTTACTTTCACAAATATTCAGTCGCTGTCCGAACCTGTGGAAAATCCGCTCTCCGAGGACTCACTCTCGGAGTCAGAATCTGAAACCACATCCTCGGTCTGGATTTCCAGCTTCCGATCCAGGCTGGAATTCTCCAGGTAATGATTAATCCGTTGCCTGGATACGCTACTGAGCGGATTATTGAATAAGCCAACGTATAAATCCTGCGTATCCGGAATCTCGAACAATTCATTTCCGACGTCGGAAATATTATTACCCTGCAATGCCAGGACCTGAAGTTCCTTAAGCCTGTCTATGCCCGTAGGAATGCTGGAAAGATTTGCGTCATACAGCATCAATTCGGCTAAACCTGTCATGTAGCCTACATGCGGAGCGACTGTCAGAGGGTTTTTCGCAAGATTCAACAAGTTGAGTGTTTCGATTCTGGACAAACCCTCAGCCGTGGCTTCAGACAGTTTGAGCGAGCACTCGCCCAGCGTAAGTTGGCGCAACTGGCGCATTTGAAATATCCCTAATGGAAACGCCTCCATCTTTACGCCTGCAACCATCAAATATTGGATACCTGGAAAACTGTCAAGAAACTCACCGATCCGTGCACCCGGTTGTTTTACGGTCAAGATTAACTCTGTTACATACTCAAATCTGGCGGACAACGTTGGTAACTCATCAGAAAAATCGACATGATAAGAGAAATGAAAGTCACCGTACCCCCACTTCGAAACCGACTTGCGCTGCCAGATATCCTGCAGCTTTGCGCTGAACTGCTCGCGAGCCTGGCGTTGTCCGGCGGCGGCTGGCGCGCCTTCTGGTCCCGACGTTTGCGCATGAGGTGATGCCCCATTGGCATTCCATATCGCCAATTCATCACGCAATGTCGCAAATTCTTTTTCCAGGCGGGTCAATACGCCGGCTGGATCACTTTTCAAGCGTTCTGCGACAAACGAACTCACCTCCTCATCCGAAAGCTGCGGATAAAGATCGCGTACACGATCCTCAAAGGACTTCGGTGATTCAGGGTCGCCGCCGCCACCGCCTCGCAACTGTCCCGCTTGCCTGTGCTGCGCAGTGGCACGAGTGACATCGCTCGGCAACGGCCCGAGCCCCAGCCATTCGCTCACAGCCTGGCGTGATGGCAACGGCTGTGCACGGATCAACCGCCGCATCGCCGGAGCGTCACTGATGCCCAGCAATTGACGCTGGTGAGGGAGCAACAGCCCCCAGACCACTGAGTACAAATCCTTCACTTGAAAAGGTAACCGTTCTCCGCTGTGCTGGGTGACATAGCCTTCCTGTTGACGGATCAGTACATGACGAGTCGCTGATCGGGCATCGCCAATAGCACTCAAAACGTCGCCATCCACGCGCTGCCTGATCTCCACACGAACCGTCGGGGGCCAGGCAGCAAGACGCCCGATCATCTGCAATGCCAGCAGGTCACTGTCCAGGCTCGATACCGAGTCCAGATAAATGCCTTCGCACGCTCTCGCCAGCCGCACGTCTCGCAACGCCAACAGTGCCTGTTCTGCTACTGACCGCGGCAGGCCCGGTTGGTTGTGCATATGCAAACGCTCGGCAGCACTGGTATCGCGCCAGATCGCCTGAGCGGCGGTTTTCGGCAGTTCCGGAAAAAAACGGCGCATGCGCAAGGTAACTTCATCACAGTCGGCCTCAAACGCATCTTCAATGGATTTGAAGCGCGTCAAGCGCTCATCGGCTGTTCGCGCTATTGCCTGAATTTGCTGGTCAAGCTCGAATCGTCTGACGGAGTCCTCCAGCAAAAATGGCGCAGGAAGCTTGCGAGCGAGCACATCACTTAACACGGGTACGTCAACTCCGGTGACTGCGAGCACGCGTGAAACGGTAATGTCTGAAAATTGCGTGACGGAACCTCCTGCACGGCGAAACAGCTCTGCGATTTGCGCGACTGAGGAATTCGGCAAGATGACGTCGCCACTTTCCAGCGCAAACCAATATCGCCCCTCGCTGTCGCGCGTCATCAATGGACCGGAAGGCTTCAGCTCTCGCGCCTGTTTAGCACGAAACAGACCGGTCTCGGCGTCCACCACCACTTGCACAATAATGTCATCGGTAACAGCAACATATTGGCGCTGTTTCAGTGACAGGATGCCCTGTGCATCCGCTTGGCCAAAGTATTCAGGTGTAGGTAGCCCGTAAGTTCCCAGCGAAGACTTCGCGGTCAGCATGACACCCTCGCTCATGACCGGATCAATAGGGGTCGTGACCATAAGGTTTGCAGGCCGCACCGTGACGCTGTCTGGCCTCGGTGAGGGTGGCGATGGCAGCGAATGGTGCGGTATTGGAAGCGGTGAAGTTGCGGAAGCCGCCGGAGGCCTATGCAGCCCGTCCGCAATTGAGTCGGGCGTTTTGATGGGGAGAGAAACAGGTTTGATTTTTGGCGGTTTTCCAGCCATGAGCGCTCATCCTTGAGGGGTGTTGCGCTGGCCCCCAAAACAGAGGGGCCAGCGCCGGATATAAGTAAAGCACCATTGATGCAATACCCGGTCATTTAACATCACAGCTTACCGACAGCTGGAGCAATCAAGGATATATACATCTATTACATACGCCGACATTGCATCAGCGTGGTCCGGGGTCAACCTCGTTCCAGGTATAAGTTACGCTCATAGAAGTTGACTCGGATCGAGAGCTTATGCTCAGTACCGTGTTCATCAATGGCAATGAAGTGAAGGGAACCTCCGTACTTGCTTGCCTTCCCGGTCGTTATCGAATATTCGGAAAGGGCCTGCATGACGGTCAGCTCACCGTCATGATCATTGACCCTTACGTGATAATTCTCGTCATTCCAGGACGGGGCATCAGAGAAAAAGGCATACGCAACAGGATCGCCTTTAGCCGGCAAGGATACAAATAAGGATTTCGTTTCAGGGCTAACCAGAAAGACCTTCATATAATTTGTTTTTGGTTCGTTGAGTTTATTCCCCCCTGCAAACAGATGATTGGCACCTTTTTCGGCTCCATCTACTATCCAATCGACCAGTTTGATCTGCTGCCCATGCGGATAGAGTCCCAGATAATAGTTGAAGATACGATTGCCATAGTGCTCATTGCCGCGACGGGTCTGGTACCAGCGGAATTGTTCAATGGCGTAGGTCACAGGCGCTTTTGCTTCAAGGGTGACACTGCTGTCATGAACGCTGGAAAGCGTGGTGCCGTTACTGAGAATCTTTTCCCCATTCAGGAGCAAGCGGGCAGCAACCTGGGTGGTGCCGGCGACCGCTGAGGACACCCAGAACGTGCGGACCTGCGGATGCAGGCTGTCATCTTCTGATCCGTCGTCCTCAACATTTGCATTGGACGAGCCTGGCGCTTCAAGAGTGTATTGCCCTTGTTCGGTACTGGCAGTCCAACCGTCGCGCAAGGTATTCCCTGTGTTGTAATGAATCAGCTGAATACTTTCCATTACATCGGCTGGTATGTGTACTGCGCTGCCATTGACGTCCACCCCGGAAACCAGCACTTGTACCTTGACCTGCATTCGGCCATTACCGAACAGCGTTTTGTTGTAACTACTATCACTGGCATCGAACTTGACCCTGAAGCGGGCAATAGCTTCGAGTACGGGAGGGATATCTGGCTGGTCGCTTGCAGTTTCGATACTTTCACTCATGACGAAAATCCTTTTAAGAGATGCATTAACGGCTGACATCGCAGATGCCACACCGAGAAATACATCACTTTAAAAAAATCGGCAAAATGAAAAATGTAAGAAACATACCTTTGCAATATCTTCGACGAGCTACGGCGTTATGCCTGCAAATAGGAATACTCAGTGCTCATCGTTATAAATAAACTTGGGCATTTCCCAATGAAAACGAATCGCCAGCAGACGCAACAGGAATCCGCCAAATAAAGTGATGAGAATGGCCTGTTCGCTGGGCAGGTCAAGAAAAAGACACAGCATATAGCACCATGCTGCAGCAAACGACACGCTCGCATAAAGTTCGCGCCGGAAGATCAATGGAATATCATTGCAGAAAATATCGCGAAGAATGCCGCCGAATACCCCGGTGATTACCCCGCTGACCGATGCCACCAGCATGCCGTGGCCCATTTCCAGCGCGGTCATGCAGCCGATCAGGGTGAACGCCACCAGACCGACTGCATCGAGCACCAGAAACAATGAGCGCAGGTGGCGCATCCAGCGCGCGGTGAACACGGTGAACATTGCCGCAACCGAGGTCAACACCAGGTATTCCGGGTGTTTTACCCATGTCAGCGGGTAATGCCCCAGCAGCACATCACGAACCGAACCGCCACCCAACGCTGTGATGCAGGCAATCAGCACCACACCAAACCAGTCCATACCGCGACGACCGGCAGACAAAGCCCCGGTCATGGCTTCAGCGGTAATGGCAATCAGATAGAGCATCAGCAACATGGCGGCGATCCCGGCAGAGAGGCGCGCAGTCTAGCCACTTCGCACCGGTATCAAAAGAGATGACGTTAGCCTCGTTCCAGCCTGAAGCTTCGTTCTTTGAAGTCAGTGCGGATAGCCAGCTTATGCTCCGTACCAAATTGATCCAGAGCGGTAAAACGGAAAACTTCCGACCTGTCGACGCGTGGTTGATCTCGTGCAGCCGGGGACAGTAACTGGACAACCGTCAGTTCTCCGACGCGGTCGTTGACTCGAACCTCATAGTCCTTCTCGTGATAAATATCCCTGATGGAGTCTGGCGTCGAACCGGACGTTTCGGTAAACGGTAACGACACGTCAAGACTTTGCCGGTCCGGGCGAACCATAATGCCTGCCTGAAACGCTGCATTCCATGCGTTGATTTTATTACCAAAGGCAAATACAACGTTCTTGTCAGCCCCCTCAGCAATCCAGTCCACCAACTTTATTTGTTGCAAATTTGGATACAGGCCGAGGTAGTACTTGTAAATACGCTGGTTTTTAAACCCACCGTCATACCAGACGCCCTCCCAACGGAATTGCTCCACCGCAAAGGTAACTGGCAGGATGGCCTCAACGCTGACGCTGCTGTCATGCCTGCTCGAAAGCGTTGTGCCGTTGCTGCGGATAATTGTGTTATCAAACTTTATGGACGCACCGATCTGGATGGTTTCGACATTTTCGCTGGAAACCCAAAACGTGCGGACCCGGCGCTGGCCCGAAGAGTCCTCGCCTCCGTCATCCTCATCATCCGCAACGGTGGCGGTGGCGGTGGCGGTCTGCGTTACCGCCAGGGTGAAACGGCCCTGCTCCGTGCTGGCTTGCCAACCGTTGCGCAAGGTCCTGCCGCTGTCATAGTGAATGAGACGAATACTCTCCATGACCTCGTCGGAAACCGCAACGACATCACCATCGCGATCCAGACCAGAGACTACGACCTGGACTTTAACCTGCATGCGCCCATTGGCATATAGAACTTTGTTTCGACTGAATCCACCTGCGTCAAACTTCACGGCCAAACTACCGATACTTTCCGCCGCACCCGACTGGTCGGATTGACTTTGTAATGAATCCAACTGTTCACTCATGAATTTCTTCCTTGCCAGACTTGAGTCTTGAACACTTCGCAACTCGAAATAGAGTGAAAGTAATAGCACGAGGCAAATCTGACCCGTATTGGAAATGTGTAATAAAAAACAAAAAAACGATTATCACTTTTTTTTGAAAATGACGAACCTGAACTTACATTTCGATGCGAATTAAACTCGGTTCAACACTCAAGATCAGCCTTTCGCAACAGCAATAATAGATAACAACTGCTTCGAAAGTTTTATGGCAGGCCATTTGCGACAAATGCGACGATCAGCGGCAAGCGCCACCAACCCGTTTTACGCTGGCGCGACACGGCGCGAGCGACACGTTCCAATGCAGGAGCAACCCGCGGCAGCTCCTGCACAAACCCCGTCAGAACTTGATGAAATGCTTGCGGTAATGCTGCAACTCGGCAATCGATTCGCGGATGTCGTCCAGCGCCAGGTGCGTGCTGCCCTTCTTGAAGCTGTCGCGCACGTCCGGCGCCCAGCGCGCGGCCAGTTCCTTGAGCGTCGAGACATCGAGGTTGCGGTAATGGAAGTAGCTTTCGAGCGCTTTCATGTGGGTATAAAGGAAACGACGATCCTGGCAGATGCTGTTGCCGCAGATCGGCGATTTGCCTTTCGGTACCCATTTCTCCAGGAAGGCGATGGTTTCGGCTTCGGCTTCGGCCATGCTGATGCGGCTGTCGCGCACACGCTGGGTCAGGCCAGAGTTGCCGTGGGTGCGGGTGTTCCACTCGTCCATGCGCGCGAGGACTTCGTCGCTGTGGTGGATAGCGATCACCGGCCCCTCGGCCAGCGTGTTGAGGTCGCTGTCGGTGACGATGGTGGCCATTTCGATGATGACGTCGTTGTCCGGGTCCAGACCGGTCATTTCCAGGTCGATCCAGATCAGGTTCTGCGGGTTTTGCATATTCGGGCTCCTAGGCAATGCTGCGCAGTTTAGCCTAGGCCGCTGCCCGGGCGTGCTAAACTCGCGGCCG
>Ga0196970_1001457_pt1 | contig 15831 bp, 16 predicted proteins | sample S1v_513CmetaG_FD_148672 | JGI IMG/M metagenome (GOLD analysis project Ga0196970, IMG submission 148672) | Soil microbial communities from Anza Borrego desert, Southern California, United States - S1+v_5-13C | ecosystem: Environmental > Terrestrial > Soil > Desert | place: USA: California...
CGCCCCGTGGCCGATGTTTGGACCTGCGGGTCACACATGTCGATCGAGTGGCTTCGAAGCAGCATAAATCGGAGTATCTAGATGGCAGAGATAAACCCCAAATCAGAAAAAACTTCACCATCCGAGCCAGGAACGATCTCATCAGCCGAGACGCCGGGGCCAGACGGTACCAACCCCTTCACTCACGAGAGACCAGGCTCAACCGGAGGAACGGGCGACGTCAACCCCTCTGAACCAACGGTAGGAACCGAGGGATGGGGACTTGGCGAAAACGAAGAAAGCACTACGGGCAGGAGCCAGGGGCAACTTGGTCGTAATGAGCGGGACGAACAACCAGCAGGCGAGCGGACGTTCCGTTGTGCCGATGCAGGCAATGCAGATTGCCGTTTCGAGGCAAGTGCCGCAAGCCATAACGAGCTGATGACTGCCATCGAGAAGCACGGTCGCGAGGCACACGGCGAAATCGACGAAGTGACAAGACGCAGGTATCAGGACGCCATTCGTCAGCGGCACGCTCCATAGTGGCCGCTTGAGACCACCAGATAGGAGTAAACAAATGGCTAATCCGGAGAATCGCGATCCTATCGGTAGAACACCGACGAGCACAACCCCAGGTCCCGAAGGAGCTGGACCCAGGACAACAGAGGAGGAGGTAATCTTCCGCTGCTCAGACATTCACGTGACATGCAACTGGGAGGCGCGAGGACGTGACGAAAGCGAACTGCGTCCGCAAATCGAGCAGCACGGTCGTGAGCACCACGGCATCCGTGAGTTTGGTGAAGACATCTGGAACCGCGTTCGCGCTGCTATACACCGACGCGCAGCCTAATTTTGGGTTGGTAACTTGAGCTCGTTCAGGATGTGACCGGAGGACGGCACTGTGCCGTCCTCCGTCGAAATAGCACCAGACGCTGTTCTTCGTTATTTCGGATTCGGGGTACGAACCGCGGGTGGTGAAGATGCTGGACTGGACCGCGGTGTGCTTACTGGCGGTGCAGAAGGCCTTCCCCCAGATGCTCCGTCGAACGTACGCGAAGGAGAGGACGGAGGTGAGGGCCTCGGCGCAGGCGCGGATGGCCTCGCCGCAGGCGCGGATGGCCTGGCCGCAGGCGCAGCAGGCCGTGGCGTGTCCACTGGTCGTGCACCCGGCGAAACATCCGGCCGGCGTTGCGGTGGCTCGAACCCTGCTCCACGGCGCGTGTCCGAATTGGCCTGTCCTCGTCCAGCACCGGGCGACTCCGGCCTTCGCGGTCCGTCACCAGAGGCTGGAGGCGCGATCGTCGGCCTCACCGCTGAACCGGCGCTGCCTGGTGTCGCCCCAGGTCGAGGAGCCACGGGTCTCTCGCCTGCTTTCCATCGAGGTACATCGTTGTCATTTTGGCGGCGCCTGTCTCGCGGGCCGGGACGCGGCGGCAATGTCGGATTACCCACCGGAACCGGCCTGGCTACAGGAGTAGATGGGGGCGCGGGTGGCCTGTATGCCGGAGGCGGGTTACTCACCGGTGGAGCGGAGTACCACGTATTCCATCCGCCCGGCACCCAAGCCCAGCCGTACCCTGGGAAGAAGCGCCATCGGCCATAGCGGAACGGCATCCAGCCCCACGGATACGGAGAAACCCACGTGTAGCCCCACCCCGGATACCAGACCCAGTAGCCGCTCGCAAACGGATCCCATCCGAAGCTCACGTTGTAGGGTCTCCAAGCATACCCAAAGCCCGAGATGTTTATGAAATTCCCGTAGTAGTTCAGGTCGCTCCAGCCATACGCATACGGAGAATCGTACCTATTTGAAGCGTAACGGCTGTGGTAGTCCTCACGCTCCTGATCCCACCAGTCGTACTGCCCCTCATCGATGCCCTTCGCCAACTGGTATCGGTCGGGTTCATCAAGGTTGAGGGTCAGTGTTTCATTCTTCTTGATCTTGATTTCGTCTTCGCCGCCTTGAAGCTGCAACTCGCCCTTGAAAACGGCAACTTCCGCCTGACGATCGGAGAGTTCAACCCGGAAATGGGTTGATTTCGAAATCTGCAATTCGCGGCCGTTCAGCACGAGCCGATACTCATCCTCGTCTTTGCGCTTGATGTTGAAGTAGGCGGTCCCGCGCTCCATGCTGACAAGATTCACCTTCCCGCCGTCTCCACGCAGCGAGAGCTGGTCAAAGCTCACGTTTGTATCCGGAGCAAGGCGAATGGTGCCGCCGTTTTCGAACTCCACTTCGGCTTCGCCATCCTCCCCGGTATTCAGCTTTGTACCTTGGGTGATCGGCATGTTTGTTATCGCTTTTTCGAAACCCTGGCTGGCGTTGCGGTCGATCTCGACCGATCCGTCGACGAAGCTCAACCGCACGATCCGAGCCTGAGAATCTGCGAATGCCGGGAGCGCGATTACGACCAGAGCACACAGAATTGCCGCTAGCACAGCGCGCCTTACTCTTAGTTTCATAACTGCTCCTGGAACATCCTGTTTCTTGCTGCTCGATTGTACGCCCACCTTGAAACAGAGTACTCTCGGGCCCCAGCACAACTCCACTCGTTCCCATTTTTGAAAACACCGCGAAAACGGTTTTGACTCTGCGTTTCGGAACCAAAGTGGTATCTTTTACGCGTTTCGAAGCTGGTCCACTATTTTGCCGTCCCACTCTGGGACGCCTTGGAGGACACAAATCATGATGGCACTTTTGTCCATGCTGCTTCAGCAGCCCGAAACGAAGAGTTCTAGCGTTTGGATCTGGATCGTCGTCCTGGTTGTCCTGCTTGCGCTCTTGTATATGCGTCGGAAGGGTCGCAAGGCAAAAGGTTAAGTTCTGCTCGAGGACTTAGCATAGGCCGTATGTAATCGTGACTGGCTGGGCGAACCGGCAAGCCTCTGATTAACTCGGAGACGCGGCTTTCAGGATCCGCTTCGCCCTTTCCCTTGCGATGTGCATCACCGAAACATCATTCATGATGTTCGTCAGGGTAGGCGCAACTGCCCGCACTTCATACAACTGACCAGCCTTCTGCATTTCTTCCATGCGCTTCAACTCCGCGTCCAATCCAAGCTTGTCGAAGCGACGGCTGAAATCGAGTCGGCGCGCAAACTCCAACGTCGTTGCGATACCCTGGAATATCGATGTGATCTCCTGAATCGCTGGATTCGATGACCAGTTATAGCTTGTCTGGTTCCGCTGACCTTTCACCGGCTGGGCAAGATTGCTGGGCAGGTGACCTACCGTGTAAGTCAAGGTCTTCGTTCCGGTGTCCGCGATGCGGGACTTGGTGTAATCGAAGTTGCCCTGGAAACGGTTTGTCTGTTCGGCCAGTTCGAAGATGCGCCGGCTTGTCGCATCCGAGACGGTGAATTTTACGATGTACGGATCGCCGTCAATTTTTTCGTTTTCGGGTGCCGGATCGGACCGGTAAGCGGCGCGGCCGGTACTTTCGACCGCGATCGCCCAGTGGGGTGGGTTCATTCCCGGTCTCACCAGATCAAACGTGATCACCGGGACAGGCGAACCTTGCGCGTCAGGCCGGAGATCTGGTGTTTGTGCTGAGACGCACAACGCTGCGATCACCAGACCTAGGAGGACAAAGAGCGACTTGCTGGCAATGTTCATCGAGGATCTTCCATAAAGCCGGTCGGTGATTCACATCATAACGGATGCGCATCGCAGCACTGGAGTGGGAACTCCGTCGGCCGATTATGGTGCCACCCCCTGGCGTTTCAGCGTTGCCCAGGTATGCAGGTGGCAGATAGCAATTGCGAGCGCGTCTGCCGCGTCTTCCGGTTCAGGACGCACGTCCAGTTTCAGCAGCCGCATGACCATTTCCTGCACCTGAGACTTCTCTGCCCTGCCGTATCCCACCACGGCCGACTTGATGGACAAGGGAGCATACTCGGCAACATCCAAACCGCAAGATGATGCGACCAGCATCGCAACCCCGCGCACCTGCCCAAGCTTCAGAGCCGACTTCGCATTCACAGAGTAGAACACTTCCTCAATGGCGACCATGTCCGGGTGGTGCTCAGTGACGACTTTTCGAAGTTCGTCGTATACCTGCAATAGCCTCTTTGGCAGCGGCTCTCGAATTTTCAGTGACACCGCACCCATGCAGCAAGCGCGTAGCGAGCCATCTTCGCTCTGCTCAACAACGCCGTAACCGGTGTACTCTCCGCCGCAATCAATTCCAAGAACCCGCATGTGGCTGAGTGTACTCACAATCCCAAAAAACAAGAACGCTTAAGTTGCATCAGAGCCAGTACCGCTCTCCCCTGAACACCACATTCACGAAAGCCGACGCATCCAAGAAGGTTAGCCACTTTCAGTCAAATTCTAACGGTGCTAGAGCACCGGGGGAGGCACTGCAGCATGCGGAAGAGAATAGCGTCGATCGCCACATGCGCCGCGCTCATGTTGTTGATGGTCACGTTCGCGTCGGCGCAGGCCAAAGATGTCCAGATCACAAAAGGCCCGACGATCGAGAACGTGACCGGAAACTCCGCCACGATCGCCTGGTCGACAAACACCAACGCGAGCACCGTGCTGAAGTATGGCACTGACCGGAACAACCTCAACCAGACCGCCCAGGCTCCGTGGGGAGGCCTAACTCATCGCGTGACCCTGCGCAATCTCGAACCGAACAAGACCTACTACTACCAGGTCACTTCGGCCCAGGGCCAGGGCACGGGTTCAGGCGACATCGGCGCCATCGCCCAGTTCCAGACCACAAGCGGTCCTGCATCGGCAGCTAATCAGGGTCAGGGCGCTGGACAGCAGAGTGGGGCGCAACAGGGCCAAGGTGGGGCTGACACTGCTCAGGTAGTCGTCGGTCCGATCATGCAGCAAGTAACCGAGAACTCCGCTGTGGTTTATTGGGAAACAACGAAGCCCACGGAGAACATCGTTAAGTACGGCACCTCGCCAAATCAGTTAACCCAGACTGCCCAGAAGCCGTTCGGCGGCGAGACGCACAAGGTCGAACTCACTGGCCTGCAGCCGAACACTCTCTACCACTTCGCGATTCAGAAACCAGACGGAACGCCTCGAACCACCGGTTACTTCAGGACCGACCCTGCGGGGGCTGCCACCGCGCAAGGGGCGGTAAGGATCGTGAATGGCCCCAACGTCGAGTACCTGACGCCCACTAAGGCGATCATCGCCTGGTCCACGAACGCTCCGTCCAGTTCCATCGTGAAGTATGGACAGGATCCGAACGCGCTGAACCAGACGGCACAGGCTGGGTGGGGTGGTACGAATCACCGAGTCACGATCGACAACCTCCAGCCGAACACGAAGTATTGGTTCTCAGTTCAGTCTGGACAGGCACAAGGTACGGGCACCATGGCGCAGACCGCCCCATATGCATTCCAGACCATTCAGCAAGGGCAGTCAGCCATGACGTTCAAGCACTAGATTTAGCATTTAGCGGAAGTATGCTTGGGCCATTTGGGCCACCTTCGCGGGTGGCCCGCTTTGTTTTCGTGCCCCCTGGCCCTCTTCCTATCTCTGATTCTGCTTCCCTTCTTGCCTGCTACACGTCCAACGCTGTTCGGAGGACATGCATGAAAAGTGTGCTTTACTTCTTGGCACTCATTCTGTTCACCACGCCTCTGCTTGCGCAAACTACAGAACTTCCCCGGCATGGAATTGCTGGACTCGCGCTGACGCGCGCAGATGAGGTCAACGCTTCCGGCCCGGTGGTCGTAAAAACGGTCATTCCAGGCAGCGCTGCAGAAGCCGCAGGCATGCAGGCGGGCGACCTCATTTTGAAAATCGACAACAAGACCGCCGCTACTCCCGCCGAGTATGCCAGCCTTCTCGGACGCCATCACGCCGGTGAGCAGGCAACCATTCATTTCTCCCGCAACGGCCAGCAGATGACCAAGACGCTCACGCTGAAGCCTCGCCCCTTCGAATTTCACCCCGAAGCGGACGTCATCTACGCTTCGGTGCCGGTGGACCAGTCCGTGCGTCGCGTGATCATCACAAAACCAAAAACGCCGGGCCGACATCCGGCAATCTTCCTGCTCGGAGGAATAGGCTGTTACTCGCTCGATGGACTTCGTGCAGACGATCAGGGCTACGGCACTATTCTGTACTCGCTCACCCGGAACGGTTTCGTCACTATGCGCATCGAGAAAACCGGTGAGGGTGACAGTCAGGGCGGGCCGCCCTGCCGCTCACCAGAAGCGGATCTGCAACTCGAAGCACGCGGATACGTCGCCGGACTACGGGCTCTGAAGAAATATGACTTCGTTGATCCGACGAAGGTCTTCATCTTCGCCCACAGTATCGGACCGGTCGTCGGCTCCATCGTCGTCAATCAGGAACCTGTCCGGGGATTCATCGGTGCCGCCACGGTTGGCAAGTACTGGTTCGAGTATGAACTTGAAAACAATCGCCGGCAGAGCATCCTCATGGGCCAACCCTATGACCAGGTCGAGGCCGACATTCGCAAACTGGAAGTCTGTTTGCACCGCGCGTACACACAAAAAGAATCGCCTCAGGAGATAGCGCGTACCGACAAGGAATGCGCAGATCGAATTGACTCGTATCCCGCGCCGTACACGTATATGCGCCAGCTTGCAGACCTCAACTTGCCCGCACAATGGAAGTCCGTGAATATTCCCGTGCTCATCATGTACGGAACGTCCGACCCACTCACCAGCGCGGACGAGAACCGCTACCTCGTGAATGCCATCAATTCATTCCACCCCGGCCGCGCAACTTACGTCCAAATCGAAGGTATGGACCACGGCTTTCGACAGTCGCCCAGCCAGAAAGACTACCTGCTTTCACGTGGGGGCCCGGGCGCAAACAGCAAACCGCAATTGCATCCGGACCTGCTTCCGACAATCGAGAAGTGGATTGCACAGCAGCTTCAAACAAGCTGATGGATCATCGCTCCTGATGCAGCGCACCTGAACTAGGTGCGCTGCTGGAAGGGGACGGACACTTCAGCAAGGCCGATGCGTAGAAACCCACGCCCATGTATCGCATTTGTGAGTACTGAGCTCAGTTTTGACTTAGCTTGGCACCCAGCGGCGCCCTGCATTCGTTGTGACATTTTCGTCCGCCACCATTTACAATCGGTCTCGAATCTTTAGCGAGGAGTTCTGGATGAAAGTCGGCATTCTTACCGGCGGAGGAGACTGTCCCGGTCTAAACGCAGTTATACGTGCGGTTGTTCGTAAGGGTATCTTTCATTACGGGGACGAATTTGTAGGCTTTCTCGAGGGTTGGCGTGGCGTAATGGAAAACAAGACCATGCACCTCGATCTGACGGCAGTGCTTGGTATCCTGCCCCGTGGCGGCACCATTCTCCGCACGTCGCGCACTAACCCTGCAAAGCGCCCTGACGGGATCGAGCGTTGTATGGAGAACCTGAAGAGCCACAACCTCGATGCCCTGATTGCCATCGGCGGCGATGACACGCAGTCCGTCGCGCTCAAGCTGCATCAGGCTGGCTACCCCGTCGTCGGCGTTCCCAAAACGATCGATAACGATCTTGCGGGTACCGATTTTACATTCGGATTTGACACCGCGGTGAGCGTCGCGACCGATGCTATCGACCGTGTGCACACGACTGCTGAAGCCCACAATCGCGTCATCGTCGTTGAAGTGATGGGCCGTGACGCCGGCTGGATCGCGATGTACTCCGGTATCGCCGGTGGCGCAGACGTTATTCTGATCCCCGAGCGCCCGTTCGATATCGATGCCGTAGCCGAACAGCTTCGCAAGCGCCATGCACGTGGTCGCTACTTCAGTATCGTTGTCGTAGCTGAAGGCGCAAAGTTCGCCACCGATGGCAGCGGCAAGGCCCCGGTCGTTCAGGAAATGGGATTGGATGAATTCGGACACGTTCGTCTCGGCGGCATCGGAACCGTCCTCGCCCGCGAGATCGAACAACGCACCGGTTTCGAAACTCGCGCGGTTGTGCTAGGCCATACCCAGCGCGGCGGATCGCCCACACCGTTCGACCGCGTCCTCGCCAGCCGTTACGGTATCGGCGCGATCGACTTGGTGCACAAGGCTGGATGGGGACAGATGGTCGCCCTTCAGGGCAGCAAGATCACGTCCGTGCCACTTCAGGTGGCCCTCCACGAAAACCGTCGGGTTGACGCAGAGCTTATCGGCGCTGCGGAAGGCCTGCTCGAAATGGTTCCCACGAAGGAAACGGTCGCGAAGTAATTGCGCTTAGTGATGCGTATGCGATAGGGGCGCTTCGTGCGCCCCTAAGTCGTTTCATCTCGGGTGCCCTAGCCACTCGCGGCACCTCACTGACTCGGTCTCTGCTCGTTAGCGGCTATCGGAGACCCTGATGTTTTCTCGTCCCATCTCCAACTGCGAAACTGCTTTCGCAGTTCCTTCTTAAGCAGTTTTCCCGTCGGGGTGTGCGGCAGCGATCGAACGAAAACAATTGCGTCCGGCAACTGCCATTCGGCGAATTTCCGTCCTAAGAACTCCCGCAGCTCTTCTGCGCTGGTGGTCTCACCGTCTGTGAGTACGACCACGGCTAACGGGCGCTCCTGCCACGTTGGGTGCTGCACCGCTATGACGGCGGCTTCCTTCACGGCAGGATGCCCCATCAACGTGTTCTCCAGGTCTACGGAACTGATCCAGTCATCGCCGTAACGTATCAAGTCTTTTGCCCGGTCTGTGAGCCTTACGTATCCTTCCGGATCGATCTTGACCACGTCTCCTGTGCGGAACCAACCGTCGTCCGTCCACTTGCCACGTAACTCTGGAAGGTTATAGTAGCTGGCCGTTACCCAGGGGCCTCGCAACTGCACCTCTCCCAGGGTGGTTCCGTCCCAAGGAACCGGGCCTCCGTCGCCAACGCTGCGGACCTCCACGAACGGCAACGGGATCCCCTGGCTCGCGCGGACGTCCAGTTTCTGTTCCTCCGGAGCATCTGCGAGAGACGGTTTGAGCGTGGAGACGGTGGCGATGGGCGAACTTTCAACCAAGCCCCAGGCTTGAATCACCTTGACCCCATGCCGGTCCATGGCCCGAATCATCGACTCGGGAGGCGCCGCACCTGAAACCATGACTCGCATTCCGGGCGCCAGTATCCAGCGCTGCGGTTCTGAGTCCAGCCTTCGCTGCACCTCACTCCATATCAAAGGGACGCCCGCACTGAGCGTAACCTGCTCTCTAGACACAAGGTCCAGTAGAGTTTCAGTGCCGTAGTTCGGCCCCGCAAACACCAGTTTGCTTCCAGCCAGTACCGCCGCATACGGCAATCCCCACGCATTCGCGTGATACATCGGCACGACCGGCATCACCGTGTCGTGCTGCGATACCGCCAGAGCGTCCGGAAGCGACATGGCAAATGCATGCAGCACAAGTGCGCGATGTGAATAGACGATACCCTTGGGACTGCCAGCCGTGCCTGTCGTGTAGCACATTACCGCGCCCTCGTTCTCATGCATGGACGGATACGAGAACTCGCCTTCGGCGCGTTGAAGCATGACTTCGTAGTTTTCGTAGGGTCTCCGGACTGGCTCCGTTGTGTGCGCGACGACGATCACCTGGCTGCAATCAACTCGATCTCTTATCTGCTCCCATAAGGGCAGTAGCAGGTCATCGATGATGACGAACTTGTCATCAGCGTGATTCACGATGTAGCTAAGGTCATTTGGGTGAAGTCGATGGTTAAGCGTGTGTAGCACCCCTCCAGCCGCAGGCACGCCAAAAAAGGTCTCCAGATGAACATGGTGGTTCCACATCAACGTGCCTACGCGCTCACCGCGTCGCAGGCCCGCCTTTTGCAGTACCTCTGCAAACGCCCGAGCGCGTCGGTAGAAACCCCCGTAGCTGTAACGGTGCATGGAACCGTCTGCTGATCGGGTGACAATCGGCCGACTGGCGAACAATCGCCCAGCCCGTTCCAGCACGCTGTCCAGCGTTAACTGGTAATTCATCATGGTGCCCCACATCGCGCAGCCTCCCCCAAGCGTTCCGGATGCTACCACAGCCGGGCGGATTCCCGCCGCGAGCCAGACGCATGGGTGCTGCCGCAACGCGGCAGGTTGATGCATCTGAAACATGCATGAAGCGGGTGGTCATTCCCGAACTGCTCGACAGTGACTTGGGCTCGCCGGATGAGGTCCGAACATCGCTGGCGGACTTGCGGCGTATCAACCGCTGGTTCGGCGGCATGTCGACCACGCGCGCACTAGTTAAACGAGTGGTGGATCGAACAGGTCGGACGAAGCTTTCTTTACTGGAAGTCGCAGCCGGATCGGGAGACATTCCGCTTGCGACAGCTCATCAGCTGCGGAAGACCGGCGTGGATTTGGAGATCACGCTGCTCGATCGTGCGACATCCCACCTTGATGGTTTTCGCCCAAGCGTCGCCGCTGATGCACTCGCACTTCCGTTCCGAGACGAGAGTTTCGATGTCATCAGTTGCGCCCTGTTCGCACACCACCTCGAACCGCTGGACCTGCAAATATTCATCACCGAAACATTGCGTGTCTCCCGAGTTGCGGTCCTGATTAACGACCTTCGCCGAAGTGCGCTCCACCTGGCCCTCATCTACGCTGGGATGCCATTGTTTCGGAGCCGTCTGACGCGGCACGATGCAATCGCGTCAGTCAGAAGAGCCTATACGCCACACGAGATCCGCACGATTCTCCACAGCAGTGGCGTTCATCGTGTCGAGTTCTTTCGCACATACCTATGCCGCATGGGCATTTTGATCTGGAAGGACTCGATGCTGCGTGTACAGCGCTCGGAGCAAGCTACAAATTGAATGCGTATGATCTGGTCATAATCGGCGGAGGCCCGGCAGGCTGTGCTGCCGCAATTACAGCAGCGCGGGCCGGTGCGCGCGTGCTCATCGCAGAAGCTAGTCGGTATCCAAGGCACAAAGTATGCGGCGAGTTCATCTCGCCCGAGTCGCTAACGCCACTTCGGTATTTATTGAATGGCTCCGACTTGCTGGTAACAGCTCCGCAACTGCACCGCGCTCGTATTTTTGTGCTATCGCAAGTTATTCAGGCGAGTCTCAATCCGCCCGCAGCCAGCATTTCTCGTCTCGACTTGGATCTCGCACTTTGGAATTCCGCAGTTTCCGCCGGCTGCGACGCGCAACAGCAGGTCGTAATACGTTCGATCGAGCACAACCAGAATGCGCGGTTTCTATGCAGGTCTTCGATCGGCGACTTCAACGCGGCCAGCGTCATTGTTGCGGCTGGTCGATGGTCACACTTCGCCAAAAGAATTGAAGATGCCGAGCGCTCGAAACCAACGTGGCTTGGGATCAAAGCTCACTGCGCGGAAGCCTGCCCAGATCCATCTGTGGATCTCTACCTATTCAAGGGCGGATACTGCGGAGTTCAGCCGGCCGGAACAGGGCGCGTGAACGTCTGTGCCGTGGTTCGTTCCGACGTTGCTACGACGCTAGACCGCATTCTACAATTGCACCCGGCGCTGCGGAGCCGATCACTCTCATGGCATCAGACGATGGAGCCGGTCACGACCGCCCCGTTGATCTTCTCTGCCCCCGTACCTGTCCGTGGTGAAGCGCTCTACGTTGGCGATGCCGCGGGGTTCGTGGATCCATTCGTGGGAGATGGCATATCGCTCGCACTCCAGAGCGGAATAGCGGCGGCTGCGGCGCTCGCCCCCGCTTGGCAGGACCACGGCACACTAACCCAAGCCGCTGAGCGCTACCGGCAAGAATATGCGACTCGCTTTGCTCCGGTTTTTCGAAATGCGGCGAAAGTTCGGCGCCTTTTGTCGCTACCCGCTCCGGTGCAGTACGTCGTCGGGGCAGTTCTTCGACTTCCCGCTGTCAGTGCCCGTGTGATCAAAAGCACACGTACACGGACTTGATAACTCCGTTAAGCAGCGGGGAGTCATCGCCTTAGGTTCAGCGTATAACCAGCACTTCGCGTATGTTGTCGCGTCCCAGGAAAAACTTAAGTGACGAGAAATCGTGAAACAGGTTCTCGATGTGTCGGTTGTTGAACACTCGCTGCAAGCGAAAGTGAGCATGCCGCCCGCCTTGCTCACGTCCGTTAGTCGGCGCAGGAATGCGCTGCAACTCAATCGTGTCAGGTGACACGATGTGGTAGCGCTGATACGGCGCATCCGGTCCGGCATCCTTCGTGTGGAAGAATGCAAGCATCAAGGCACCGGGCTTCATCACCTGATGAATTCGCGAAACAACAGGCTTCACCAGGCCTTCGTCAAGATAATCAGGAAGATCCCACAGCAGTACGGCGTCGATGCTTTCCTTTTCGAAGGTAAGATTGTCAGCCAGGAACTTATCCACATCCACGACACCGCTGCCCTCGGCCGAAGCAACCTGAAACTGCACGTCCCGAGATGCCCGCAATACGTCTTCGCCGTAGGTCCGCTGTCCCATGTTCGTGAAGAACGATATGTTGGCAGGAGAAGTAGGACCGACATCCAGGACAGATTGCCGATCTAGTCGCGCCAGCATTCTGGCGAGTTCCGCCAGTCCTGTTGATCGCCGGGTGATACGTTCGGAGTTGGTCGCGGGCACCGACTCTGGTCGGGCACCGCCACGCAGAAATTTGAAAAAGTCAGCCACGGAGTCGCTTTAAGCCGCTAGAAGTACGAAGGGCGTAACCAGTGTAAAGCAAAACCGGGGCCAGTGCCCCGGTTACGTTCGACATGGCAGCCCGGATCACCTATTTCTTGGTCTCGATCAAAGGGGCTTGCGAGCCTGAACTTACCGGTCGATTCTGGCTCGAAGAGTTATGCGCCTGGACAGCCGCAGCCACCGCCGACCGCGTATCGGGCTTCGGCTCAACTTTTTGCTCGGGCTTTGTCTCCGGCTTCTGAATGTCGATGCCACCCTTGAAATACGCTCCATCTTCGATAGCTATCCGCTGAGTGAAGATGTCGCCAATCAGCACGCCAGACTTCTTCAGTTCTACTCTCTCGCTTCCGTGCAGGTTGCCGTCTACCTTGCCATGCACAATGATGTCGCGCGCGTGAACGTTCGCACGAACCCGACCGTTCGGCCCCACGGTAATACTATGCCCGCGGAGTTCAATGCTACCCTCTACCTCTCCGTCGAGATACAGATCTTCACTGCCGGAGAGCTCACCCTTGATAACCACGGATTTACCAATATGCGCTACTTCTGCGCGGTAGTTCTGTACCGGTCTGGATGGTTCCACCGAATAGGCCTCCTGGGGCGTGGGAACAGCAGGTTTAGGAGCGACCACGGGGGTGGCCGCAGCGGGACGCGCAGGGGAAGAGGACGTTGCTGGCTTCTCATCCTCTTTTCCGAATTTCCACATCGCTCAAGCTCCGTCGAGCAGTTCTCGGCAACCATCAGGTTGGTTGCAGCACATCCTAAGCCGGTTATTGAACCAGCGGCAACTCCCGATTGGCGCTAAAAAGATGACTGCGAGGAATGATACTAGCGGCAAATCAATGCAGCAAGGCGACTTTTCCATCCGGCCAGGTGAAAAGCCCATATTCAGGTACGTTGCATCGTGTTGCTCAGGGATGGCACAAAGCGGTAACTCTTTAGTACACACGTGGGCATACCAACTGAATACTTCAACTCGTGCGACTTAAGTGTTTGAATCGCAATGCGAAACAAATATCAACGCCGTACGAAACACAGTGAGTTTGGCGAAGTCGTTGCAATTGATGATCGCGTCGGCTCGGTCGGAACATGTCACTCCGGTGATGAGGACCGAAAACCAGGGGAACAGCGGTCGTCTTCGCCAGCGTGGCTGACAACACCAATGGGACTGCCTTTTCCGAGCGAGCCGACCAGAATTCAGCCCGTACACACATCCTCCTTCCAGGCCGACCACAACGGTTGGCCTTATTTTTGGCTCCAGTCTGTATGAAGGCGTTTGTTGCATGGAATCCAGCCCATTGCGGCTAGAATCCTATAGAGTTGTGTTGGCGGCGTCGTGGGCATCGCCTTATGCGTGTATGACTAGGCAGGACGCAACTTACAGGCTTCACAGGGGTTCCAACCTGAGTAGACGCTATTCGAAGGAGAAAAGTCGATAACGGTGGCGACGACACGCACACTCACGGGCGTTCGATATGGCATGGCAGTGCTGCTGGCTTTGATCTTCAGCTCGGCCGCTGTGGCGGGCAACACCCGCTCGGCTCAAAGCCCGGGAACCCGCACCAGTGCTACTGCGCTTCCGTCGATTGCTCCACGAGAGTTGGTGCGCCGAACGATCGATAACGAGCTTAAGGCAGCTCAGCGCGACAGTACGCCCTATATGTACAAGAACCGCCGGCAAACGCCAAGCGGCTCCAAAACAAAGCTGATGATCGAAACAAAGGACGGCACTGTGGCTTACCTTGTGGCCGTCAACGACCAGCCGCTTACACCGGAGCAGCGAGCCGGAGAACAACAGCGATTACAGGCGCTCTTGTCCAACCCTGAAGAGCGTGAGCGAAAACGCAAAGAGCAGCAGCAAGACGGAGATCGCGTGCTGCGGCTCATGCGTGAGTTGCCCAACGCTTTTCTTTACGAGTACGACGGTGTAGTTCCTGGAACTAACGGCCACCAATGGGTGAGGCTGAAGTTCACACCTGATCCGAAGTTCCGTCCACCATCTCGTGAAACGTCGGTGTTGAAAGCGATGAACGGCGAGTTGGTCATCGACCCGAGTGTTGAGAGGCTGGTTAAAATCGAGGCTACCCTGTTCAAGGATGTCAGCTTCGGATGGGGCATTCTGGGCCACCTTGACCGCGGCGGCCACTTCTTCGTCGAGCAGACCAACATTGGCGATGGCCGCTGGATGCCGACTTACATGAATCTGCAGTTCACCGGCAAGGTGCTCTTTTTCAAGACCGTCAATCTTCGGCAGATTGAGACTGCTTCCGAATTCGTTCGCGTCCCAAGCAATATGACCATGGCGCAGGGGGTTGAGTTTCTGAAAAAGCGCGTGGACAGCGAACTGGCCACCACTGGTCGGGGCCGTAAATAATCGCGAGTTCGAGCGTCGGATGCACTCCCGTTACAAGCTGTACCCCAACGTATCCCCGCATCTACTATGCAAGGAGGTAATGCTGACTGCTTTGGCTCTCCCGACTTGCAAGTCTACTAGCGAAGCTGGAAACTAGAATCGTGCGTTACCTAACGAAATTTCTCACGTCGGCTGCCGATCCCCGGCGATTCCCCCCGCCTGCTGCTCCGGAGATCGCCTTTGTTGGCCGATCGAACGTCGGCAAGTCGAGCCTGATCAACGCTCTGCTAGGCGAGAAAGTAGCCAAGACGAGTTCGACACCGGGTCGTACCCGTACCATCAACTTCTTCGCGGTTCGACGGCAGGGCCAGCCGCGGCCCGACGTAGTGTTCGCAGATCTTCCCGGATACGGATATGCCAAGCTGCCTAAGGACATGACCGCCGAATGGCCGGCGTTCATCGAACCCTATCTGCGCGACCGCGAGAATCTCGCCCTCATCGTGGTTCTTGTGGATACGAACATTCCCCCACAGGAACGCGACAAGCAGCTCATTGACTGGTTGCGCCACTACGGACGCCCCTTCATCGTGGTCGGTACCAAGAGCGATCGCATCGGTGGAAATGAACTTCGCAACAACGTTCAGAAACTGATGTCCGAGCACGGCGTGGATCGAATCCTGCCCTTCTCCAAGCTGGGATCCGGAAAAGATGATGTCTGGAGGGAGATAAGGGACGCCGCTGAGAAATTCGCCATAAATCCGAATGCCGCACCCGAAACCTCATCGCACACCAGCTAAAACCTACGAACGAGCATGAAATTTCACACGGAATATCTGACCTTTCACACCAGGAAGCATCGCGAGTACGTCCACATAACCCCGCAGGTGGAAGAAGCGGCCGTGAAAAAGAGCGGCATCA
>Ga0196970_1001459_pt1 | contig 15820 bp, 13 predicted proteins | sample S1v_513CmetaG_FD_148672 | JGI IMG/M metagenome (GOLD analysis project Ga0196970, IMG submission 148672) | Soil microbial communities from Anza Borrego desert, Southern California, United States - S1+v_5-13C | ecosystem: Environmental > Terrestrial > Soil > Desert | place: USA: California...
TCCAGCTGGGTGTAGGCCAGCACGCCCTTGGGGCAGAGGCGGCCTTCGTTCACCGGCCAGTCGTAGCGGGGCTCCACCCCCACCACCTTGCCGGACTCTTCGTTCACCCGGAGCAGCATACCGCACTGCATGCCGCAGAAGCAGCAGTGGGTGGCGGTGAAGCGCTCGTCGGGCCGCTGCAGCGGGTGGAGCAGGCCGTGGCTGGCGGGGCGGGCGCCGGACTGTGGATCGACGTGCGGATCAAACATGTAACGGGGGGCCTCCTTCTGGCATCTCCTGCATCAGCGGGCGGGAGGCGCCCGCCTCCTCCGGCCGCAGGGGGCGACGGCTGTAGATGAGCCCGCGCAGCACCCGGCGGCACTCGGGGCAGTATTCGGCCAGGTAGGTCTGACCGTCCGGCGCCATAAGCGCCATGCCGGACTCCTTCAGCACAGCGATGACGTCCCTTAGCTGCTGGCGGGTGGCAAAGGCCTTCTGGCACCGGACGCAGGCGGCCAGGCCTTCGTGGGCGCCGACTTCGTGGTAGACATCAGCGGCGACGGAGAACGACCGCATGGGGATGTGAAAGAGCTTGCCGAAAGGCAGGTAGAGCAGCATGATCACCACCGTGATCTGGTGGATGATGGAGATGGTCGGGTAGTTCCAGCCCATCAGCCAGACATGGCTGACGGTGAGCGCCAGGCCGGTTACGGTGACGGCCAGCAGCAGATAGAGCGGGAAGAGGTCGTACTCGATGCGCTGGTCGACCTTGGCATCCTTGTCCAGCAGGCGCCGGAGGATCATCATGCTGACGCCGGCCAGGGTGATGACGGCAAAGGTCGAGAGGCCGTGGTAGATCAGGCCAGCCAGCACCCCGTGCACCGGCATGGTAAAAAGCGAGATGCCGAAGGCGACGACGGTGTAGTGGGTCTCGCCCACCGCTTCGAAGTGGAGCCAGCCAAAGGTAAGCGGGATGGTGATGGCAAAGGAGCCGAAGATGCCCCACATGAGCAGGAAGTGCTGCAAGCCCCGCCAGAGGCTGCGCCGGAAGATGAACCGGTTGAGCAGGATGTTGTTGACCAGGGTGCCTGCGGCCACGGCGGGGCCCGGGGTGCCGGGGACGGGGTGGCGGTCGGCTTCAGGCTGAAGGCCCGGGTCGGCGCCTTTGGTAGCCGGGAGCTTGGCGGGGGTGCCCAGTCTGCCGTGGCCGCCTTGGGCGCCCGGCCCCTCCAGCCTGTCCCGGGCTTCGATATACCCGCCCGGGTGGCGGCGACCTTCGAACCAGCGCCCAACGCCCTCCGGCACGGGGTTCTTGACGCCCGGCTTCTTCTCCACACGCATGAAGAGACGCTGCGTGAAGCGCTTCGCCAGCGTGCGGGTCGCCGGACGCATCAACCAGGCGGTGATCCGGATTGTCATCCCGATGATCGCAACCACCGTGGCGACGGCGTATCCGTAGAGGGCGGGGTCGAAGTGGTGAAGTTGATCGGTGCCGACATAGATCAGGATCATCAGCAGACCGGTGACGATGAATGCGTTCATGGCCGCCCGGCTGGCGAAGGCCCGCTCAATCTTGAGCAGCGCTTCCTGCTGCCGGGGCCGGTTCCAGGGCGCCGGCTTCTCTTCCAGCACACCGACCAGCAGCCAGCCCAGCCCTGCGGCGATGGCCAACATGACAAAGGCGGGCGTGTAGGTCCCCAGCCGGTCTCGCAGGGCGCCCATGACCAGGGGCGGGAAGAAGCCGCCCAGCCCGCCCATGGCGCCGACCAGGCCGGTTACCGATCCGGTCATGGTGGGGAAGAACTGCGGCACCAGCTTGAAGACGGCGCCGTTGCCGATGCCGAAGAAGACGCCGCCGGCCATCATGGTCAGCTGAAACGGGGCGAGCGGAAGGGCGAGGGTCAGCAGCGAAGCGGTGGCCGCGATGCCCACCAGCGAGATGGTCACGGCCTGCTTGCCCCCGATCCGGTCAGAGAGCCAGCCCCCGATGGGCCGGAAGATCGTGGCCGTCAGGACGAAAACGGAGGCCAAGGTGCCCGCCTGCCCCCGCGTCAGGTGGTATAGGTCGACGTAGAGCTTGGGCAGGTAGCCGCCGAACGCGACGAAGCCGCCAAAGGTGACGAAGTACCAGAAGCTGAGCAGCCAGGCCAGGGGCTGGCGCAGGGCGACGCCAACCCCCGCCGCCGCCTTGCCCGGCAGCTTCGGTGCGTTCTGCACCCCGGTGTAAAGGATGGCACCCATGATCAGCACCACGGGGATGAAGGCGAAATAGACCCAGCGCCAGGTGCCGAGCGCGGCGATTTGCGGCGCCAGCATCGCTGCCACCGCTGTGCCGATATTGCCCATGCCGTATATGCCCAGCACCAGGCCGTGCCGTTCGGGCGGAAACCAACGGGATACCAGGGGGATGCCCACAGCAAAAGCGGCCCCGCCGATGCCCAGGGGGACGGCAGCCAGCAGCAGAGATACGTAGCCGGTGCTGAGGCCGGCCAGAATCAGGGGGAGCGCCTGGAGGAGCATGACGGCGGTAAAGACCGCTCGGCCGCCGTACCGGTCGGTCAGGGCGCCCAGGGGAATCCGGCCGAGGGAGCCCAGCAGGACCGGGGCCGCGATCACCATGCTGGTCTGCAGATTGGTCAGCCCATAGAGTTGCTGAAAGGTCGGAGCCAGGGGCGAAATGAGCGTCCAGGTTGCGAAGGAGACGGTCAGGGCAGCGGTGCTGAGGACCAGGGCAGTCGTTGCGTGTCGGTTGGGCTGGGTAGTCAAGGAAAGGCCACCATCCTCTGAGACTCTCGGGGCTAGTCTTTCCCTGAGAATCTGGAGGCATGCTCGCTTCGAACCGCAACGAAAAATGCTCCGAGGAGGTTATCCTCGGAGCATTGGCGTTCGACTTCGGACCGAGTCTGGCACGGCCTAACGTGGCTCATGCAGCCTGTGCGGCCCGGTTTGGCGCCCTGTGGCTGCCTGTTTACCGGGTATGCTCTTCCCTGCGCTGGCCCTGGGTTACTTATGCACGCCGAGTACGCGGAAATCCATGCACGGATGGCACGAGCAGCTAGAGCCTGCGGGTCACCCTAGGACTTTCCCGAGAAATGCTAGCACAGCAGCATTGAACTGCCCGGGCCGCTGCAGCGGTGCGAAGTGGCTGACGTCCGCCAGAAAGATCAACTGGGCACCCGGAATGGTCCGAGCCTGGTACTCGGCATGCTCCCGCTTGATGAACTCATCATGCTCGCTCTGCACGATCGCCACCGGCACGCGGATTTGGGCCAGGTCGGCCGCCGAGTAGTTCGGCTGGGTTTTCATCATCTGATCGACGGCGTCGGCGAAATCGCCGAACTGGTCCGGTGTGGCGGAGAGCTGCGAGTAGTCCTGCCGGTGCCGGGCAAAACACCGGGCAACGGTCGGGGGGAGTGCGGTCATAGGCTTCACGCCGCTCGGATCCATGTTGCAGCCGAAGAAGAAGACGCCCGCAGCCCGTTCAGACGCCTTCATGGCGAGAACCAACGAGATGACCGCTCCGTCGCTCCAGCCCACGAAGGCCGCTTTCTCCACATGTAAGGCGTCCATAACCGCCAGGACGTCCGATGCCATCAGTTCATACGTGTATGGGCGCCCGTCGCGTGTGCTGCGGCCGTGGCCACGGCTGTCGATGACGATGGCACGATAGCCTGCGCCGACCAGGGCCGGCACCTGATACCCCCAGTTTCCGCTGTGGCCAAGACCGCCGTGCAGCAAGATGACAGCTGGGCCGGCGCCATAGGTGGCGTACCAGATCAGAGCACCAGCATGGTCGACATAGCCCTGGGTGTCACTGGCAGGGAGCGCCAGGGCGCCCTGTGATTCAAAACGGCGCAGATCATCATCGTATCTATCCAACTCGATCGCCTCCGATTACGCTCCTTCAGGCTGAATCAAATGACCACATCCGGATCCGCTCTGAAGCGTTCTGAAAGCGTCTGAAGCGGTCCGAAAGGTTCTTCTAGGTTGGGATAGAACCGAAACCGGAAGGAACCACACGAAGATCCCTGCGCGCAAGAGCAGCAAAAGCGCCCGCCGAGAACGGCTCGGAGGGCGCCTTGCACAGTCGAAAACAGGCGTAACGGAATCGGCCCCCTCGCGGCGACGGTGAACCGGTGTGACCGGGTGTGAATCGGTGCGAGTCGCTCTGAACAACTCTGATGCGGTCTGAAGCGCTCTGAAGTGTTCTGCAGCGGATAGAAGCGCTGGTAAGTCAGGCAGAACCGCTCTGAACGGCGCTGACCGGCACCGAAGTGCGGCGAACGGTACTCCCCTACCCCGAACGCCGCTTACCGAGCCTGACGGAGGCAGACCGAGCGGTTTGAACGCCTACCCCTTCTTGGCCACGAGGGAGACATCAAGCTGGACGTTCTCATCCACCTTGATCATGTTCAGGATGTTGGGCGGGGTGATGTTGAAATCGGCCATGGTGAAGTGAATGGTGGCGTCAAGCTTTACCTTATCGCCATCCAGCTTCCACTTGGCGTCCCAGACCACATCCTTCTCCACCCCGTGGACCAGCAGCTTGCCCTTCAGCTTGAAGCTGGCCTCGGTTGCCCCGATGACAGGCGGCGTGCCTTCCACCCCGGTAATGGAGAACTCAGCGGTCTTGAACTTGTCGGTTTCAAGTCCGGTAGTCTTGATTTTGTTGTCCCGCTGGGGCTTGTCGCTGGTCAGCTTGGTCACATCGACGACGATCTTCGAAGGCTGAATGACGCCCTTGGAGAGGACCAGGTCGCCGGTGATCACGTTGGTCTTGCCAACGGCGGTATTGTTCAGCGAATCGGCCAGGAAGACCTCTTTGACGGAATACTGGGCGTTGGACTCCGCCTGCACGATGGTGTACTTGCCCTCGGCGGCGTTCGCTGCCGGGGCGGGCGTGTTGCTCCCCTGTTGCTGCGGCGCAGCGGCGGGTGTGCTCACATCCTTCTTACCACCGCAGCCGGCCAAAACCGCTGCGGCCAACAGTCCAACCAAAAGCAGCTTCCCCTTCATCTGTGGACCCCTCCCCAAACTTCTGTCTAGCTCACTTACGGCTGCGAACAGCAACTGGATCAATAAAAATGTTGCTTGTCCCATCTTTCGGTTAGACGTCGGTCGGGCAGCAAGAGAAATGGGAGAAAGGCGAACGCCTTCCTCCCATGGGCTGTTACCGATAGTTCGCAAACTGGAGTTCGATGCCAAAGTCCTTGGAGCGGAGGAGCTGAATGACCGCCTGGAGGTCGTCCTTCTTGGGGGCGCTGACCCGCAGCTCTTCGCCGCGAATTTCGGCCTTGACCTTCAGCTTGGAGTCCCTGATGGCCTGGCTGATCGCCTTGGCCTTGTCCTGAGCGATGCCCTGCTTGAGCGTAATGACCTGCTTGAGGGTGCCGCCGGCGGCATCTTCCACCTTACCATAATCCAGCGCCCGCAGGGCGATGCCCCGCTTGATCAGCTTGGTCTGCAGAATGTCGATGACGTTCTTCAGCTTCATTTCGTCGTCGCCGACGATGGTCAGTTCGCCCTTCTTCTCGTCCAGGTGGATACTGGACTTGCTGCCCTTGAAATCGAACCGGGACTCCATCTCTTTGGTTGCCTGGTTGACGGCGTTGACGACCTCTGCTATGTCAACCTTGGAGACCACGTCAAATGAGGAATCGCTGGCCACTTTCGACACGCTCCTTGCCCGATGTTTGCCGCCTTATCATACCACAATCTCCCACGCACAGGAATTCGCGGGCGACGGACCGAACCGACATCTCCATGAAAAAGCTGATGTTGCTTCACGAGGAGATGGCGGCGTGCGAGCGCTGCCCCCGCCTGCGGACGTACTGTGCGAATGTGGCCCGGGAGAAAGTGCGGCGGTATCGGGACCAGGAATACTGGGGGCGCCCCGTGCCCGGGTTTGGCGACCCCGCAGCCGGGCTCTTCATTCTGGGCCTGGCACCGGGCGCCCACGGGGCGAACCGGACAGGCCGCATGTTCACCGGCGACGATTCGGGAACTTGGCTGTACTCGGTGCTCCACCAGTTCGGATACGCGAATCAGCCGGCATCGACCGGACGAGATGACGGACTCGCCCTGACCGGGGCCTACATTGCAAACGCCGGGCGGTGCGCGCCGCCCGGCAATAAGCCGACCCCGGAGGAGCTGAACGCCTGTCAGCCCTTTTTGGAGCAGGAACTGGCGCTCCTGACCGAAGTTCGGGTCGTTTTGGTGTTGGGGCGGATCGCGTTCGACCGGTACTTGAAAGTCCTGAAGGGCCGCGGCGTGGACGTCGGGCGGCCGGCCTTTGGCCACGGGGCGGAGTACCGGTTCGAAGGGGCGCCTGCGCTGCTCTGCAGCTATCATCCGAGCCGGCAGAACACCAACACCGGGGTGCTGACACGGCAGATGTGGGAAGCGGTCTTCCGCCGGGCGCGGGAACTGGACCGCGACCGCTGGAGTGGCTAGTGCGGCTGGTCACCATACCGGTCAACGACCAGTGTGCCGTTGGTGGCCAACCACGCCGAGAAGACATCGCTTTTGGCGATGCCCAGGCGGTCCAGTTCGCTTTGGAGCCAGGCATCGTCCAAACCAACTTGCCGAAGGCCGTGGGAGATCTCACGGCCTTCCTGCATCACCTGCGTTGCCAGCCCTTCATATGTGGTGGCGACACCCATGTCCCGCGGCTGAAGCGGCCGGAACTGCGACCGGGGCAGCACGCTCAGTTGCCCATCGGTCTCCAAAATCGCAAACTCGACTTGCTCCAGGTCAAAGCACCCCTTGACCCGCAGCATCGACATCAGCGACTGCACTGTCAGTTGCAGCTTGCGTAGGTTCGCTTCCATAATCTTGCCGTGGCGGATCAGAATCGTCGGTTCATCATCCAAGAACCGATTCAGTGATCGGCCACGGAGGTCCAGCAAGTGGAACGCGTAGGTCAGGGCTCCCCAGACAGCCAGACTCAGGGCGACCGGCCGCCAGTGGTTCGATTCGGCAATCAGGTTGGCTGTCAGACCGCCGACCGTAATGCCCGTGATGTAGTCAAACAGCGTGAGCTGGCTGATCTGCTTTTTGCCCAGGAGGCGGGTTAGTCCCCAGAGGAGCGCGAAACTGAAAAGCGTTCGCCAAACAGCGTGAAAGTACAACATGCCTCTACTATGGGCGGGTGCATCGCGCATTATCCGCGGCGGCGGAACTACCGGCGGGCCAGTATCGTGTCGATGACGGCCTTGCCGTGGAAGCGGCCGTTTTCGATGAAGATCTTGTTCGCATCATATCCGGCGGCGATGACGCCGACCAGGAAGAGGCCCGGGACGTTCGTCTCCATGGTCGCCTCGTCGTAGCGCGGTTTGCCGGTGGCCTCGTCGATTTCGACGCCAAGGTGGCGCAGGACCGACTGGTCAGGGCTGTACCCGGTGAGGGCGAAGACGAAGTCGTTCTCCAACTCGAACGTCCGGCCGTCCTGCTCCAGTGTGATGGTGGTCGGGTTGATGGACCGGATGTTGGTGTTGAAATAGGCGGGAATGGCACCGGACTTGATCCGGTTTTCGATGTCGGGGCGAACCCAGGGCTTGACGCTGGCGGGCAGTTCGGCCTTGCGGTAGACGAGGCTGACCTTGACGCCGGCCCGGTAAAGCTGGAGGGCAGCCTCGACCGCTGAGTTCTTGCCGCCGACCACGGCCACGTTCATGCCGTAGTAGGGCGAGGGCTCGGTGTAGAAATGGCTGCAGCGCTCGGGGTTCTCTTCACCCGGAATGGACAGCATGTTTGGGTGGTCGAAGTAGCCGATCGCCAGGGCGATGTTTTTCGCCTCGTAGGTGGATTCGCTGCCGTCACGCCTGCGTGTGCTGACGGTAAAGCAGGCGCCTTTTTTGACGCCGGTCACCTTTTCATATTGATGTACCTTCACCTGCTCCACCTCGGCGACCCGCCGGAAGTAGCGAATCGCTTCCAGGCGGGTCGGCTTTTCGCCGCCCGTCGGGAAGGGATGGCCGCCCAGTTCCAGGTTCTCCGGGCTGCTGGCGAAGGTCATGTAGATGGGGTACTTGGTCAGCGACATGCAAACGGAGCCCTGCTCCAGCATGAGGTAGTTGATTCCCCGGCGCTCCGCTTCGATGGCTGCGGCGATGCCGCAGGGGCCGGCGCCGACGATGATAAGGTCGTACATGGACTTTCCTTCCCTACTCGAAGAGTTGCTCAGGCGGGAGGCCATCCCGCCAGCGGCGCGGGTCGATGACGGCGTCGGGCTGGAGGCCGGCCGGCGCCTCGGCTCCCTCCACATATATGACTCGCTTCCCCTTCCGGCTCAGCAGGAGTGCGACCAGCAGAGGGCGCAGGTCGGCGGGGTCAGGCGCCATGACCAGCGCCGACGGGGCGCCGGGCGACGGTGCGGCGCTCAGCAACCACGCGCCCAGTTTGAGGCGCAGGTAGGTGCGGCCGAAGGGGGTCAGGTCGGGCAGCAGGGGGCGAACGAGGCGCAGGATGATCTGCGGCAGGGTGAGGAGTTCAGCTGCCTGCCCCAGCGTGCGGCTGGCGGCTTCGCTGTCCGCGGCGCCCAGGGCGTTGGCCAGGGCCGTGCGGAGCCGGTCCACCTCACCGCCGTCGGCCGGCACGAGTACGGCAGCCTCGGGGGCGAGGTTGAGCTGCTCGGCAGCCTGGCTGATGGTCATGCCCCGGGCCATGAGCGCCTTGAGCCGGAGCAGTTTGTCGACCTCCGAGCGCGGATAAACCCGGTGGCCGTTTGCCTTACGCACCGGGGTGAGTATGCCGTATCGCTTCTCCCAGGCCCGCAGCGACTGGGCAGGAATGCCGGTCTGCTGAACGACGGCCTTCAGGTTGTACATGGGTTCGGGGTCAGGCACAGGCGTCACCTCTCGAACCATTAGTCGTCCGGCCGGCGGCCCTCGGGACGGCACGGGTTGACGTGCACCAGCACATCACGCACGCCAGGGACCGCTTGACGGCACGCATGCTTTACTTCGTGAGCGATCCGGTGCCCTTCCTCCACAGTCAGGTGCGCCGGAACACAAACTTTGCAATCGACGTAGATGCCGGAGCCGAAGAGCCGGGCCTTCATCTCGTCGACGCTGACGACGCCTGCGACCGCTGCGGCGGCGGATTGCAGGGCGGACATGGTCTCGGGCTCGGGAGCGGGGTCCATCAGGTTACCCACCGCGCGCCAATACAGGCTCAGGCCCATGCGCAGGATGAGTGCCGCAACGACCAGGCCCATGGCGGGGTCCAGCACCGGAATGCCCATGCGGGCGCCCAGTGCGCCCACCAGCGCCGCCGCTGAGGCCAGCACGTCGGTGCGCTGGTTGGAGGCGTCGGCCATGAGCGCTTCGTTCTCGGTGCGCCGGGCCACGCCGATGAGATACCGGGCGAGCACCTCCTTCACGATGATGGAGGCGCCGGTGACCCAGGCGGCCAGGGCGCCGACCTCTTCGGCCCCGCCTTCGCGGAGCGTGCCCAGGGCGCCCAGTGCGACCATGGCGCCGGCGAAGGCGACGATCAGCCCGACGATTTTTGCGGCGACCTGCTCAGCTTTCTCGTGGCCATAGGGATGACCGGGGTCAGGCGGCTGGGCCGCAATGCGGGCGCCGGCCAGCACGACCAGCGTTGCGAAGATATCGGTGCCGGAGTTGGCCGCGTCGGCCAGGACAGCGGTGCTGCCAGAGAGCCAGCCCGCGGCGCCCCGGGCCAGGGTCAGGGTCACGTTGACGGAGATGGTCAGCAGGCTGGCCCGGGTGACCAGGCGCTGCCGGTCGGCGGAAGAGAGCACGGCGGAGTTCACCTCTCGCCGTAGTATGCCCTGCGGACTACGCCCGGGCTCGCTCGGCGCAGCGTTTCAACGCCTCGACCGAGCCGGCTTCCAGCGCCAGGTCGAGCCGGGTGACCTTGTCGAGCGCAGCGCTGGCGCTGAGCGCCTGGAACGCCCCGGGCGTCGCCCAGATGGCGACCGCCTCTCGGCACCGCCCTTCGAGATCATCGTCTGCAATGCCCGCGGCTTCGACCTTGATCGAAAGGTCGCTGCGGTTGTAGCCGTCGGCCAGCCAGGCGGCAGCTTCCCGGGAGCGTCCCACCAGCAACACGGTACCACCCGCCGGCCGGTCGCGGAGTTCGAGCACGTTGCGCAGCGGCAGCACAACACCGAGGAAGATCACTTCGGTCTCAGGCGGAAGCAGTTCACGAACGGTGCCGGACTCGAGGCAGGTGGTCACCACCCGGGCGCCCGCCAGGGCAGGATTCTCCCGCAGCTGCGCGGGTGTCACCATCCGGACGGCGCCGCCGGTTATTGCCCGGACCTGGCCTGCGAACCACTCCGCTTCGTTGCCGGGGTCGACGACGAGCGTGAGGCTCTGCTGCTGGAGCGCCTGCGCCTCGAGCAACTGGGCCCGGACCATGGCCGCCTGGGTCACTTCCTTGACGGCGAAGCCTTCCTGCAAGGCCCGGTCCATGGCATCGTCAAGCAGGCCAAGCAGTGTGACCAGGCGGCTCAGGCCGCGGACGGCGTCTGTGTCGGCTACCTCGGTGCCGCGGCCTCGGCCCATCTGGATGAGGCCGTCGCCCCGCAGTTCATCGTAGACGGCGTTGATGGTCTGGCGGGCGATGCCGAGCGACTCAGCGAGGTCGCGCACGGAAGGCAGGGGGTCGCCGGGCTTTCGCTTGCCCGTAGCGATCTCCCAGCGAATCTGTTCTTTCAGTTGCAGGCCGATGGGCACGGTGCCCTGTGCGACGATGGTCCAGTTCTGCATGGCGGCGCCACCTTCTTCAAAAGGCATAGTTCACTAGGCCATTGTAGCAGATTTCTACAGCGGCGCCAAGGCAGGGGTTTTGTTCGAAGCGTATTGACCTAGTGACCTAGTTCATTGTACCATCCTCTCAAAGAGAGAACTGGAGGATGAGTCAGAATGAAAGCACTGATTTACGGTTCCCCGTACGCGACAACCGAGCCCGAACTGCGGGAGGTAGACCGCCCCGAGCCCGGCCCCGGCGAAGTGTTGGTGCAGGTGCAGGCTGTGGCGCTCAACCATCTGGACCTGCTGATTCTGGACAACAAGGGAGACTGGCCTGGCGTTCCGGACCCCCTGGTGCTGGGGACCGACGGAGCGGGACGTGTGGCTGCGGTGGGCCCCGGCGTGGCCGGATGGCAGGCAGGCGACGAGGTCCTCTTCTACCCCCTGCTCTTCTGCGGCGAATGCCCGCACTGCCTGGCCGGCCGGCAGACACTCTGCGAAAGTTACAAAGCCCTGGGCTGGCATGCCAACGGTACGTTCGCCGAGTACGTGGTTCTCCCCGCCCACAACCTGGTGAAGAAGCCCGCCTACCTGTCGGCGGGCGAGGCGGCGGCTCTGCCGACGGCGCTCAGCACGGCCTGGAACGGCCTGGTCACCCGGGGCGAAATCAAGCCCGGGCAGTCGGTGCTGATTCACGGTATCGGCAGCGGAGTCAGCCTGATGGCCCTGCAGCTGGCCGTCGCCCTGGGCGCCCGGGCCGTGGTCACCAGCAGCTCCGACGAAAAGCTGGACCGCGCCCGGGCCATGGGCGCCTACGGCACCATCAACTACACCCGTGATGATGTGGCGAAGGCGACCCGTGAGATTCTGGGCGGCAGGGCAGACGTGGTGCTGGACGGCGTGGGTGGAGCGACCATCAAAGCCAGCCTGCTGGCGGTCGCCCCGACCACGGGACGGGTGGTGCTCTTCGGCGCCACCAGCGGCATGGCCGATGTGCCCCTGCAGTACCTGTTCGGCAAGAACGTGCTGCCCGGAGGCACGGGTGATTTCGCCGAGTTCCGGGCAGCCTTGGATTTCTTCGCAAACAAAGGGCTGAAGCCGGTCATCTCCCACACCTTTGCATTCGATCGGTTCACCGATGCGCTGGCCGTCACCCGTGCGCAGCAGCAGTTCGGGAAGGTTCTCCTTGAGATGCGCTGACGAGGCGCCCCTCTTCGAGGCGCAGTACCTGGTCGGCCAGGGCCAGCGCCCCGGGCCGGTTCGACACGACCAGACAGGTCGCCCCCAGGTCCCGGGTCCGCTGCCAGAGCAGCGCTTCCGTCTCGGCATCCAGCGCGCTGGAGAGATCATCGAAGATGAGCAGGTCGGCGCCGCGCACGAACATGCGGGCGGCGGCGGTCCGCTGGGCCTGTCCGCCTGAGAGCTTCAGGCCCCGTGTGCCGATGGGCGTCTCCAGGCCCCGGGGGAAGGCGGCCAGGTCCTGCTCCAGCACAGCGTTGCGGATGGCCCGGTCCAGGGCGCCGGCCTCAGCCGGCCAACCGAGCACGATGTTCTCCTGCAGTGTACCCGAGAGCAAGGTGGGCACCTGGGCCGTATAGGCAACCCGGGGCGGCGCCAGCCGCTCCACCCGCTCGCCGTTCCACCGGACTTCGCCGGACTGCGGCTCCAGCAGGCCCATGATCGCCCGGACCAGCGTGGTCTTGCCGGCGCCGACCCGCCCTGTGATCACCGTAAAACTGCCCCGCTCCAGCGTGAAGGAGACCTCGTCGATGCCCCGGTCCGAGTCGTCAAAGCGACAGGTCAGACCGCGGACTTCCAGCCGCTCCAGGCGAGGCGCAGGTGCGGCAGGCGCCTCGGCGCCAGACGTCCCCACCGCCACCAGCCGGTCGGCAGGCGCCCCCTGCAGCAGCCCCACCAGACGCCCGAGGCTGACACTCCCCTGCCGGTACGTGTTGATCAAGAACCCGAGGAAGCCCGTAAACCCTGCCACATCGACCAGATACCCGGTAAAGAGCGCCAGGTCGCCCACGCTGAACGTGCCGGCCGCGATCTTGCCCGCCGCAACCAACAGCACCAACCCGGCGCCCAGCCCGGCCGTGTTCTCAAAGATGGCCTCCAGCGTCAGCGTCTGCCGCCGCTCCCGCAGCGCTGCGGCCTGGCGGGCGTCGCTCAGGGCTTTGATGTGGGCCACCGCCCTTCCCTCGGCCCCCGCCGCCTGGAGCGCCTGCACCCCGCCCAGCATCTCGCCCAGGGCGCCGGTCAGGCGGGCCGTGGCCGCCCGGCTCTCCTCCCGCACCCGGACCAGCCTGACCCGCACCGCGTGCGCCAGACCGATCACCAGGCCAATCGGCACGATGACCAGCAGCGTCACCTGCCAGTCGACGCCGACCAGCACCGCCACGCAGCCGACGGCGTAGAGCAGCCCCGCCAGACCATCGAACGAAAGGTCGACGGCATCCATTACCGTGGCCACATCGTCCCGCAGCGTGGAGATGGCGTCGCCCACCGTCGCCGGCAGCGCCTTTGCACCGGGCCGCTCCAGCACCCGCCCCAGCACGTTCCGCTGCAGCAGCATCTGCACGCGGAAGCGATAGGGCAGATGGAAGTAGATGCCGCCGAACGTCACCAGCGCCCGTCCGGCGCCCACGGCGACCGCCAGGGCTGCGAACCAGACCACATTTGTGGCGCCACCCGCTGCCATCCGATCGAAGAACGCCTTCGCCACGAGGCCCGGCAGCAGCGGCCAAGAATGAAAGAGCAGCCAGCAGACGGCGGAAATGGCGTAGAGCCCCCACTGATACCGGATGATCTTGCGCATCAGCAGACCCATCTTCATTCGGACGCCACCTCCTCCACCTTCAGCATGACATCGGCATGCCGCAGCGTCGCCGGCCGATGGGCGATGATGACCGCCGTGCGCCCCTTGAGCAGCCGCTCCAACGCCTTGTCCAGGCGTCCTTCCGTTTCGGGGTCCAGGCGGCTGGACGCCTCATCGAGGATGATCAGGCCCGGGTCGCCCAGGAAGACCCGGGCGAAGGCCAGCAGCTGGGCCTCGCCCGCCGAGAGTCCGCCGGGCGTGATTGGCGTCTCCAGCGACCAGGCGCCCATGCCAAGCTGCTCGAGCACATCCCGCAGCCGCTCATCGGGAATGGCTGCGTCGAAAAGCGTCAGGTTCTCCCGCAAGGTCGCTGCGAAGAGCTGCACCTCCTGTGTCACCATCGCCACCCGTGTGCGCAGCGACCGGAAGCTGACGCGGCGCAGATCCATGTCGCCGACCAGTACCTGCCCGCCGGTTGGGTCAACCTGCCGGGTCAGCAGACGGGCCAGCGTCGACTTGCCGCTCCCCGTGCGCCCCACCACGCCCAGCACCTGCCCCGGCGGGAGTTGCAGCGAGATGTCGCGCAGGACCGGCACCCCATCTTCATAGGCGAAAGATAGGTTGCGGAACTCGACCGCCAGGGGGCCCTGAGGCAGAACGCCATCACCTTCCACAACCCGCGGCCGGATGGCGAAGAGCTCCCGGACCCGGGCCAGGCCGGCCCCCGCCCGCTGCAGCTCCTGCATCTCCCGGCGGATCGTTTCGATGGGCTGCGCCAGCTGGCCGGCGTAGGCCGCCACCAAAAAGAGCGTGCCCAGCGAGATCCGCCCCACCATAAAGAGGCGCCCGCCCAGCAGGTAGGCGATGCCGTCGGCGGCGGCAAAGGCCGCCAGGCCCGTGACCCAGACCAGCGTGCCGCTCAGTTCGGCGCTCCGGTGGGCCGGGAACCATTCCTGCAGCTTTGCGGTGAAGCGACGCACCGCATAGGGCGCGGCGCCGCTGGATTGGATATCTTCCGTCGCCGACAGCACTTCGCCCAGCAGGCCATAGACCTGCGCATGCTGCTCCCGGGCGGCCATCTGCCGGGGCACAGCCCGGGCCCGGAGCCAGTTCAGCAGCAGAATCGTCATGATGATGAACGCCGCAAAGGCCAGCCCCAACCAGACGTCGACCAGCGCCAGCGAGATGATGATGCCTGCCATCAGGAGTCCGCTGCCAAGGAACTGCACGACCATCCGGGAGAAGAAGCCGGCGAGGGCGCCGGTATCGCCATCGACCCGTTCGATCAGCTCGCCTGCCGTCCGCTCCTTGTGAAACGCCAGATCAAGCCTCAGCAGATGATCGAGCAGATCGATGCGCAAGGCGTTGGTGGCGGTCCAGGCGACCCGTTCGCTCCAGTAGGCCGCCATCGCCCGCACGGCCCGAGCCGCCACGGAGACGGCCATGAAAAAGATCGCCCACCGGATGAGCAGCGGCAACTTTACGGCCGCCACCCCTTCTCCCGCCGCCTGCCCCACTTCAATGAACCGCCGAATCACCTGCGGCCCCGCCAGCTGCAGCCCGATGGAGCCAAGCAGCAAGACCGCCATCGTCACCACTGCCCCCGCCTGCGGCGCCAGATACCGCCGCAGAAATCCGCCATAGGTTTGCATAAGCCACCTCCGTTTTCGCAGTATACGACAGGGTTCATGACACCCTTTGTCATATTCCTGATAAAAACCGATCGGAGGCAGAGAGATGCGCGCAGACCGGCTCCTCTCCATATTGCTGCTGCTGCAGATTCATGGGCAGATGACCTCGCGGGAACTGGCCCGGCGGCTGGAGGTCTCTGAGCGGACGATTCACCGGGATATGGAGGCGCTCAGCGCATCCGGCGTTCCCGTGATGGCTGAGCGGGGCGCCGGCGGCGGCTGGGCGCTGCCCGAGGGGTATCAGACCAATCTGACCGGCCTGAACGCACCGGAGATCCAGTCGCTCTTCTTTCACCGCCCCCTGCGGATGATGGCCGACCTCGGCCTGGCTGATGCAGCGGAAGGCGCGCTGACCAAGCTGCTGGCCACCCTCCCCCCGGACTCTCGCCGGACGGCGGAGTACATCCGGCAGCGAATTCATGTCGATATGGCAGGGTGGCAGCGGGGCGGCGAAGACGTCGCGTTCCTGCCAGTGCTGCAGGAGGCGGTCTGGCAGGACCGGAAGGTACGGATTCTCTATGCCAAGAACGACGGGACGGCTTCGGAGCGGGTGCTGAACCCGCTGGGGCTGGTGGCGAAGGGAAGCGTCTGGTACATGATTGCGACGGCTG
>Ga0196970_1001461_pt1 | contig 15798 bp, 12 predicted proteins | sample S1v_513CmetaG_FD_148672 | JGI IMG/M metagenome (GOLD analysis project Ga0196970, IMG submission 148672) | Soil microbial communities from Anza Borrego desert, Southern California, United States - S1+v_5-13C | ecosystem: Environmental > Terrestrial > Soil > Desert | place: USA: California...
ACGCTGGCAGGACACCGCGGTACTGCTCCCGGGCACTGCAGATTCGACCTGGAAGGAGATCTACTCGGGCATGCGCGTGAAGGCCGGGTCCGGAAAACTGATGCTCGCCGAAGCGCTGGCACAGCTACCTGTCGCCATGCTGATGGAAGGATAAAGTTTCTTAAGATACAAAGACTTGCACCATCTTTTGCATCTACTGCGCGAAGTTGCCGCCGCTTCGCGGGAAATTGACAAGGAGGGCGCCGGAATCCCTTTTTAATCAGAGAGATACGTTACTTTTTTCAGAAAGCCTGTTTAAAGTTTTTCTTCACCCTCCAGACTAACCGGGAACGGCCTTGGCCATCGCTTCGGCGACAAGCCTCTTCAAGGGCTCGACGCCGGCTTGCGGCAGACGCTTTCCGTTCACGAAAAACACCGGCGGCTCCTTCGCCACCATGCGCGACGTATCCCTCTTGTCCCGGCGAACGGTCAGGAAAACATCCCTTGAGGCGGCATCGGCGCGGGCGCGCGGCATATCCAGTCCAACACCCAGGTTTTCGACGACTTTCCAGGCCGCGTCCGGAAGTATTTCATCCTTCTTCACCCATACCGGCTGGGCGTACAGCAAGCCTTCCAGCACTTCCCAGAACTTGCCTTGCCTGCGCGCCGCCTCGAGGATCTCCAGCACCTTGTCCACATCCTCCACCGCGGCAGCGCTTCGCAAGGTCAGGCGAATCCGGTCCGGGTCGGCGTCGCGCATTTCCCTGACCAGCGGGTAGAAGACGCGGCAGATTTCGGACGCGGGGTCCATGAATACGACGATGTGCACGGGCGCATCGGCACGGCCGGAAGTCGGCGCATAAAAGCGCACCAGGGAATCCCGAGCCCTGGCCGCGCCATCGGCATCCAGCCTGGGCTGCAGGTTCTCCGCGAGATGAGAGGCGCCGGTGGAAGCGATGAGCAAGACCATCATCGTCCTGGCGATAAACTGCGATTGCAACATGCGTTTTCCTCGGTGTGAAAGCGCGGTGGAAGGAAAGGTGTTTTGTCCGCGTCGATGGAAGACGGACAGCCTGTTTGTGGCATGATGCGGCTGGCCGTTCGGCGGATCTCATGACGCTGCCGAATCTTGGACATTTGAACTTGGCTAGATGTGGACATTTTAAAACGGGCGCCACAAGCTTTGTTCTCATAATTTGCATTATGTAAAATAAAATCCATAGTTTTTCCGACCACGCCACCCGCCCCAAGCTTAAGATCCTTCAATACGTCCCGCTCGAAGTCGCCGACAATGAGCCGCATGGACCAGGCTTCGGAGGCTTCCCATGCGCTTCTTCTCTTCAAGCACGCCCGTCACTGACGAGGCCCTCACGGCCGAATTCACTTTCTGGAAGGACCATTTCCTGCGCTCGGCTTGGCTGGCCGTCGGTTCGGGCGTCGGCATGGGCCTGATTCTGGTGTTCTGGCCGGCGGGTTCGGGCAACGATGAAGTGAGGTCTTTTGCGCGTCAGCTTTGGACGGCGTTCGTCGAATGCGGGTTCTGGTTCGGTTTTCTTGTCGGCCTTCTTTGGGCGGCAAGCCGGCGCATCGGGTGCGCATTGGCCGGAACCGTTCCCTGGGCCCCCCCGGAGAACGGCCGGATGCAAGGCATTGCGCGCATCTTCGGCCAGTCCGGTTGCGCGGCCGCGTTCATTTCCGGTCTGCTCTGGCTGGCGATCTACTTTGTGCACCAGCTCGCCCCCGCCGACCACGCGCTGACGGCAATGCTCATCCAGCTCGTCCATACCGGATGGACCTCGGCCGGCGTTTTCGTGCTGCTCGCCATTGGCCTCGGAATTTTCGCGCATCAGAAATAGTCAGACGACGCTTCGCCTTCCTGTAGGAATTCTCTGATTATTTTAAGAAATTGCCATAAGTCATTGGAGATAAAGGGTTTTTCCAATGAATTCACATTTCCTGTGGATAAGTTTGTGAACAAGTGGCTTTTGCGTTTGCTCAATGTCGATTTTTCGCGCTTTCCAATAGATTGCCTAAGAAATAGGCAAAAAGAAAAAGTGTTTTAAATCAATGGCTTATGGAAAGCACGCATTCCGCGGCGCGGTCGTCCGATTGTGATTCACTTCGGCTACGCCCGCGCCGCGGTGTGTGCACAAGTTAGCCTGCAAAGCGGCAAAATCGACCGCTGATCAGCCCTTCTCTACTTCTTTTGCTTGCTTTCCTGCCATCTTCAGGCTGGAAGCGTTCCGTATCGTGTCGAAGCAGGCGTCGACCAGCCGTTCCGCTTCCTCTGCGAGCGAAAAATACTCGGGCGCCAGCAGCCAGTTCTGCAGGATCCCTTCGATGCTTGCCTGCAGCAGCAGCGCGGCCATCCGGATATCCGTATCGGGAGACAGATATTTCGCCTCCACGGCGCGGGACAGCGACTTGGTGATGTGTTCCCGGCCGCTCATGGCGGCCTCGTGCTGCCTGATATAGATCGGGTCCGAGGGATCGACGAATTCGGTTTTCTTCCAGAGGATTTCGATGATTTTCCGGAAGTGCGGATTGTGCTCGCACTCCTTGAGGAAGAAGACGGCGACCTTGCGCATGTGGTCCAGGGGATCGCCGGTCGTCTCCTGGTTGACCGATTCGGCAAGCTGCTCCATCGGGAGGTGGACGCGGTCGCACATGGCATTGAACACGTCGCTCTTGTTCTTGAAGTGCCAGTAGATCGCGCCCCGCGTCACGCCCGCAGCTTCGGCAATGGCATCGAGGCTGGTGCGGGCGAAACCGTCCCGGTAGAACACCTCCTCGGCGGCATCCAGCAAGTGGTTGCGGGTTTCAAGCGCCTCTTCCTTAGTCCTTCTGACCATTTTGCGTCCCTTTAAAAACTTCGCGGCATACATACATTCACGAACGTATGTATAATACACCCGCTGACACGAAAAGGCACCTTCCAGAGCCCGCCGGGGACAGAACGGTGCCGTTCGACAACTTTTTCCAAAGAATGCCATGATTGCACACCAAAAGAACATTGCCATTGCTGCCATCGTCCTTGCCGCCACGGCCCTCGCCGGCTGCGGCGACCATATCCGCAGCGCCCAGGCCCAGGCTCCCGCCGGCATGCCGCCGCCGGAAGTCGCCGTTGTCACCGTCGCCCCCGAGCGCGTCGCGCTGACCAATGAACTGCCCGGCCGCCTGGAAGCGACCCGCGTGGCGGAAGTACGGGCGCGCGTCGCCGGCATCGTCACCAAGCGGGTCTTCCGTGAAGGCGAGGAGGTCAAGGCGAACGATGTGCTGTTCCGCATCGACCCCGCCCCTTTCCAGGCCGCGGCCAATAGCGCGCAGGCGGTGCTCGCCAAGGCCGAGGCGAACCTCGCCCAGACCACGCAGAAGGCCCAGCGCTACAAGCCGCTGGTCGAGAGCAATGCCATCAGCAAGCAGGAATACGACGACGCGCTGACCGCGCAGAAGCAGGCCGCAGCCGACGTGGCATCGGCCAAGGCGGCACTGGAAACGGCGCGCCTCAATCTCGGTTACGCCACCGTCAACGCGCCGATCTCGGGCCGCATCGGCCGCGCGCTGGTCACCGAAGGCGCACTGGTCGGCCAGGGGGCGGCGACGCCGCTGGCCACCATCCAGCAACTCGATACGCTGTACGTCAACATCACCCAGCCGGCGGCCGAAGCCTTGAAGCTGCAGCGCGCCATGCGCGAGGGCAAATTGCAGAAGGCCGGCAAGGATGAGGCGAAGGTCAGCATCGTGATGGAAGACGGCACGACGTATCCGCACGCGGGCAAGCTGCTGTTCTCGGACCAGACGGTCGACCCGGGCACCGGCGCCATCACCCTGCGCGCCGTGGTTCCGAACCCGGAGCGCTTCCTGTTGCCGGGCATGTACGTCCGCGCCCGCGTCGAGCAGGCGGTGCAGGAAAACGCCCTCACCGTGCCGCAGCAAGCGGTGCAGCGCCAGGCCGATGCCGCCATCGTCATGGTGGTCGGGCCGGACAACAAGGTCGCCCCGCGCCCGGTGAAGGCCGAGACGGCGGTCGGCGACAAGTGGGTCGTCAGCGAGGGACTGAAGGCGGGCGAGCGCATCGTCGTCGAAGGCTTCCAGAAAGCCGCGCCCGGCGCCGTGGTCAATGCCGTCCCGTGGAAGCAGGCCGCCGCACCGGCAACCGCGCCCACCAATCAATAAGAGAGCAAGCGAATGGGAAAATTTTTCATCGAGCGCCCGGTCTTCGCCTGGGTGCTGGCCATTTTCATCCTGATTGCCGGCGCACTGTCCATCACCGGCCTGCCGGTGGCGCAGTATCCGACGATCGCGCCGCCGTCGGTGGTGGTGACCGCGATGTATCCGGGCGCGACCGCGCAGACGCTGGAAAACAGCGTGACCAGCCTGATCGAGCAGGAGCTGAACGGCGCGCCGGGCCTGCAGTACATGGAATCGCAAAGCCAGGGCAACGGCCAGGCGCAGATCACCGCGACCTTCGCGCCCGGCACCAACATCGACCTCGCCGCCGTGGAAGTGCAGAACCGCATGCGCCGCGTCGAGTCGCGCCTGCCGCAGTCGGTTATGCAGCAAGGCGTGCAGGTCACAAAATCGCGCAGCAACTTCCTGATGGTGGTCACGCTGTCGTCCAAGGACGGCAGCATGGACCCGGTTGCCCTCGGCGATTACCTGTCGCGCAATGTGCTCAATGAAATCAAGCGCGTGGACGGGGTCGGCGAAGCCATCCTGTTCGGCACCGAGCGCGCAATGCGCATCTGGATCGATCCGGACAAGATGGTCGGCTTCAAGCTCACGCCGGCCGACCTCGCCAACGCGATCCGCGCGCAGAACGCGCAGGTGGCTTCCGGCACGCTGGGCGAACTCCCCGCCCCCGGCACCCAGCAGATCACCGCGCCCATCGTCGTCACCGGCCAGCTCGCGAACGCGGAGCAGTTCGGCAACATCGTGCTGCGCGCCAATACCGACGGTTCCGTGATCCGCCTGCGCGACGTCGCCCGCGTCGAGCTCGGCGGACAGGCCTACGCCACCTCCGCCCGCATCGACGGCAAGCCCTCTTCCGCCATCGGCATCCAGCTCTCGCCGACCGCGAATGCGCTCGGCACTGCGACGCTGGTGCGCGAAAAGATGGAAGAGCTGAAAAACTACTTCCCGGCCGGCGTGCAGTACGACATTCCGTATGACACCTCGAAGTTCGTCAAGATCTCGATCGAGGAAGTGGTCAAGACGCTGCTGGAAGCAGTGCTGCTGGTGTTCCTCGTGATGTACCTGTTCCTGCAGAACATCCGCTACACGCTGATCCCCACCATCGTGGTCCCGGTGGCGCTGATGGGCACCTTTGCCGCGATGTACGCCTTCGGTTTCTCGATCAACGTGCTCACCATGTTCGGCATGGTGCTGGCCATCGGCATCCTGGTCGATGACGCCATCGTGGTGGTGGAGAACGTCGAGCGCATCATGAGCGAGGAAGGGCTCTCCCCTGCCGCCGCCACGCGCAAGGCGATGGGCCAGATCACCGGCGCCATCGTCGGCATCACGCTGGTGCTGATCGCGGTGTTCATCCCGATGGCCTTCTTCGGCGGCGCGGTCGGCGCCATCTATCGCCAGTTCTCGCTGTCGATGGTGGCGTCGATGGCCTTCTCCGCACTGATGGCGCTGACGCTGACGCCGGCCCTGTGCGCCACCCTGCTCAAGCCGGTGGAAGCGGGACATCATCACGAAAAGAAAGGTTTCTTCGGCTGGTTCAACCGCAAGTTCAACAGCACGACCAACGGCTATCAGCGCATAGTGGCCGGCATGCTGGGCAAGACGACGCGCTACATGGTGGTGTACGGCGTGATCGTGGCCTGCGTCGGCCTGCTCTTCATGCGCCTGCCGGCCTCCTTCCTGCCGAACGAAGACCAGGGTTACATCCTGACCAACATCCAGCTGCCGCCCGGCGCAAGCGCCAACCGCACGCTGGACGTGGTGAAGGAGGTCGAAGGCTACTTCCTGAAGCAGCCGGGCGTGGAGCACACCGTCGCCGTGACCGGCTTCAGTTTCTCCGGCAGCGGCCAGAACGCGGGCATCGCCTTCGTGCCGCTGAAGGACTGGGACGAGCGCGACGCCGGCAGCTCCGCCGACGCCATTTCCGGCAAGGCGATGGGTGTCCTGCTGCAGATCAAGGATGCGATCGTGTTCGCGCTCAACCCGCCGCCGATTCCCGAACTGGGCACCGCCTCCGGCTTCAACTTCCGCCTGCAGGACCGCTCCGGCCGCGGCCACGACGCCCTGCTCGCCGCGCGCAACCAGTTGCTCGGCATGGCGGCCAAGAGCCCGGTGCTGGCCGGTGTCCGTCCGGAAGGGCTGGAAGATGCGCCGCAGCTGCAGGTTGAGGTCGACCGCGACAAGGCAAGCGCGCTCGGCGTGTCCTTTGCCGACATCAACGCCACGCTCAGCGCCGCGCTCGGTTCGTCCTACCTGAACGACTTCCCGAACGAAGGCCGCCAGCAGCGCGTGATCATGCAGGCTGAACCGGCGCAGCGCATGCAGCCGGAAGACCTGCGCCAGCTGTACGTGCGCAACGTCGCCGGGGAGATGGTGCCGATGGCCAGCTTCACCTCGGTGAAGTGGATCACCGGCCCGGTGCAGGTGGTGCGCTACAACGGTTATCCGGCGATGAAGATTGCCGGCCAGGCCGCGCCGGGCCACAGCAGCGGCGAAGCGATGCAAGAGATGGAACGCCTCGTGGGCCAGTTGCCGCCGGGCTTCGGCTTCGAATGGACCGGCCAGTCGCGCGAGGAAAAAATTTCCGGCGCGCAGATGCCGATGCTCATGGCCCTGTCGCTGCTGGCGGTATTCCTGGTGCTGGCCGCGCTGTACGAAAGCACCTCGATCCCGCTGTCGGTGATGCTGGTCGTGCCGCTTGGCGTGCTGGGCGCGCTGCTCGGCGTGACGCTGCGCGGCATGCCCAACGACGTGTACTTCAAGGTCGGCCTGATCACCATCATCGGCCTGTCGGCGAAGAACGCGATCCTGATCATCGAGTTCGCCAAGGACCTGCAAGCCGAAGGCAAGGACCTGCTGAGCGCGACGCTCGAAGCGGCCAAGCTGCGCTTCCGTCCCATCATCATGACCTCGCTCGCCTTCATCCTCGGCGTGCTGCCGCTGGTGATCGCTTCCGGCGCCGGCTCGGCCAGCCAGCGTGCGATCGGCACGGGCGTGATGGGCGGCATGATCACCGCAACGGTGCTGGCGGTGTTCCTGGTGCCGGTATTTTTTGTCGTGGTGCGGCGCGTATTCCGCGGCAGCGAGCGCCAGCGCAAGTTCTGGGCGTCCCATTCGCACCATGTGAGCGCCGAAGGAGAAAGTGTATGAAGACCCTGAAGTTCACGCTGCCGTTGCTGGCCGCCGCCGTGCTGTCGGCATGCTCGATGGCCCCGGTCTACCAGCGTCCGGACGCGCCCATCGCCACCGCCTACCCGGCCGAGCCGGGCCCGGCGCCGGGACAGATCGCCTACGTGACTGCCGACGCCGGCTGGCGCGAGTTTTTCCAGGACGCGCGCCTGCGCGCCCTGATCGAGACCGCCCTGGCAAACAACCGCGACCTGCGCACGGCAGCCCTGCGCATCGAGGAAGCCCGCGCGCAGTACAACGTCGTGGCTGCCGATATCCTGCCCAACCTTGCCGGCACGGCGTCCGGCACGCGCGGCCGCACCGCGGCGGCCACCTCGCCGACCGGCGCCTCCGTCGTCGGCAGCAACTACCAGGTCGGCCTGTCGCTTGCCGCGTTCGAGCTCGATTTCTTCGGGCGGGTGCGCAGCCTCAACGAGGCCGCCCTGTCGCAATACCTCGCGACCGAGGAAGCGCAGCGCGCCGCCCATATCAGCCTGGTGGCGGAAGTGGCCAAGGCTTACCTGTCCGAGCGCGCGCTGGGTGAGCAGGAAGAGCTGGCACGGCGCACGCTCGCCTCGCGTGAATCGGCGCTCAAGCTCGCGCAGCAGCGTTTCGAGGTCGGTGCCTCGTCGGCGCTGGACCTGAAGCAGAACGAAGTCCTCGCCCAGACCGCCCGGGTCACGCTGGCCACCCTGAAGCGGCAGCGCGGCCAGGCGCAAAATGCCCTGACCCTGCTCGCCGGGCGCCCGGTGAACGACCTGCCGCAAGGCCTTCCCCTGTCGTCGCAAAGCGTCGTCGCCGACCTGCCCGCCGGCCTGCCCTCCGATCTCCTCGGCCGGCGCCCGGACATCCGGGCAAGCGAACAGCGGCTCAAAGCCTCCAATGCCAACATCGGGGCTGCGCGGGCGGCTTTCTTCCCGCGCATTTCCCTGACCGCCGGCATCGGCACTGCGAGCGGCGAACTGTCCGGGCTGTTCGATGCCGGTACCCGCACCTGGTCCTTCGTGCCGCAACTCGTGCTGCCCATCTTCGACGCCGGCCGCAACCGGGCCAACCTCTCGATTGCCGAGGTGCGCAGGAACATCGCGGTGGCCGATTACGAAAAGACCATCCAGGTCGCCTTCCGCGAGGTCGCCGACGCGCTCGTCGCACGCGATGCAATCGACGAACAGATCGACGCCCAGGCGCGCGTGCTGGATGCGCAGCGCGAACGCCTGAAGCTGGCGGAACAGCGCTACCAGAGCGGCATCGCAAGCTCGCTCGATGTGCTCGATGCCCAGCGTGAACTGTTCTCCGCGGAACAGTCCCTGGTGCAGGCCCGGCTGCTGCGCCTGACCAATGCCGTCGACCTGTACCGTTCCCTGGGCGGCGGGCTGAAGGAAACGGCCGGCTGAGGACGGAACAAAGACGTGCGCAAGTTCTCTCATCATGGCGGTTCGCCTCGGATTGAACACCGGAGGAATGCATTGAAGAACATGCGGGCCGCCGCCGCGGTCGTTGCCGGCCTGCTGGCGGCCGCTTCCAATGCAGCAGCGCAAGCGATCCCGTCGACCGTCGACGCATGCAAGACGCTCGACGCCGACATGGAGCGGCTTGCCTGTTACGACCGGGTTTCCGGGCGGAACGCGGCGCCGGAGCCGCGAGCGGCGCCCGAGACGCCCGCAACGTCCGGCCCGACATCGCCCATGTCGGTGCACTGGGAACTGGATCCGGCAAGCAAAAAAGGCACCTTCAATTTCCGGCCGCACCGGGAAAACTACATGGTGGCCACCTACAATCACCACCCGCACGAAGAGCCCTACCGGCCATTCCGCCAGATCGACCCGAACGCGGACCTGTCCCACGGCGAACTGGCATTCCAGCTCGGGTTCAAGCTCAAGGTGGCGGAGAATCCCGGCAATTTGCCGGTGGACCTCTGGTTCGGGTACACCCAGCGCAGCTTCTGGCAGGCGGGCAACCGGGAGGCATCCAGCCCGTTCCGGGAATCCAACTATGAACCGGAACTGATGGCCGTCGTCCCGGCCAACCTCGATCTTCTCGGCCTGAAATTGCGCTTCGTGAATCTGGGCCTCGTGCACCAGTCGAACGGCGGCGGCTCCACCTTGTCGCGCAGCTGGAACCGGGCCTACGTGCAGGCGGGACTGGAACGCGGCGACTTCCAGCTGCTGGCACGGGTCTGGAAGCGCATCAATGAAGACCGGGAGGAGGACGACAATCCGCGCATTACCGATTACATGGGGCATGGCGACCTCCTCGGCAGCTACCGCTGGCGCGGGCACGAGTTCAGCCTGCTTACCCGCTACAACTTCAACACCGACAAGGGCGCCGCCCAGCTCGGCTGGGCGTTTCCCCTGACCAGCCGGCTGAAGGGTTACGTCCAGTACTTTTCCGGTTACGGCTACTCGCTCATCGACTACGATGCCTACCAGCGGGTGCTGGGCCTCGGCGTGCTGGTGACCTATTGAGCGCACGCAGGCGGCTTGCCTGCTATGCTATCGCCTCGCCTGCAATTGGCACCGATAAACACACTTTCAAGTTAGCAACAAGGGATGGAAATATGTCCGTTTTCTTGCCGCACATCCAAACATCGGCACCGCACTGGTGTTAGATAGAAGCATTTTCCGCTCAAGCCCCCCAGAATCCGTGTCCAAATCAAATCAACCCGCCGGATCAGAAGCGCGATGACTAGGACTACTCCCCTTAATATCCTGCTTGTCGACGACGAACCCGCCAATCTACTGGCCCTGGAGGCGGTGCTCCAGCCTCTCGGCGAGAACCTGGTCCGTGCCGAGTCCGGCGAGGAAGCCCTCAAGCATGTGCTGCGCATGGAGTTTGCCGTCGTCCTGCTCGATATCCGCATGCCAGGGCTGACGGGGTTCGAGACGGCCCGGCTTTTGCGCGACCACCCGCGCTCCGGCCAGCTTCCGATCATTTTCATCACCGCCGCCGAGGACAGCCGCTTTCCGGTCGAGGAAGCCTATGCGCTGGGCGCGGTGGATTACCTGACCAAGCCCTTCGTCCCCGCCGTCCTGCGGGCCAAGGTTGCGTTTTTCGTGGAGATGCACCGCAAGACGATGGAGCTTGCCCGCCTCGAAAGGCTGCGCCACGAGGCGGCGATGATCGCCAAGGACGAGCGCATCCGCCTGATCCTCGACAATATCCGCGACTACGCGTTCATCGTCCTCGACGCCGACGGACGGGTTTCGGAATGGAAGGGAGGCGCGGAATGCATCACCGGCTGGACCGAAGCGGAGGCCGCCGGGCAGCCCTTGGACATCCTGTTCACCGAAGAAGACCGGGCCGCCGGCCGTCCGGACTCGGAAATGACCATGGCCCGGGAGACCGGGCGCGCCGAAGACCAGCGCTGGCATGTGCGCAAGGACGGCTCCCGCTTCTTTGCCGACGGCATCCTGCTGGCGCTCCATGACAGTCAGGGGATCCAGCACGGCTACGCGAAGATTTTCCGCGACGTCACCGCCCAGCGCCTGGCCGATGAAGCCTTGCGGGCGAGCGAAGCACGTTACCGTACCCTGATCAAATCGATCGACGAGGGCTTTTGCATTGTCGAAATGCTGTACGACGAACACGGCAAGCCGGTCGATTACCGCTTCATCGAAACGAATCCGGCATTCGAGAAACAGACCGGCCTGAAGAACGCCGCCGGCCGGACCATCCGCGAATTGGTGCCCGATCACGACGCCCACTGGTTCGAGGTATACGGCCACGTCGACCTGACAGGCGAGCCGAAGCGCTTCATCGAAGAGGCCGTGGCGATGCGGCGCTGGTTCGATGTCTATGCATCGCCTTCCGGCGAACCGGGAAGCGGGAAAGTCGCATTGCTCTTCACTGACATCACCGAGCGCAAGCGCGCCGACGAAGACATCCGCAGGCTGGCCGCGGACCTCTCCGAGGCCGACCAACGCAAGAACGAGTTCCTCGCCACCCTCGCCCATGAACTGCGCAACCCGCTGGCGCCGCTGCAGGGAGGCATCGACCTGCTGCGGGAGACTGCCGACAACCCGGCCACCGTGCACCGGGTGCGCGACTTGATGGAGCGGCAGCTCAAGCATCTTGTGCACCTGGTCGACGATCTGCTCGACATCGCGCGGATCACCGGCAACCAGCTCTCGCTCAGGAAAGAGAGCATCGACCTGAAGAGCCTCGTGGAAAGCGCGGTGGAAACCAACCAGCCCCTGCTTGCCGCCAGCCGCCATCAGTTGACGATCAAGATCCCGGAGGAACCCATCCATCTGCAGGCGGACCCGACGCGGATCGCGCAAGTGCTCGGCAACCTGCTCAACAATGCCTGCAAGTACACGCCGCCCGGCGGGCGGATCGTCATTGCTGCCCGGCGCAACGGCAACGAAGCGGTCATCAGCGTGTCCGACGACGGCATCGGCATTCCGCCCGAGTCGCTGTCGGCCGTGTTCGACATGTTTACCCGCGTCGGCCGCGGCAACAGTACCAACGGACAGGGCGGCCTCGGCATCGGGCTCAGCCTGGTCCGCCGCCTGGTCGAACTGCATGGCGGATCGGTGACCGCGGACAGCCCGGGCACAGGCGGCGGGACCACCTTCACGGTCCGCCTGCCGGCGCTCTCGCCCGAAGTCACTCTCCCGTCCGCTACCGTTGCCATTCCAGAGGATGGAGGCAGCCCCGCAGCGAAAGGGCTGCGCATCCTCATCGCTGACGACAATACGGACGCGGCGGCCAGTTTATCGGCCCTGCTCGAAGTCAGCGGACATTCCACCCGGCTGGCCGCGGATGGGCGCCAGGCGCTGCAAACCGCGCGCGACTTCCGGCCCGATATCGTTTTCCTCGACATCGGCATGCCGGGAATGAACGGGTATGAAGTGGCACGCGAACTGCGCAGGACGGACGGCATGGTCAACGCCGTCCTCATTGCCTTGACCGGCTGGGGCTCGCAGGACGACCAGGCGCGCTCCAGGGCCGCCGGGTTCGACCACCACTTGACCAAGCCCGCCAGGTTTGCGGAAATCGAGCGGTTGCTGCATCGCCTTTCCTGAATTAAAGTCCTTCAGGCTCCATTCTTCCCATGAATATGGGATACGCAATCATCCGGCAAGGGTGAAAATGTATCCACAAAGCAATATTTAGGTGGCGGGGGATATGAAGTTTGATCGACTGGTTCAAAAGTTCGCCGGCGACGATCCGAAAATGGCCCGGCTCGTCACGTACTGGAGCGTCACCGTCCTCCTCTACCTGCTGTGCATCGGGATCCTGTGGATCGAAGCTTTGTCCGGCGTGGCGGACACTAGGCGGGCCGCCCGGCTCACCGCCCTTGCCTTTTCCGGGCATTTCCTGTTCTACCACCTCATCCGCAGGAGCAAGCAGCTCAATCTCTTGCCGGAACAACTGTCGGTCTACCAGGGCTGCTTTGCAATCGTCGTGACGGTGCTCGGCTATACCGTCGTCGGACCGATGCGGGGCGCGACCCTCGTCGTGCTGCTGGTAATCCTCGTCTTTTGCGCCTTTACGCTGGAGGCCAGGAAGACGCGGGCGATGAGCGTGTTCGCGGTCGTGCTGCTTGGCGTCGTCATGCTGTACATGTGGATCTCGGCGCCGCAGCGTTTCGACGTCAAGACCGAGATCATGCAGTTCGTCCTGATCGGCACGATGGTGGTCGTGGTCGGCGTGCTTACCGGGCGCATGAGCGAACTGCGCGCGACGCTCAAGAGCCAGAAGGCCGAGCTGGCGGATGCGCTGGCCTGCATCCAGGACCTCGCCACGCGCGACGACCTCACGTTGCTGCCGAACCGCCGGCACATGACAGGCCTGCTCGCCGAAGAAGAGCGCCGGCGCGCGCTAAGCCACCATCCCGCCTGCCTGGCGCTGATCGACATCGACTGGTTCAAGAAGATCAACGATACCTACGGGCACGAAGCCGGCGACCAGGCCTTGCGCACCTTCGCGCAGGAAGGCCGCAAGGTCTTGCGCGGGCACGACGTACTGGCGCGATGGGGCGGCGAGGAATTTCTTCTCCTGCTGCCCGGCACCGCGCTGGCGGATGCACAGTCGGTGCTGGAGCGGTTCCGGCGGCAGGTCGAGCAGCTGCGCTGCGCCCACGAGGATCGTTCTTTCGGCGTGACCTTCTCGGCCGGCCTGGTCGAGCTGGCGGAATGCGAAGCCTGCAGCGACGGCATCAGGCGCGCCGACGCATTGCTGTACCAGGCCAAGTCCGGCGGAAGGAACCGCGTGGTGGCCGCCGGCGGGAACCGGACTTCTTAGAGCGGGACCACCCCGCAGGCAAGCCGCCCTCCACCGCCGCCCAGCGGCGCGGGATGGTCGGCATGATTATCGCCGCCCGCATGCACCATCAGCGAGCGGCCCTTCAGGTCCGCCAGCTTCAAACGCGGGGCCAGGACCGGATTGCCGGCATTGCCGTTCGTGTCGACGTACAGTGCCGGCAGGTCGCCCAGATGTCCGTCGCCCCAGGGGTGGCCGTGCTTCTTCGTCGCCGCCGGGTCGTAGTGGCCACCGGCCGCCAGCGCCGCCACCATCTTCCCCTCCTTTTCGCGCGCATCGCAGCTCGCATTCTCATGCACGTGGAAGCCGTGCAAGCCCGGCGGCAAGCCTGTCAGCGCCGGGCTGAACAAAAGCCCGTACGCGGTTTCGCTCAGCACCACCTGCCCTACCGCCTTCCCGATGCCCTTGTCGTCGACAAGATGCAGCGGCACCGTCACATTCGCCATTGCGGCCGCACTCATCGACATCGCGGCAAGCGCCATCACGACCAATCCAGGTTTCATACCTTCTCCTTCTCTCATCAGTGGTTAGAAAAACGATCTGCCCTTTTTCAGGAAATCTTGCGCGCGTGCCAGAGGTAGCGCCAGGTCACGCCCGGAAACGCCAGTACCGCAAAGAAGGCCAGGCTCACCGGCCACAGCGACCAGTCGATGGCGTGCGGGCTTCCGGCCTGGCGATCGAGCACGGTGCAGAATGCGATCCATACGGCATACAACGCGAGGAATTTCGCGAGCCGCCGCGCGGTTCCTTTCGACGCGCCGGCCAAGAACGGCAGGTTGGCCAGCACCACCGCGGCGAGGACGGCGAGCACGGCAGCAGCGGAGGCATGCATCACAGGCTCCCGTACGAATGCAGGCCCGACAGGAACATGTTCACGCCGAGGAAAGCAAACAGCGTGACGAAGAAGCCCGCAAGCGCCCACCATGCCAGCACCGCGCCGCGCAGGTTCTTCACCAGCCGGCAGTGCAGCCACGCCGCATAGTTGAGCCAGACGATGAGCGCCCAGGTTTCCTTCGGGTCCCAGGACCAGTATCCGCCCCAGGCCTCGGCTGCCCAGAGCGCCCCAAGAATCGTCGCAATCGTGAAGAACACGAAGCCGAGTGCGACGCACTTGTACATCAGTTCATCGATCCATTCCCGGGAAGGCAGGCGCGCTGCCATCCGTCCTCGACCCGCGGCCAGCCATGCGATGCCGAGCATCGCGGCGATCGCGAACGCGCCGTAGCCGACGAAGTTGGTCGGCACATGGATTTTCATCCAGTACGATTTCAGCGCCGGGATCAAGGGCTGGATGCCGTGGGCGCCGCGCGCCGCGCCATACCAGAACAGGAAGGCCACGGCCGCGCTCACCGCCGGCATCACGAAGGCGCCGAGCACGCGGTCCCCCAGCCGGTCTTCGAGATGCAGGTAGAGCAGTGTCGTGATGACCGTGAACAGCACGAAGACTTCATACAGGTTGGATACCGGGATATGGCCGACGTCCGCGCCCACCAGGTAAGACTCGTGCCAGCGCACGAACAGGCCGGCCATGCCGAACAGGGAGGCGGCCCATGCGGTTCGCGCGGCGCGGCGCAGCCATTGCCGGTCGCCCCGGACGGCGCCGGCGATGTACAGCAGCGTGGCACTCCAGACGCACAGCCCCATCCACATGATCGCCGTCTGGCTCGACAGCAGGTACTTCAAGAGCAGCGAGGATTCGGCACGCCCGAGATCGGCGTCGTACAGCGCCAGCGCAAGAATGCTCATCGCCGCTGTCGCATAGCTCAGCCCCTGCAACGGGCGCCAGCGCATGCCGGCAATGCCGAGCGCGGCGCCGGCGAGGATGAGGATGCCGGCCTCCCAGGCATCCATCGCATTGAAGTAGCGGAACAAGGCGAGGCAGGTGCCGGCGCCCGCCGCGATGGCGAACAGCCAGTCGACCGGCCAGATGCGCCTGCGCGTGGTGGGAATGGCAAGGGGATAGGCGGATGACATCATGAATTCAACTCCTGGAATGAATCAGCTTGAGAAGCGCGGCACGGTGCTCGATGAACTCGGCCTGCAGGCCCGGCAGCGGTCGGTTGGCGGCCAGCCCGACGAAAACCTTGCCGACCGACGGCAGCACCCAGATCCACAAGCGGCGTTCGCGCACGAAATACATCGCGCACGTGCCGAGCGCCAGCATAGCCATGCCGAGGTAGACGAGGGCCG
>Ga0196970_1001462_pt1 | contig 15794 bp, 16 predicted proteins | sample S1v_513CmetaG_FD_148672 | JGI IMG/M metagenome (GOLD analysis project Ga0196970, IMG submission 148672) | Soil microbial communities from Anza Borrego desert, Southern California, United States - S1+v_5-13C | ecosystem: Environmental > Terrestrial > Soil > Desert | place: USA: California...
GCGCGCCGGATCCTTCAGCAGGGTGAAGATCGGCGCCGGCACCACCTGCCAGGAGACGCCGAAGCGGTCCTCCAGCCAGCCGCACTGCACCGGCTTGCCGCCGTCGGTCAGCCGGTCCCAGAACCAGTCGATCTCGCGCTGGTCCCGGCAGTTGACCATCAGCGAGATGGCCGGGGTGAAGCGGTACTCCGGGCCGCCGTTCAGCGCGATGAACTCCTGGCCGTCCAGCGTGAAGCCGACGGTCATCACCGATCCCGTTGGGCCGTGGGCGTTCTCGCCGTAGCGCAGGATGTCGCCGATGGCGGCGTCGTGGCCGCCGTCGCGGAAGGTGGCGACGTAGAACACCGCGGCCTCCTCGGCGCGGCCGTCGAACCACAGGCAGGGCGTGATGGTGGACATGGCTGTACCTCCCTGGTCAGGACGCGGAGGCCATGGCGGCCTTCGCCGCCTCGAGGTCCATCCACATGATCTCCCAGATGTGGCCGTCCGGATCTTCGAAGCTGCGGCCGTACATGAAGCCGTAGTCCTGCTTCGGCCCCGGATCGGCGCGGCCGCCGGCGCCGGCGGCGCGGGTGACCAGGGAGTCCACGTCCTCGCGGCTGTCGGCGGAGATGCAGATCAGCACCTCCGTGCTGGTCCTGGCGTCGGAAATCGGCTTCGGCGTGAACTGGCGGAACTTGTCGTGCGTCAGCAGCATGGCGTGGATGGTCTCGGAAAACACCATGCAGGTCGCGGTGGAGTCGGAGAACTGCGGGTTCTTTACCGCCCCGATCGCCTCGTAGAACGCGTTGGCGCGCTCCAGGTCGCTCACCGGCAGGTTCACGAAAATCAGTTTCGACATGGTACCCCTCCCAATCCTTGGTTGTTTGACAGGGTGATCCGGATCGGTTATAAAAAGCAACTATGAAGTTAGAAAAAATAACTTACCCATCCGGCATACGCCGTGAGCGCTGGTACGAGGACGCCTGCGCCGCTGCCCACGCGCTCGACCTGCTGGGGGAGCGCTGGGCGCTCTTGGTGATGCGCGAGCTGATGTTCGGCCCGCGCCGCTTCGGTGACCTGCGCGCCAGCCTGCCCGGCATCAGCGCCAACGTGCTGACCCAGCGTCTGGAAGGGCTGGAGGCGGCCGGCGTTCTGGTGCGCCGCAAGCTGCCGCCGCCGGCCTCGGCCCAGGTCTACGAACTGACCGAATGGGGCTATGAGAGCGAGCCGATCTTCCAGGCCCTGGGGCGCTGGGCGGCGCGTTCGCCGCTGCACGATCCGACGCTGCCGTTCAGCGCGGTGTCGCTGATGCTCAGCTTGCGCACCATGCTCGACCCGGCACGGGCCGCGGGGCTGGACGCGCGCGTCGGCTTCCGGGTGGGGGAGGACGCGTTCGTCGGCCATCTGACCGGCGCCGGCATCGCCATCGAACGGCGGGAGCCGGAGGGGGCCGACGTGCTGTTCACCGGCCCGGCGCCGGTGATGGCCGCGGCGATCTACGGCGGCGTGCCGCTGGCGGCGCTGGAGGAGCAGGGGGCCTTGGCGGTCACCGGCGATCGCGCGCTTGCGGAACGCGTCGTGACGCTGTTTCCTCTGCCTCCCAAGGCCGGATGAAGACAGCGCGATGACTCCCCTGAACCAGACGATCTACCTCGCCCCCGAAGGCTTCGTGGACGACCTCGTGGCCGAGCTGGGCGAGGTGGCGGCGGTGGAGGACCGGCTGGTCTTCGTGGACGGCCCGGCGCGGCCGGCAGCCTGGGCGCAGAACCTGTGGCACGATCCGGTGCGCATCGAGGTCGAGTCCATCAAGGACGCCGCCAAGAAGCTGCGCGCCATCCAGCGGAACTGGGCGCTGTGGTCGCTGCGCCACCACCGCCGCGCTAACCTGATCCAGGAGAACCTGCCGCACGTCTCGGCCAAGCCGATCGCCTTCCCGTCGCCGATCCCCTCGGCCCCGCTCGGGTCCTGGACGCTGCTGGACGAGTTCACGGTGATCGCGGCGGCGCGCTGCTCCAGCCCGTGGCGGCACGGCGAGCTGCACTTCGTCGAGAACAGGACGGCGCCGCCCAACCGCGCCTACCTGAAGCTGTGGGAGGCGCTGACCCGCATGGGCCAGCACCCCGGGCCGGGCGACCGCTGCCTCGACCTCGGCTCCAGCCCCGGCGGCTGGACCTGGGTGCTGCACGAGCTGGGCGCGACGGTGGTCAGCGTCGACAAGGCGCCGCTGGCGCCGGAGATCGCGGCGCTACCGCGCGTGGAATACCGGCAGGAGAGCGCCTTCGGCCTGAAGCCGCAGGACATCGGGCCGCTCGACTGGCTGGTCTGCGACGTCATCTGCTACCCCACGCGCCTGCTGCGGCTGGTGGACGAGTGGATGAAGAGCGGGCTGGTGAAGAACTTCGTCTGCACCCTGAAGTTCCAGGCGGAGACCGACCACGCGACCGCCCGCGCCTTCGCCGCCATTCCCGGCGGCCGGGTCGAGCACCTGTTCCACAACAAGCACGAGATCACCTGGATGTGGCCGGCGGCCACGAACTCCACGCCCGGCACAACGTAAACACAGAGGCACGGAGACACAGAGGGACACAGAGAGGAAACAATCTCCGTGTCTCTGTGTCTCTGTGGTTCACCCCCGCCGCGGCAGGATGTCCCGCTCGCCCGGCCCCTTCCCACAGGACCGTGCCGCCTGCGGCGTCACGCCGCACCTCGGCTGCGAGCGCCTCTCATTGACACCCCTTTCCCGCGACGGTGAGAATGCGTCTCACTTGAACCGTCACCGTTCTTGGGAGTCCGCCGAGATGCGCCGCCTGCTTGCCGCCCTTGCCGTCGCCCCGCTGTTGCTGGCGGGCTCCGCCCTGGCGGCGGACGGCGAGTTCACCATCGTCATCAAGGACCACACGTTCCAGCCCGCGACGCTGGAGGTTCCCGCGGGGCAGAGGCTGGTGCTGATCGTCGACAACCAGGATCCCACGCCCGAGGAGTTCGAAAGCCGCGACTTCAAGGCCGAGAAGATCATCGGCGGCAACCGGTCGGCACGGGTCAACGTGGCGCCGCTGAAGCCCGGCGAGTACAAGTTCTTCGGCGAATTCAACATGGACACCGCGCAGGGCAAGCTGATCGCCAAGTAGATCCCGGCCGGAGGTCGCCATGCTCGCCAGTCTCATCATCGTCTTCCGCGAAGTCCTGGAAGCCGGCCTGATCATCGGCATCGTGCTGGCCGCGACCCGCGGCGTGCCCGGGCGCGGGCGCTGGGTGGCGGCGGGCGTCGGCGCCGGCGTTGCCGGGGCCTGCGGCGTGGCGGCGTTCGCCGACGTGATCTCCGACCAGCTCGACGGCAGCGGGCAGGAGCTGTTCAACGCCGCGGTGCTGCTGACCGCGGTGGTCATGCTGGCGTGGCACAACGCCTGGATGGCCCGGCACGGCCGCGAGCACGCGGCGGAGATGCGCGCGGTGGGCCGCGCGGTGGAATCCGGTGACCGGCCGCCGCACGCGCTGGCCGTGGTGGTCGGCGCCGCGGTGCTGCGCGAGGGGGCGGAGGTCGTGCTGTTCCTCGCCGGCATCGTCTCGGCCGAGGGTGGCGGCGGCGCGTCGGTGGCGTTGGGAGCCTTGGGCGGCATCGCGCTGGGCGCGGCGGCGGCGTTCCTGGTGTACCGCGGGCTGCTGACCATCGCCACGCGGCACCTGTTCGGCGTCACCAGCTGGATGATCACGCTGCTGGCAGCGGGCATGGCGGCCTCGGCCATGCACTACCTGTCGCAGGCCGGGCTGGTCAGCGTCGGCGAGGCGGAGCTGTGGGACACCAGCTTCCTGCTGAGCGACGGCAGCGCCCTGGGGCAGGTTCTGCACATCCTGGTCGGCTACACCGACCGCCCGACCGCGCTCCAGGCCGGCGCGTGGCTGGCGGTGGTGACCAGCATCACGCTGCTGACCCGCCTGATGCGACCGCAGACGCCAGCGCGGCCGATCGCGGCGGAGTAGGCCAGCATCCTGCCCTTTCGTGTTCATCCGCGCCGGGGAATCGGCGCCAGCTTCGTCGTTGCTGCGGCGCCGGGTGCTCCGCGCGGCTGAACGCGAAAGGGCAGGGCGCCCGGCCTATGCCCGTCTCAGCGCCAGTTCGATTTGCGGGCGCATGATGCTCGCTGCGGCGTAGCCGATCTCCACCACCTCGGCGGCGCGGTCGAACTCCAGGATCCCGACGTGGCCGAGGCGTGGCGTAATCAGTACGTCCGGCGGCTCGCCGGCAAGGCGCGAGCGGGTGATGCGGTCCTGCATGATGTCGATGGAGCCGGCCAGGATCTCCAGCACATTGGGCGCCGGCTCCTTCACCGCCTCCTCGATCTGGTCGGCGAAGAAGCGCGTGCGCAGGCTCGGCCGCTTGCCGATCCAGGCGCCGACCTGCTGGGTCAGTTGCTGGAAGGTGGAGGGCGCCACCCCGGCCTCGGCCATCACCGGGCGCGACGGCGCGGACATCTCGTTGTTCAGGTTGACCGCGATCACCAGGTCGGCGCCCAGCGCCCGGCACAGCGACACCGGAACCGGGTTGACCAGCGCGCCGTCCACCAGCCAGTGCTGGCCGTTGCGCACCGCCGGGAAGACGCCGGGCATCGCCGCGGAGGCGCACACCGCGTCCAGCATAGGCCCCTCGCGCAGCCAGATCTCGCGCCCCGTGGCGAGGTCGGTCGCCACGGCGGCGTAGGGCTTCGGCAGGTCCTCGATGCGCACGTCGGTGGCGGCGTTGCGGAAGCGCTCGAACACGCGCTCGGCGGCGACCAGGCCGCCGCGCCGGAACGTCACGTCGATGATCCCCAGCATGCCGAGCAGGCCCATGCTCTGCGCCCAGCTCTGCAGCTCGTCGAGTTGCCCCGTCAGGTACGCCGCCCCCACCGCTGCGCCGATGGAGGTGCCGCAGACGATGTCCGGCTCGATCCCAAGCTCGTCCAGCGCGCGCAGCACGCCGATGTGCGCCCAGCCGCGCGCCGCCCCGCTGCCCAGCGCCAAGCCGATCTTCAGTCCCGCCACGGCACGCCTCGCTTCCCGCCTCCTCCCAATTTGGAGCATCGCCACGCGGATGGAAAGCCGCCGGACGGACGCCGTCCGCTCGGCCTAGGTCCCGCCGGGATCCCTATGCCGCGCGGCGGGGATCGCTCCTCCGGGTTAGCTGAGGGGCCGGTGTCTTTTGTCGAAAGTTTTCGGCGATCATCCATCGGATTTCTTTAAAGCCGGGCGCACTGTGACGATTTTCGGATGGATGATTTTTTCTCTGCTGCACGTTAACCAAGCGGAAACTTGCCGGGCGGTAGAGTGACGCAGATCAGTTCTCTTGCCGTGGCGGAGGATGCCATGTCCAACGACCTGAAGAGCTTCAAGAAGGATTGGCAGCGCTGGAGCCGCGTGGAGCGGCTGACCGCCGTCGCGCTGCTGATCGGCGCCACCGCCATGCTGGGCGGCCCGCTTACCCTCGGTATTCTTTGACCGTCTAAAGGGCCGCGGCCAGGGCGAGCAGCCCGAACCCGGCCAGCACCGCGCCAGACGCGCGGTTGATCCAGAGCATCGCGGCCGCCGTCACCCGCCGCCGGAACACGCCGACCCCGGCGCTCAGCGCCAGCCACCACGCCGCCGATCCCAGGAACACCCCGAGCACCAGCATCGACGCCCCCAGCACGGGCGCGCCGCCGGCCTCGGCCAGCCCCAGAGCGCCGAACACGGCGATGAAGCTGATGATCGTCGCCGGGTTGGCCAGCGTCAGCACCACCGTCGTCGCGTAGGCACCGGCAAGGGAGTGCGTCGTCGGCGCGTCGGCGGCCTGCTCAGCGGGGCGGGTGCGCATCGTCGTCAGACCGAGCCACAGCAGCACCAGTCCGCCAACCAGTCTCAGCCCCGTCTGCCATCCCAGCAGAAGGTCGGTGACGGCGGCCAGCCCGAAGCCGGCCACCGCCCCGTACGCCGCGTCGGCGGTGGCAGCGCCCAGCCCGGTGGCGAACCCCACGGCGGCGCCGTCCGCCAGCGTGCGGCGGATGCACAGCAGGCCGATGGGTCCGACCGGGGCGGCGATGGAGAACCCGATGACCGCGCCCTTGAGGAACAGGAAGGTCGTGTCCATGGCGGCTATCCGACCGGCAGCGCGGCCGTCTCCTTCACCGACGACAGGGCGATGGCGGTGTGCGAGCGCACCACGCCAGGCAGGGCCTTCAGCTCCGCGGTCAGGAAGCGCTCCAGCGCCGCGGTGTCCGGCACGCGGACCTTGAGCAGATAGGACCACTCGCCGGTCAGGTGGTGGCATTCCTGGACGGCGGCGTTGCCGGTCATGGCGGCGCGGAAGCCGGCGTCGTGCTCCGGCCGCTCCAGCAGCACGTGCACGAAGGCCAGCACGTCCAGCCCGACCGGCTTCGGCGCGATCCGCGCGCCCCAGCCGGCGATCACCCCGATGACCTGGAGTTTCTTCAGCCGCTCGTTGACCGCGGACACCGACAGCCCGACGGCAGCGCCGATCTCGGCGTACGAAGCGCGTCCGTCCTGCTGGACATGCGCTACGATTTTGCGGTCCATGTCGTCCATGGCCGCAGGATATGCGGGAATGGGCGGAAAGGCAATCCCTCCCCCTGCTCCGCAGGGGGAGGGCTATGCAAACGATTACTCGATCTCGCCGATGGCGGATTGCAGGTAGTTCTGCAGGCCGACGCTGGCGATCAGGCCGATCTGGGTCTCGATATAGTCCATGCGCTCCTCGGTCTCCTCCAGGATCTCCTCCAGGAGATCGCGGGAGACGTAGTCGGCCTTCTGCTCGCACAGCGCGATGGCGGCGACGATGCGGTCGCGGTACTCGCGCTCCATGGCGAGGTCGGCGTCGAGGATCTCCGGCACGTCCTCGCCGATCTTCAGCTTGCCGAGGTCCTGGAGGTTCGGGATCGCCTCAAGGAACAGGATGCGTTCGACCAGTTCGTCGGCGCTCTTCATCACCTCGATGGAGGCCTTGTATTCCCACTTGCCCAGCGCCTTGAAGCCCCAGTTCTTCTCCATGCGCGCGTGCAGGAAGTACTGGTTGATGGCGGTGAGCTGGTCCTTGAGCACCAGCTGCAGCTGGGCGATGACGTCGGGATTACCCTTCATGGCGGCGCGTCCTTATTCCGAAGCCTTGCCCATGGCGGACTGCAGGTAGTTCTGCAGGCCGATGCGGTCGATCAGGCCGATCTGCTGCTCCAGCCAGTGGGCGTGGTCCTCCTCGGTGTCCTCCAGCAGCTCGACCAGGATGCGGCGGGTGTCGTAGTCCTGCTCCTGCTCGCAGTGCGCGATCGCCGCCTTGAGCTCGTCGACGACCTCAAGCTCATAGGCGAGGTCGTTGCGCAGCATTTCCGGCACGTCCTTGCCGATCCGCAGCGGCGCGCGGCTGGCGACGTCGGGCGTGCCCTCAAGGAACAGGATGCGCTTGATGAGCTTGTCGGCATGCTCCAGCTCGTCGTGCCGCTCGTGCGCAATGCGGTCGTAGAGCGCCTTGAAGCCCCAGTTCTCCATCATCCGCGAGTGCGCGAGGTACTGGTCGGCGGCGCTCAGCTCGCCGGTCAGCAGCCGGTTCAGGCGGTCGATGACGCTCTGCTTTCCCTGCATGGCATGCCTCTTGTTCTTTTGTGTGCCTGCATGCCGTATCGCATGGAGATTGGAATTGGTCAAATCAAAATTCGAGTATTCGAGAATTGCTAATGAAACTCGTTTCTACTGATTTGCCTATGCCCTAAGCAAATGCTTGCCTGTTCTTTGCAAATGAGAATGATGCGCAGAAAAGACACCGGCCGGACGCCGTTTTATCCGGCGTCCGGCCCGCACGGGGTGCGTCGTCAGACCGCCTCGACCGCGCTTGCGAGGCCCAGGCTCTCGGCGGTGTTGGCGACGGTGGCGAGGCAGGCGGCGGCGCGCTCCGCCGGGATGGAGACGGCGAAGCGGATGGTGTAGCGCCCGCCCTCGCGGTCGGGCAGCGTCTGCGCGTCGAGGCGGACGATGTTGGCGCCGAACTGCCCGAACACCTCCGACAGCCGCGCGATGAGTCCCGGCTGGTCGCCGCCCGACACCTCGACCCGGTGGGTGATCAGGCCGAGCGGGCCGGGGTTCGGATCGAAGTCGAACGGCGTCACCTTGATCTGCGCGCCGGCCAGCTCGGGTGTGGCGGAGAGGCTGGCGTGCAACTCGTCCACGTCCATGCCCGCCGGCAGCTCGCACACGGCGGAGAATTCGGCGCCCGAGCCCATCACGGCGAAGGTGACGTCGCGCAGGTTGATGCCCTGGTCGAACAGGTGGCCGGTGATGCCGGAGACCAGCCCGACCCGGTCGGGGCAGAAGGTGGATACCAGTGCGAGTCCTGCCACGGTGGCCTCCCCATACAATCCCAGTCGTCATGCCCGGACTTGATCCGGGCATCCACATCGACACGGAAACGCCCCCGAACCGCCGTGGATGACCGGGGCAAGCCCGGTCACGACGATACGGGGGCGCCTGCTCCGACGAAAGCGGCGTTACGCCGCGGTCCCGCCCACCGTCAGCCCGTCGAGCCGCAGCGTCGGCTGGCCGACGCCCACCGGTACGCCCTGGCCGTCCTTGCCGCAGGTGCCGACGCCCGGATCCAGGCGGCTATCGTTGCCGACCATCGCCACGCGGGTCAGGCTGTCCGGGCCGTTGCCGATCAGCGTCGCCCCCTTCACCGCCGGGCCGAGCTTGCCGTCCTCGATCAGGTAGGCCTCGGACGCCGAGAACACGAACTTGCCCGAGGTGATGTCCACCTGCCCGCCGCCGAAGTTCTTGGCGTACAGGCCCTTCTTCACCGAGGCGATGATCTCGTCCGGCGTGTGGGGGCCGTTGCGCATCACCGTGTTGGTCATGCGCGGCATCGGGTGGTAGGCGAAGCTCTGGCGGCGGCCGTTGCCGGTCGGGCGGACACCCATCAGCCGCGCGTTCATGCGGTCCTGCATGTAGCCGACCAGGATGCCGTCCTCGATCAGCGTCGTGCACTGGCCGGGCGTGCCCTCGTCGTCCACGCTGATGGAGCCGCGGGCGTTCTCGATGGTGCCGTCGTCCACCACGGTCACGCCGGGGGCGGCGATGCGCTGGCCCATCAGGCCGGCGAAGGCCGAAGTCTTCTTGCGGTTGAAGTCACCCTCAAGCCCGTGGCCGATCGCCTCGTGCAGCAGGATGCCGGGCCAGCCGGGGCCGAGCACCACCGTCATCTCGCCGGCGGGTGCGGCCACCGAATCCAGGTTCACCAGCGCCTGGCGCAGCGCCTCGTCCACGAAGAAGCGCCAGGTTTCCGGTTGCAGGTACTGCTCATAGGTGACGCGGCCGCCGCCGCCGTAGCTGCCGGTTTCCATCTTGTCGCCGTCGCCGACCACCACCGAAACGGAGAGGCGCACCAGCGGACGCAGGTCGGCCACCCGCACGCCGTCGCCGCGCAGGATCTGCACCGCCTGCCACTCGCCGCTGATCGACGCGCTGACCTGCCGCACGCGCGGGTCCCTGGCGCGGGCGTAGGCGTCGATGTCGGCCAGCAGCTTCACCTTGTCGGCGAAGGGCACCAGCGACAGGGGATTGTCCGGCATGTAGAGCGCGCGGTTGGTGCCCGGCGGCGGCTCCGCCACGGTGCCGGCGTGGCCGGCCTGCACCGCGCGCACCGTCTCGGCGGCGCGGCGGATGGCGTCCTCGGACAGATTCGAGGCGTGCGCGAAGCCCGTCGCTTCGCCCGCGATGCCGCGCAGGCCGAACCCCTGTGTGGTGTCGAAGCTGGCCGACTTCAGCTTGCCATCGTCCCAGCCCAGGCTCTCGCTCTGGGCGTACTCCAGGTACAGCTCGCCGTCGTCGGCGCCGCGCAGGGCGTCCGACACGATCCCTTCGATGCGGGGGCGGTCGAGACCGGCGCGGTTGAAGAACAGGTCGTCGGTGACGGCGAGCGCGCTCATGGAGACTCCGGTGCTTGGTACCATTTGGGGAGCCGTGGACGCCTAGGCACCCGGCCCCGGGATGTGGTCTATAGTGTGGCAACGCAGACCCGGCCCGGCAAGCCTCGCCGTCCGGTCATAAGAGTGGGGGGAGCGACCGTGACCGAACTGACCGCCGGGGCCGAGCGCCCGCTCGCTACCACCGCGCACCCTCTGCGCGAGCACGCGCTGCGCGTCCCGCTGACCAACGAGGTGCACGCCCGCCCGTCCGAGGCGATGCGCGCCCCGGTGCGCGCCACCGTGCTCGCCATGCTCTCCGGCGAGGCGGCGGGCGAGCGCGAGCGCAAGCACCTGGAGACGCTGTGCGACTGGGCCGGCGTGCCCCGCCCGGCGGCGGGGGCCACCCACTACAGCGGCAACTTCGGCAGCTTCCGCCTGAAGTGGGAGCGCCACACCGAGTTCTCGACCTGGACCGTCTACCGCGAAGGCGCGTTCGGCGAGCCGTTCGCCGACCCGGCGCTGAACGCGCTGCCGCGCGACTGGCTGGCCGGGCTGGCGGGGGAGCTGCTGGTCGGCGTGCACGTCGCCGTGCTCGACGCCGACGCGCCGGAACCGACGGCGCCGCAGCTGGCGGGGATCTTCGGCTCGGACGCCTATGTCGGCTCGCGCGTCGCCGGGCGGGCGGCGACGGCGTGGACCGACTTCCGCATCCACGGCGACGGCTTCTCGCGCGTGCTGATCGCCAACCACAGCATGTCGGCGTGGCAGACCGGGCGGATCGTCCTGCGCCTGCTGGAGATCGAGGTCTACCGCATGATGGCGCTGCTGGCGCTGCCGGCGGCGCGCGGGGTGCTGCCGCGCATCGGCGCCATCGAGCGCGAACTGGCCGAGCTGACCGCGCTGACCACCGACCTCGCCGGCCTGGAGGACGAGCGCGGCGTGCTCGACAAGCTGACCCGCCTGTCGGCGCAGACCGAGCAGATCGCCGCCGAAACCGCCTACCGCTTCGGCGCCGCGCGCGCCTACTACGAACTGGTGGAGCGCCGCATCGGCGAGTTGCGCGAGATGCGCATGGAGGGGCTGCAGACCGTCGGCGAGTTCATGGACCGCCGCCTCACCCCCGCCATCCGCACCTGCGAGGCGGTGCAGGGCCGGCTCGACACGCTGTCGCAACGCCTCGCGCGCGCCAGCCACCTGCTGCGCACCCGTGTCGAGATCGCGGTGGAGGGGCAGAACGCCGAACTGCTGCGCTCCATGGACCGCCGCGCCGACCTCCAGCTGCGGTTGCAGGAGACGGTGGAGGGGCTGTCGGTGGTCGCCATCAGCTATTACCTGATCGGTATCGTCGGGTACGCCGCCAAGTCGTTGAAGGGCGTCGGCTGGAAGGTCGACCCGGACCTCGTCACCGGGCTGATGATCCCGGTCGTGCTGTTCCTGGTGTGGAAGGGCGTGCGGCGAATCCGCAAGGTGCTCGCCCACCACGGGTAGAGGGCTGCCCGCGCCTGCGCCATTATGCCTCGTTTGCATGCACAATTGCATGCGTAAATTCCAACTAAATTGCACGGGATTGGCCGTGGCAATGGTTGGAGATGCGCATCATGACGATCCGGGCGAAGCTGCTGACGCTGGTCGCCATACTCGGGGCGATGCTGATCGCGGTGGCCGGGCAGCGGGCGCTCGATGCGCTGGAGGTGCTGCGCAACGCCGAACGGGTGCGCGCGGTCAACGGGCTGTCGGACCAGTTGCTGACCGCCGCCGGCGCCTGGGCGGTGGAGCGGGGCGTCACCAACACCGTGCTGGCCGACCTGAAGGCCGCCACGCCGGCGCAGCGCGACACCATCGCCGCGAAGCGCCGCGAGGCGGATGCCGCCTTCGCCGCCGCCCAGGCCGGCGCCCGCCCGCTGGCCGGCGTGAGCGCGGTGGGCACGGCGCTGCGCGAGGCGGACGCGGCGCAGGGTGCGGTAAAGGAGCTGCGCCGGCAGGTGGACGAGGCGCTGCGGACGGGTGAGGCGCCGGCGGACCTCAGGCGCGACTGGTTCCCGCGCATCAGCGCGCTGATCATGGCCAGCCAGGAGCTGCGCGGCGCGGCGGAGGATTCCGCCCCGGCGACGGACGGCAAGGTGCTGCGCGCCTTCGACCTGAAGACCGCGCTGTGGGAGATGAGCGAGTTCGCCGGGCGCGAGCGTGCCATGGTGGGTGCCACGGTGGTCGGCGGCAAGCCGTTCGCTCCGGCGCAGCTTCAGACGGTGTCGCGCGCCCGCGGCCGGGTGGAGAGCGGCTGGACGGCGTTCCGCCGGTTGGGCGCCGGCTTCGGGCCGCGCATGGCGGCGGCCGGCGCCACCATCGAACGCGTCTATTTCGGCGAGTTCGAAGCGGTGCGCGCCGCCGTCTACGAGGCCTCCGCCAAGGGGCAGGCGTACCCGGTGGACGGTGCCGGCTGGCTGCGCGCGGCGACCGCGGGCATCGACCGGATCCTGGAGGCGCAGGTGGCGGCCTCGGCGGAGGTGCGCGATCTGCTGGACCGGATGGCGGCCGACGCGCAGGCCGAGCTGACGCTGGCGCTGGCGCTGCTGGCGGCGGTGCTGGCGCTGGCCGCGGCGGCGGCGTGGGTGATCACCGCGCAGGTCAACCGGCCGATCCGCGGCATGACCGACACCATGGGCGTGCTGGCCGAGGGCCGCTTCGACGTCGAGGTGCCGGGCACCGAACGGCGCGACGAGATCGGCCTGATGGCGCGGGCGGTCGAGGTGTTCAAGCAGCATGGCCTGGAAAACGAGCGGCTGCGCGCCGAGCAGGAGCGCGCCCGCGCTGAATCCGAGGCGGCCAAGCGCGCCGCGCTCGCCGGCATGGCCGACACCGTGGAGCGCGAGATGCGCTCCGCGGTCGAGCGGGTGGCGGCGCGGACGCGGGAGATGGACGGCTCCGCCGGCTCCATGGCGGCCTCGGCCGACGAGGTGTCGAGCAACGCGCAGGGCGTCGCCGCGGCGGCCGAGCAAGCGCTGTCCAACGCCCAGTGCGTCGCCACGGCGGTGGAGGAGCTGACCGCCTCCATCCAGGCGATCAATGACCAGCTCGGCCATGCCAGCGGGGTGACGCGCCGCGCGGTGGGGGCGGGGGCGCGCTCGCAGGAGGCCATCCGGTCGCTGTCCGACACCGTCGGTCGCATCGGCGAGGTGGCGACGCTGATCCAGGGCATCGCGGCGCAGACCAACCTGCTTGCGCTCAACGCGACGATCGAGGCGGCGCGGGCGGGGGAGGCCGGCAAGGGCTTCGCCGTGGTGGCGACCGAGGTCAAGAACCTCGCCAACCAGACCGCCAAGGCGACCGAGGAGATCGCCCAGCAGATCGCCGCCGTGCAGGTCGGCACCGCCTCGGCGGTGGAAGCGGTGCGGGAGATCGGCGCGACCATCCAGGAGATCGACTCCATCGCCGGCTCGGTCGCCGTGGCCATGGAGCAGCAGGGCGCGGCGACGCACGAGATCTCGCGCAACGTGGTGGAGACCACGGGGGCCGCGCAGGAGGTGTCCTCGCGCATCGCCCAGGTGTCGGCGGAGGCGGCGGCCAACGGCGAGCGCGCGTCGGACGTGCGCGGCATCGCCGCCGAGCTGGCCGGCAGCATCGACGCGCTGCGCGCCACGCTGGTGCGGGCGGTGCGCACCGCCACCCAGGAGGTGGACCGCCGGCAGCGCCCGCGCTGGCGTGTCGACCGTGGCTGCCGGGTGGTGGCGGCCGGCGCCGAGTCGGCGGCGCGGGTGGCGGACGTGTCGGAGCGCGGCGCCTGCCTGACCGGCGCGCCGGAGCTGGCGCCGGGCACCCCGGGCACGCTGCGAATCGATGGCTGCGCGGTGGCGATCCCCTTCTCCGCCATGGAACGGCGCGACGGCGACCTCCGCGTGCGCTTCGAGCTGGCAGGCACGGACGCCGAGGCCTTCGCCCGCGCCTTCCCGACGCTGGTGGCCGGGGCGGTGCGGCTGGAAAGCGCGGCTTAAGGCTCCTTTCCGGGTGGCCTGAAGCTTCTTTTTTCGTCATCCCCGCGAAGGCGGGGATCCATGACTGCCATGGCATGCCGCTGTGGGAATTATGGATCCCTGCCTTCGCGGGGATGACGGTTTCAGGGGGCATGCTGGCGTGGTGCAGAAGCGATCGTGCGCTTCCCCGCGCTCATTTGACGAACGCCAATCGTCAGCCCCACTGACGGCCTGCGTCAACCTGTCGCACTTATCACTTGACGATCGCACTCAACCATTAGGAAAAGGCTGCGGCCACGCTGCGAACCATCGGCCTCCCGGATTGTGGTAAAAAGCCACATTTTGTGTACGGAAGACCTTGTAACGCGGGCATGGCTGGGGCTACGTTCTAGGTGCGCGGATTTGTCGCACATGCAGTGGGGGTATCGGAGACCGCCCCCCCACGCGCATGGACGGCCCGCGGAGAAATCAACACCGGCGCCGCCGGAACCGTCCGCCCTCAGACCCGGAGAACCGGGCGGGGCATGAGAGACAGGACGGGGCGGCAGCCGGGCCATAGGGGCATCCGTGGGCCGTGGTCGGCCGCACGGCAGAGAGAGGGTTGGGGATGACCAGGCACACCTTGCGCGCCGCCGGCGTGGCGGCACTCACTTGCGTATTCGGATTGGCTCAAAGCGCGCTGGCCGCCGCGCCCCAGCCTTGGGAACTGGGCCTTCAGCCCGCGGCCTCGCCGGTCAAGCACGCGCTCGACGACTTCCACAACCTGCTGCTGGTGATCATCACCGGCATCACGCTGCTGGTGTTCGCGCTGCTGGTGGCGGTGGTCGTGCGCTTCAACGCGAAGCGCAACCCGACTCCGTCCAGCACCTCGCACAACACGCTGCTCGAGGTGGCGTGGACGGTGATCCCGGTGATCATCCTGATCGTCATCGCCGTGCCGTCCTTCCGCGTCCTCTACATGATGGAAGTGACGCCGGAGGCCGAGATGACCATCAAGGTCACCGGCCGGCAGTGGTACTGGGACTACGAGTACCCGGACCAGGGCGGCTTCGCCTTCTCCAGCTACATGATCCAGGACTCCGACCTGAAGCCGGGCCAGAAGCGCCTGCTGGAGGTCGACAACCGCGTAGTCGTTCCGGTCAACACCGTGGTGCGCGTGCAGCTCACCGCCGGCGACGTCATCCACGCCTGGGCGCTGCCCGCCTTCGGCGTCAAGAAGGACGCGGTGCCCGGCCGCCTGAACGAGACCTGGTTCAAGGTCGAGAAGGAAGGCGTCTACTACGGCCAGTGCTCGGAGATCTGCGGCACCAACCACGGCTTCATGCCCATCGCCGTCGAGGCGATGTCGAAGGAGAAGTTCGCGGAGTGGGTCGCCAAGGCCAAGGTCGCCTACGGCACGCCGGACGGGGCGCGCGAACTGGCGCAGATGCCGTCGGCCGCCCAGACGCGCTGACGCCCGAATAAGAATCGCCTAAGCGAGGGATAGAGATGGCTAACTCCACGGGTGCGCACGGGCACGACGCCCACGACCACCACACGCCGGGCTTCGTGCAGCGCTGGCTTTACTCCACCAACCACAAGGACATCGGGACGCTGTACCTGGTGTTCTCGGTGATCGCCGGCCTGATCGGCGGCCTGTTCTCCGTCATCATGCGCGCCGAGCTGCAGAACCCCGGCATGGGCATCGTCGGCGACGGCCAGATGTGGAACGTGCTGATCACCGCGCACGGCCTGATCATGGTGTTCTTCGTGGTCATGCCCGCGGTCATCGGCGGCTTCGGCAACTGGTTCGTGCCGTTGATGATCGGGTCGCCCGACATGGCGTTCCCGCGCCTCAACAACATCAGCTTCTGGCTGATCGTGCCCGCCTTCCTGCTGCTGCTGGGCTCCGCCTTCGTCGGGCAGGGTGCGGGCACCGGCTGGACCATCT
>Ga0196970_1001463_pt1 | contig 15788 bp, 8 predicted proteins | sample S1v_513CmetaG_FD_148672 | JGI IMG/M metagenome (GOLD analysis project Ga0196970, IMG submission 148672) | Soil microbial communities from Anza Borrego desert, Southern California, United States - S1+v_5-13C | ecosystem: Environmental > Terrestrial > Soil > Desert | place: USA: California...
ACCGCTGCGATACCTGCACCTTGTCTATATCCTGATGTTGCTGCTCGGTGGTGGTCTGCTGGGTAAGTACGTATTGAAGCAGAAGAGGTGGCGCTGGGCGGTGCTGTTCATCCCGATTGCAGCAGGCATGTTCTACGCGCAGCGTCAGCAGTTTCCGGCGAGCGCACACGTAGAACTCGGGCGCGCTGCCGTGCGTAACCGCTGGGTTCAGGCGTTTGAGTGGGTGCGCGAGAATGCGCCGGGCGATGCCTACTTCGCTCTCGGACCACGTTATTACGAACTGCCGGGCCAAGACTGGCATAGCTTTCGTGCGATAGCTGAACGCAGCCAGTTAGCGGACGCATTAAAAGATCCATCGGTCTCCACGCAAGTTCCGCGACTCGCCGCTCGTTGGCAGCGCGAGTCACATGCGCAGGACGGATGGGAGCACTTCCAAAGATCTGATTTCGAACGATTGAAGCGAGACTTCGGAGTGAACTGGGTGGTGCTCGACCACGATGTGCCGGGGCTGAATTGTCCCCACTCACAGAGGGGAATAAGCGTTTGCACCATTGAGTGATTTGGCATCGGGTCATCGGGCCATCGGGCATGGGCTATGGGACTTTCATCTGTGATGACCGGTTGGCACGTTCGAGCGAAATTGCTCGATCTTCCGATCATCCGTTCGTCCGTTCATCCGATGTTCTGGGGTACCTGCTCCGTTTCTTGCCTCAGCAACATCCAACGAATAGCATTAAGCCGTGTCCGTCCAGTCGCCCATTGACGTTGGTAAGTTGACCACTCCCTCTCCTACGCGGCAGAGGCCGGAGAAGCGCGGCCTCGTGGTCAATGAGATTCTGCGATTCGCGTACGAGACATTCATGCTCAACAAGGTGAGGTTCGCTCTCACGGCACTGGGCATGATCATCGGAACGGCATCGCTAATACTCGTAGTAACAATTGGCCTGACGGGAAAGCAGTACATTCTCGCTCAGATTCAGGCGGTCGGCGCCAACATGATCTACGCCTACTACGAGGGCGGCGGAAGCATTTACGGCACGGAAAACCTCAGCGACTACCTAACTGTCGCTGATATGAATGCGGTTCAGCAGCAGGTGCCGGGCATCAAGGCGGCGTCACCTATGCTGGAGTTTCACGACCGCATCCTCATAGGCGGTGGCAAAGAAAAGGACGTCAAGATTCTCGGCGTTGGCACTGGATACCAGTCGGTGCGCAACCTGATGATTCTCGCCGGCCGCTACTTCGACGATCAGGACGTTCAATCGCGCGCCAAGGTGGTCCTGCTCAACAACAAACTTGCCGACACGCTTTATGGTGGTCAGGACCAGGCGGTGGGTCAGCCCATTAAGATCACGGGGCTGCCGTTCACGATCATCGGCACTTTCAAAGAGAGGGTGGAGACGTTCGGGCAATCAGAGGTGTCGTCGGACACCATCGCGATGCCGTATACGACCAGCTTCATCTTCACTGGGAGCAACTCGGTTAAGCAGTTGTTCTTCTCGGTTGCCGATGCTGCTGACGTCCCACGCGCGACTGAGCAGATTAAGTCGGTGCTGAACTCTCGTCACCGTCCCGATTCCGTGTACCACGTCGAAAACTTAACTGCGCTGCTCGACGTAGCTTCAAAGATCGCGAATGCCCTTACCGCCGTGTTGCTGCTGATTGCCACAGTAACGCTTATCGTCAGCGGTGTGGGCATCATGAACATAATGCTGGCAACGGTTAGCGCCCGGATTCGCGAGATCGGCATACGCAAAGCGATTGGTGCGACGAATCGCGAGATCCGCTTTCAGTTCCTGGCCGAAGCGATTTTCATTTCCCTATCGGGCGGCATCATCGGCATCATCATCGGACTGGCGCTTCCACTTAGCGTTCGGTGGTTTACAGACTTCCGCATCCCGATTTCCGGGCTTTCGGCCATCATCGCGATCATCGTGTCATCGCTCGTTGGGGTTCTTTTCGGGACGGTGCCAGCAGCGCGAGCGGCTAATCTGGATCCGGTCGAGAGTCTCAGATACGAGTAGAGCGGACTCACTTCCGCGTGCATTCGGTTGTCGTCGAACTCTGCACTGAGTAGCGCCTTCGATACCGATTAGTCGTGAGGGCTTACTGCTTTACAACAGAAAAGCCGGGCTGGTTGACCCGGCTTTTTGTTTCTTGCTTTGATCGGGACGCCACGGTTCTGACGTCCTTGCCGTGTTTCGGTACGGCGAAACCGAATCCTCCGCCAAACGGGCACCGCTCCCGCAGGCAAGCTTCTTACATGACGAGCGCTAGAGACTCGAGTTCCTTCTGTATGACCTCGATTGAGCAGCCGGAACCTTCGACACGGCCAACGGCATCCATCGCCGCTTCGGGCGATACGCCGTAACCGCGTCCGATCAAGAAGACCTGGACCACTTCGGCGGCCTGCCGGCAATCCAACCCTCCTTGCAGCAATTCGTTCCGGAGAGCCGCCAATTCAGGCAACGAGAATTTCTCTGCCATCATTTTCACCTCCGACCCCTCGGACCTCAGTCGATTAGACTCGCGAGTCCATCACTTTGTTGCAAGCAATTGACGTGCCGCGACCAGTACTCGCAAGTCAACGCCTGATTTCGCGTTGGTTCAGGCTTAAACCCATTTCTCCGCGCAAGTTGCGCACCGATGTTTCGCATTTCATTTGCGACCCGCATGGCCCAAGTCTTCCGATTGACGCCCGCAGAGTTCACGTGCTTACCTGCAGACTCTTCATTCCTGAGTTGTTTCCCGTTTACCAGAGTAGGTTCACCTTCGGAGATCAATGCTCACGCAGAAATGAGTGTCACACGAAACATATCGGCAAGAATTCGACGGGTCATAGTCTGCTGCCGAATTTCATATTCGACTCGGCGAGCCTGACGCTGCTCGCGTCGGGCGTGAGGGCGTTCCTCACATTGAGCGCCGCCCCCGACGCTGAGTGGGATCGCGATGAGGACGCGAGTGAAATTGAGAGAAACGATTCGTCGCGAGGTCCTCAACACGTCACCGGCTGCTGTGATTAGCGGCTAGCATAGAAATATTGGTTCCGCAAAAACTTTTTTGTTGACACATAAGGTAAGAACCCGCAATATCTTGTGGCATAGTTGCTATTTAGCCAAGAAGTTGAATAGCACTTGCGGTAGGGCCCACAAAATCAACCTTCAAGGGAGAAGGTTAGAGGAGGCAACATGCCAGCAAAGAAGCCTGCGAAGAAGGCCGCGAAGAAGGCTGTGAAGAAGACGAAGAAGTAGTTTTGTTAGGGCGGGCATGTCGCCCGCATCCGGGCCACTAGAGGGCATCCGCAACGCGGATGCCCTTCGGCTTTTCTGAGTTTAGTTCGGAGCGGAAGCGAGATGCCGCACAGGATGAGTCACGACTGGATCGGGGGGACCAAGACTTCTGACTAATATCGAGAGGGGCGAGCGGAAAGGATGCCGAGTATCTCCTGCAATCCTCGCCTTAGAAGCTTCAGTTCTTCGATGGGCGGTTTGGAGGGAGCGAACGGGAGCACGTTCTGCTCCTTCGCTGATTTTGCTTCCGCCTTCAGATGCGCACGCGCGCCGGCAATGGTGAACCCTTCATCGTAGAGAAGGTTCTTGATGCGAACGACGTTTTCGACGTCGCTGCGCCGGTACATACGTTGTCCCGTGCTGCTCTTGTTCGGCTTGAGCTGCGGGAACTCTGTTTCCCAGAATCGCAACACATAGGTGGGCAGATCGCAAAGTTCCGCCACCTCGCCAATCCTAAAGTAGAGCTTCTCTGGGATGACGATTTCGCCGCTCTTTTTCGGCTTCGATCCGGGTTTTGTCTTCGCAGCCATGTGCACGTGTGGCACCCGCCAGTGCTGTTGTCCGGAGTATAACCCGACATTTCGGCATTTCCGATTGAACTTTCGCTTTTGTTGAAACCTTACGTTCGAGAATGGGCTCGGGATAGAGGCTACCGTCCTAGAGATATAAACGCCTCTTCAGGGTCGCGTGAGAACGGTTCCATACGGATCAAGGAGGATTTTTCGGGTGCCCCGCGGTACGGTGAACCGAAATGGTGTCTCGGTTCCTTCCACGAACACGCGACCCAGCAGAACATTGCCGCTTTGCAGTGCCGCGTACACGGGGACGGCAGTTACGAGGCTATCAGGTGCATTTCTCTGTGCGATTTTGCCCGTAGCGACTACCGAGCCGGTACGATCACTCAGCTTCACGTCGGTCAATTCGAACTTTGGAATAGCAACACCATTCACCCAGGTGTCGAAGAACCAGTCCAGAGATTTGCGGCCTTCATACCAAAGCGAAGGCGGAAGCTCTTCCTCGAATGCCTGCTGAAGATCACGCGTGGTGATCTCCTTTCCTTCGAAGCGTTGGCGCACCTTCCGCAGAACAGTAAAGAACGGCTCTTCAGGACTCCCGCGCTTCACCTCAGCCGCGGTGGCCGCTGCGGTCTTGGTCGGTCCAGGATTCAGCAACATCTCTCGAAGCATGTGGAACAACCATGTTCCGCGCCCATAGCTGATCGTGTCGTATGCGTCAGGATTTCGTGACGAATCGAGGCGAACCCCCAGCGTGACCGGACCTGCCTGACCCACTTCGCTACCCGCCAGGTTCTTCGCCAGCAATTCCTGGCGGTAATGGTCCAGCACCTGACGCATGTATGCGGGGTTTTCGCCTTCCAACATCACGAGCGCGCAGTAGTTCGACAGTGCCTCTACGAGCCACTGTTCGCGATAGCTTCTCCAGATCAGCAGATCCCCAAGCCATTGATGGCCGATCTCGTGAGGCTGCATCAGATGGCCGAACATTAGTCCGCCAAATGATGTCAGTCTCAGGTCGGCCCTCTCATCCGGCGAGAGGAAGACGTAGCTCGACAGGTAGATCAGCCCCGGCCAGCCTTGGCTTACACTGCCCGGCATCTGCGTCAACGCCAGCGAGCTGTAGGGATAAGGTCCAAGGCGGCGCGAGAGGAATTCAACGGTGCGCGCGGCATTGTCGGCCACAACCTGGGCATTGCTGGCGGGGCTGGGATTGTCAGGAACAACCACGGTCTCACGACGATCACTGCCCGGACGAACCCCGGGCAGCACCAAGACCGTTTGCCGGCGCCTGAATGTCGACTCCATCCCGTACCCGGCATAGCTCTCAACGGTGACGTTTCCCGCCTTCGCTGAAGCCTTAACGTACTTTCCGAGGTTGAAGCCTGCCAACGGAATCGGGCGCTCGCTTATCCACCGCGCCACCTGCAATGGCACAGGTGAAGTATTCCGTACCGTGCGGACTTCGCCATCACGCTTGCCGGTTGCCAACAGCGTGTAATCGGGCGGATAGCGGAACTCCATGTCGAAATCAGACATGGCAAGCCCGCGGTTTGGGTACCAGATTCCCCGCGCGCCGACGTACATCAGGCCGCCCCCTGCTTCCGCCAGCACATCTCCAGCGTAGGTGAAGTGGAGTTGAACCTGGCGGCCCGGAGTGAGAGCTTGCGGCAGAACGATGCCGATCACATCATTGCCACGTCGCTCCAGTTCTGAACCTTGTAGCGCCTGGTTCTGGATGAACTCGACAGGTTCGCCATTCAGCATCACCTTGCTTACCTTCAAGAAGCGCGACAACTCGAAGCGTAAGAAGCGATGGCCCGGCTCAGTGACGTTCACATTGAGTATTGCCTCGCCATCCAGCGTTCGTGGGGGGCTGACGCCGATGCGGAGCGTGTACTTCGCTATTCTCACGGGATCGGGTGCGAACGCTTCGGCACCGGCTTGCGTAGCGATCGTCGCGCTACGTGTCTTCCTCGATGCCACGGCGGCATTCCGCGCAGAGCGAGACGGGAAGGATGTCCATACGTCGTAATACCAGGCGTTGTTCACCTGTGCCAGGTGGGCGACGAGAATCTGCTCGGGTTGCTCGGTGTCGTAATAAGCGTCGAATACGCCAACGCGCTCACCGCCGAGTCGAGCGAAAAACACCCGGTCGTCCGGGTCGCGAACGTACGTGATTTTGCCGCTTGCGTCTTTTCTCGCGGAGTTGACGAAGGTAGCGAGCAGCCTCAGGTTGCCGTTCTTTGCAAGCGTCAACGCGCTTGAACTCCATCTGTCCAGGAACGGCTGCGATTCATCCGGTTGCACGGCCCGCAGCCACGGCTCCAAGTCGATCGCCGTGTCATCGTTGAAGCGAAAGAATGCAGTGGTAAACGGCTCTTCGAGAATCGCGGACCCAGTGAACTGGCCAAGCGACCAGCGTTCGACGCGGTCTGGAGGAATCAGCAACACCTCGCCGTGCCCTTCGAAAAACGCGCCGGTAATGCGACCGTCAACGGCTTTCGTGAATGCGATCAGGCCATCTTCGAAATTGACGTGGAGGTCTTCGCGGTCTATCGCCGCATCCCGAATGCGATAAACGCGCGAAGGGTCGAGGCCGCTGTTTTGCAGTTCTGAGTAGATTTGCCCCGCCCAGCCCGGAGCCGTTTCTGCGACAGGCAAGCGCGGTGGAGTCGCGGGCTGCTCCGGTGTAGCGATCTGGACAGGTGGTGTTTGCTGAGGCTCATCCGTGGTTTCGTGTGCGTCGTCATCGTTCACAGGCACGTTACCCGGACGTGAGGGCACAGGCTGTCGTGGCTGCTGGCCCGGAGGGGTCTGCGCTTGTGCCGGCGGTTGGGAAGAGGTCGACTGCGGTGATGACCGCGGATCCAAGACGGCAGAAGTAGTAGTGCACACAGCCAGCAGCGCGATTAGGCCCAAACAACACCCGATATGTTTCTTCCGGAGCATCGAGTTGCCCTGGCTTCCTGGTCTTACCACCGCCGCCAGAACTTCTATCAAGCCACAAGGGGCCTGACAACTACAAATTCAGGGCGACAGGCTTACACGTGCTTGTGAAGAACGCCTGTTCGTACAACTATTACGACGTGAAAAAGGCCGGGAGTCAACCCGGCCTCTCTCGTCAAAGGTAGTCTTACACTCACGTTTACTTTTTCGAATCCGCCTTGGCGGCACCCTTCGCTTTCGCACCACTGGTTGACGCAATCGGGGCGACCTCGTCCGCGGTAACGAACTCAGGCGCGATGTCGGTCGGGATGTCCTGCAATTTGTCGAGCGCCTTTTGCACCTCCGGACGGACTACGGCCAGAGTGTCCAGCATCTTCTTGGCTCCAGCATAGTCGCCCTGCGCTTCAAGGGTGAGCAGGTCGTGCGTAAGGTCCCGAACGGCGTCCTTTACTTTCGACATGTCGACTGAGAACGTGCCGTCAGCGTTCGCAATAAACGCACCTTTGTCCAATAGATAGTTGAACTGGAGCGCCATCCCTTTACCGTGTGCTTCGTTGATCCCGAATCGCAGTGTGCGGAAGCTGGAGGCAAGGAACGTGGTGTAGAGCTGTCGCTGGGCGGCCTCGTCGGACGGCAGCACGCTCCCTATGTTCATCTCCTTGGCGTGGTCCATCATGTACTGCAGGGCCCACAGGCCGGTGGCATCAGCCTTGGCTTCTTCGATGGCGCTGTAGATTTCTTTCAACTCGGCGCGAGGCGTCGTCTGGCGACCGTTTACGGTGATCTGATGCGGGCCGAGCCCGTGCATTAGTTCGTGCGCAAGAATGTGCGTGAAGAACATCTCGAAGCTGAGGTCGCCCTGGTCGTTCTTGGCCAGCGTGCCGGCGGCGATCGGCGTAAGCACCTGCTTGAACTTGGCCTCCTGCACGTTCTTCAACATGACCCGCTTGGAGCCCTTCTGCTGCACCACGCGCTCGTCGTTGGGCAGATTGTAGGCGGCAGTGGCAACGCCATGCGCGCCATCCCCACTGGCGATGATCTGGTTCACGACCCGAATCGGCGACGACGCCCCCAGTTTTGGGTTGCGGTACTTTGGATCCACCGGCAGGTTGTTCTCAAGCTCTTGCAGGTGCTTGCTGAAAACGCTGAGTTTTTCCGACTCCTCATCGTCGCGCAGGTTGATGTAGGCCTCGAACGAAGCCTTGTACCCGAAGAGTTCGTCGTTGTAGGTCTCGTAAGGCCCGATCGTAACGTCGAGCGGCGCGTTCAGGTCCATCCAGTCGATGTCACTCTGGTAGTAGTCGTTGGACAGGAACGCATCAGCGCGCGAGTTCAGGAATTGCTTGAGGGTGTCGTTAGTGGTGAGCGACGCGGCTTCTTTCAACAGGGCCGAAGCCTGCACCAGATCGGCCTTGTACTCCTGGCTGAAGGGAACGATCTTGAGCTTCTTATCAGGGTTCCTCCGGATTGTGGTAAAGAAGCCCTCAGCCTGCTCTTTCTGCTTCGGATCGAGCGTCTTAACCCAGGTCTCGAACTCTTCCTTCGTCATATCCTCGGGATAGAAGTTCGCGCCCAGCGGCTTTCGTGCCGGAACTCCGGGGATGAACGCTTTGTGATCGTTGAGGCTGTCCCACGGACCCTTCTGGATCCAGAAGTAACGCAGGCGGGCCTTGCCCAGCGGAGTCTGGTCTTTCTGGAGCTTCTGGTGAAGAGCCAGATCGCCGCTCCAGTACTGCTGCATAAAAATTCGGTTCATCAGGCGGGCAGCCTCAACCAGCTTCACCAAAGCTTTCTTATCGCCGCCGGAGAGCTTGGACGTATCCACGCGCAAAGGAGTGGGGGCGAACTGCGCGGACATCTTTTGTAATTGCGCGGCATCTGGAAAGTTGTTGGCGGGAGTAATCTTCTTTGTTTGGGCGAACGACACCATGCTTATAGAAACGACAAGCGCAAGGACTCCGAACAATCGCGTCATCGCACAGCCTTTCGACGAATTTCGCAACCGGAGATTGTGGCAGCAACGCCGAAATGATGCAATCTTAGGAGCGGTCGCGTCAGAGCCTCGGCCGATTAGGATCTTCGCGGAAGTCTTGGACATGAGCTGGTCGGCCCAGGGATGCTAAAATCTTGTCATCCCTGCTCGGAATCCAATAAGTACCTGCTTTTGGGGTTTTTGGCGGGTCAGAAGTTTTGGACGGAACCAATGAAACGAGCTTTTCTTCTCCCCGTGATCGTCTGCCTTCTCACACTGGGCGCATTTGCCGGCGACTCTGTCATTGAAGAGATTATCGCGCGTGTGAACAATCAGATCATCACACGCTCCGAGCTACAGCGTAGTAAGGAGCAGATGGCCAACGAAATTCGCCAGCAGTACAGCGGCGCCGAGGCCGAGCAAAAGCTTCAGCAGGGCGAGCAGAACATTCTGCGCGACTTGATCGACCAGCAGTTGCTTATCCAGAAAGGCCAGGACCTCGGCATTACGGCTGACACCGAGCTTATTAAGGCGCTCGACCAGATCCGCAAGCAAATGAACCTGCCCGACATGGAATCGCTGGAAAAAGCCGCGCAGCAACAGGGGATCTCTTTCGAGGACTTCAAGCTGGCTAAGAAAAACGAGATCATCACCCAGCAGGTCATCGGGCGGGAAGTCGGTTCACACATCCAGATCACTGCGGAAGAAACGAAACAGTTTTACGAAGAGCACAAAGCAGAGCTGGAGCGCCCCGAGCAGGTGCGCTTGAGTGAAATCCTGATCTCCACCGAAGTGAAGGGCGAGGACGGTACCGCGTCTGCCGATCCAACACCCGAGCAGGTGGCGGCCGCTGAAAAGAAAGCTAAGGATATTCACGAACAACTGGTAAAGGGAGCAAAGTTCGAGGACCTCGCGAAGCAGTTTTCCGAGGGACCGACTGCGGCCGATGGCGGCGATCTCCAGTATTTCAGACGCGGAACGCTCTCAAAGGAACTTGAGGACAAAACGTTCGCGATGAAGCCCGGCGATTTCACGGAACCGATTCGCACGAAGCAGGGATTCGTGATTTTGAAGGTCACCGAGCATCCAGCGGCCGGTATCCCCCCGCTGAAAGAAGTCGAGCCCCAGATACAGAACGCCATCTACATGAAGAAGCTCCAGCCCGAGCTGCGCAAGTATCTAACCAAGTTGCGGGAAGAAGCGTTCATTGACGTCAAACAGGGGTATTTGGATGCCGGCGCGAGTCCTAATCAGACCAAGCCCGTTATGACGGCGTCCTCCAGCGGCAATGACAAGGAAAAGGAACTGAAAAAGAAGAAGAGATTCTTGATCTTCTAGAGCACGGTTGACCCCGAAAAGCGCGGCCGCATTGGCCGCGTTTTTTTGTTGCAATCAGTTCCCTTCGGGGCATTCTCGTCCCGGGCGGAACCCGGCGCGCAGTTCGGAAATTACCTTGTGCGTTAACCGATGTCCGATTTCTGCCTGCGATTATGCGGCGATGCCCGCTTTCTGCTGTACCATAACCACAGCATCCATCAACTCGGGATCGTGGACTGGACCGCAATGAAGGACTTTTACGTCAGAGACGCCGCGCAATTCGAGAACAAGATTGTTACCACCAGCTTTGTGGTCGGGGCAAAGCAGATCAAGCCAAAGAAGACAGGCGAGCCTTACCTTGCACTGACGCTTTGCGACCGCACCGGACAAATCGAAGCCAAGATGTGGGACAACGTGACCGAGGCGATCGAGGAAGTCGATCAGGATGACTTCGTCAAAGTGCGCGGGCTCATCAACAAGTACAACGGCCGGTTCCAGTGCACGATCTACAAGATTCGCACCATGGGCGAGTCGGAGGTAGATTTTGGCGACTACCTGCCGATGTGCCCTCGTGACATCGACGAGCTTTGGCGCACCCTGGGAGAATTCGTTGCATCCTTCACCGACCCGCACTTGAAGGCGCTGGTCGAGGCCTTTATGAACGACCCCGAGATCGCGCAGGCCTATCGCAATGCGCCGGCGGCTAAGACCCTACATCACGCCTACATTGGCGGCCTTCTGGACCACGTTGTGTCGCTGTTCAAGCTGTGCGATCTCGCGTGCCGCAACTACCCGCAGGTTAACCGCGACTTGCTAATGACTGGCGCTTTCCTGCACGACATCGGCAAGATTCACGAACTCAGTTGGGCGCGTTCCTTTGGCTACACAACGCGCGGGCAACTGCTTGGGCACATGATTATTGAGTTGGAGATGCTTCAGGCGAAGATCCCGCAGGTTGAAGGGTTCCCGCTCGAGCTTAAGACGTTGATCGAACATCTCATCATCAGCCATCACGGCCAGTACGAGTTCGGTTCGCCCAAGCTGCCCATGTTCCCCGAGGCGCTGATGCTGCACTACCTTGATGACCTCGATTCCAAGATGGAAAGCATGCGGGCTCAGTTTGAACGAGAAGCAGCTTTGTCCGATGCGTGGACGGGATACAACGCTTCGCTCGGGCGCCCGTTGCTGAACTCCCGCAAGTTCATCGAGAAGGTTCGCCCGGTCGAGGAAGCAGAAACTCCTGCTCAAACGGAAGCTAACGCTGTGACCGTTCCCGCGTCTGACGAGTAGACCTTCCGGCTTCGACCGCTCGGTGTTGATGTGACAGTGCTGACTCGATCTCTGACGCACTTGTTATTGATGACTGCGGCTCTTGCCGCGTGCGCGCAGACCAACGCCGTCGAACTTCGCTACAAACTCCGCAAAGGAGATCGCCTCGTCTACCGCGACGTCTTCGAGCGCGAACTCAAATCCTCGAATCTCACTTTTCGGACTCGATCGGCATTCCTGAACCACGTTGTCGTTGTCGCCGACGCAAACGGTACGGCGCTGACCGGCGTGCAACGCAACCGCCAGTCAGCGGAACTGCTGGAATACCGCGAGCGCGGCAGCGACAAACTTACTGAGCAGAAGCCGAAATTTGCGGAGCAGACGGCGAAGCGTCCCGCGCAATTTGCCGATGCGAACGTTTATTCCTCGACCGGGTCGCTGCAAACCCCCATACAGGTTGTGCGCGAAGCGAACAGTAAGCGCCTATACCTTGTCTCGGAAATCAGCCCGCTTCCAGGTATTGCCGTGCAACAAGGAAGTGAGTGGAACGATGAACGCTCCGGGCAAAAAGTGCGCTTGGCGCACTTCGAAACCATTGCCGGCGAAAACTGCGCAGTCGTCGAAGACGACGGCACGCGCCGCGAGAGTCGCGTGCGCTACTGGTTCTGCCCGCAATCGGGATTGGTGCGGCGCCTTGAGTTTGAGTCTGAGTATTCCGGATTCGGTGACCAGCGCTTTCACGAAAAAGTCAGTTTCGAGTTGGCCGAGGCGCTTCATGGCGAGACCGTCGAATCCTGGCTGAACAATGAGCAGACCCAGCAAGCCGCCCTTCGCGCTTACCTCATTAGTGGCCAATTGGTAGCCGCTGATGCTGTCTTGAACCTGCTGCGTTCGTCACGCGCTGAGGTTCAAGCACTCGCACTAGCCGTGCTCGCCAACCATGGAGTGTCGCCACCTGCGGAGTTGCTATCGACTCTCGCCAACAGTCCCGATGCCGAGGTTCGCCGCATCGCTTCGCGTTTCGCGCAGACGAACAACGCGCCTCGAAATCTCCCGTGTGCAGTGCCACGGCGCACCTTACAGCCGCAGAAGCCGGGTACAACATTGCAGGCCGCAGAGGTGTCCGCACTCGGCAGCGTGCCTTATCTCATGCGCGTGCCGATCGACTACCGCCCGGACCGCACGTTTCCGCTAATCGTTTATCTCAGCGGCGGTGCCGGCCAGGCGCTAGACTCGGCGTTTTCAGGCGAAGACGCGCTGCGCCAGACCGATTACCTTGCGCTTTATCCGCAAACGGCTGGCGATCGCTGGTGGGAACAGCGTTCTACCGATATGGTCGGCGCGCTGCTGTCGGAAGTTCTCCGAAACTACAACGTCGATACAAATCGCGTATACCTCGCCGGCTTCAGCAATGGCGGATCAGGCGCAGTCGGTTACGGAGCGCTGTGGCCCTACCGATTCGCCGCCATTTCGGCCATGATGGGAGCGGGCGTTTACGTGCCCGGCAACTCGGGCGACAAGTGGCCGCTGGCGAATTTGCTGAATGTTCCGATGCTTCTTGTGCACGGCGACAAGGATGACATCATTCCGCAGCGGGCCTCACTTGATACATTCGACGAACTGAAATCGCTTCAGCCCCGCGTCACGCCGGAACTGCGCATACTCAAAGGTCGCGAACATGACGTCACGCTTTCATCCGATGACGGTCTCACGCTACCGTTTCTGAAACGCTTCACTCGCGAACCCTTCCCGCGCAACATCAAGGCAAAAATTCCGGACGTGAAGTACGGAAGACACTATTGGCTCGAGGTCGTCGAGCAGAACGGGCAGGCCGAACTCGAGGGCCGCATCCTTGACAACAACACGATCGATATCAAGACGAAAAACGTTCGCAAGCTGCGCGTGTTGCTTCGTCCTGAACTACTGTCCGGAACCGGACCGATTCGCATTCTCGTGAACGGCACGGAGCGGTTCAACGGGGCGATGCAGAAAGACTGCGGCTTGTTCGAACGCTCAACTCAGGCCTGGGCCGATCCTGTGCTCGCTTACACACAGGAGATAACGGTCGAGTCCGAGAAGTGAATTCGTGACCTTGCGTGAGAGGTTGGTTACTCCCTCCCCCTCCCCCCGGAGATCAGCCAAATCTGGGGTTCCAAACGACTTAGATCTGAAAATCTAATCTGGGCCCAGATCCAATGGCCGCGTCGGTGCGAATGTGGCTAAAGTTTACTCACTAGCCACCCGGGACAACCCCGCGGAAACTGTTAAAGCGGACGCGACAAACCTGCTCTGCGCATGAATGTAGCAGCACATTGAAAGTATCGAACGTGGAGCGTTGAAAGTTTCTAAATTCGGAACAGGGTGGCAGAAGTGAAGGAAAGACCACACTGCCAAAAGCGGAATATGGGTACCCTGGGACCGCCCGAAGTTCTGGGTCACCTCCCTACTCCGACCTATTGCAATTCAAAATTCGCGGAGCGTAATGCGGATCGGCGAGCCGAGTCTGAAGCCCGGAGTTCCAGGTGGTATGAACCTGGAGCGAGCGTTTGCAGGGGAATTCTAAACCCAGCCGCAATCACGGGATTACCAGGTTCGATCAACTCGCTCACGTCGATCAGTCCAGTGTTCAGCTTCAGTTCCTTAGTGTTCCGATCAATCACGACATACTGAACCGCCACTTTGGGGGCAGTTGGTTGCAACGCAAGCGGCTCATAGATCTCGATGAACATCGAGAGTTCGTCGTCTTTTCGAAATTGTGTGGTGCCCGAGGGTATGAATTCAACTCCACGCGACACAAGTGGAATCCGATCCTGTATCAGTTCACGTTCAAGGGTTTCGCTAGCCACGGCAATCTTGCGCGTTTGTCTGCTAAATACAATGTCACTGAGACTGAATTCGTCGGCATTGTGAGGACTGATCAAGAGCGGTGTTTCGAGGCGGCCGAAACTCTCATTCGTTGAGCTGAACACCACTTTAAAATCGTACTGGCCAGACGCGATCTCGAACTGCTTTTCGTAATGGAACAGCTTGTTCTTGAACCCCTCCAGATCCTTTTTGTTCTCGAAGGATACTTTGACGGAATCGCTGAAACGTGCCGCAACGCTCGCGTCCCGGTTATATGCGACGCCCAGCACGTCCAAACCAGCGTACTCCTTTCCTTTCTCGGTACTGAACTTCATGGCGCTTGGAGGTATTTCCATCGCCAAGGTCACCCGCGCGGTGTTTGCGGCCGTATAGAAGACGGCTGTAGTCATTGAAGCTGCTGTTTGCTGGGTTGGTAGAGCAGTTAGCTGGCGCTCCAGTTGGTTTTGGACAGGAGTTCCGGTCAACGCGTCCAGTGGAGCGACGGTGCAATATCCGCTTCGCGCACGCACAATGGCATCCTTGCGCGCGACCTTTACTTTCAAGGTGTGGCAGCTCCCCGCTTCCGACGGGGCGGGGGTGTAGCCCAGCATGTAGACTTCGTTCTGTTCCTTTCCAATCCGGGTCAGTCCACCCAACAAGTCATTACTGTTCAGGATTACAAAGCCACCGGTGCCTTCGGCGAGTGCGTACAGTAGCCGCTGATTGTCCGAGCCACCTGCACCGCTGAACCACGGTAACAAGCGCGAGGGTTGCTTGTATGGGTTCCCGGCCATGTCCGGCGTCACGTCGCCCGCCTTCCTCGGCGGAGGTGAAGAACTCCTGTTCCCTCCCGGTTGCTGTCCTCCAGGAGTGCCGCCCGGTCTCTGCCCGGCGCCCCCCACAGGTCTCTGGAACATTGCGTTCAATCCGAGGCGATAGGACGCGGGCATGAATGCAAGTCGATTCGAAGACCGTGCCTCGGTCTGAACTAGCTTAGGCGGAATTCGGGCTAAATTCGACGGCAGAGCATGGAGTGAGGACGTGATGGCCGGCAGTCCCACCAAAAGGCCCCGAGCGTCGATAGGGTAGATCGCAACATTCGCCTTATTGCACGCGTCAATGGCAGCGGTCAGTTCCGCCGTGAGTGCGGGCGTAAGCGGAAAACCTGCACTTAGCAGAATGACCGACTTGCGACCGGGGACGCTGGCCATGTCCTTGGCGAGGCTGCGAAGCGCTAGCAGCATCGTGCGCGCACGGAAATCGCCCTGCACAGTCAGCCTGCCGGCAAACGTGACCTCGGGAGTCTCATCTTTGCCGGTCTTGGCCGCAGCGCTGCCGATGACGGCCTGGTTCAGACGTTCGCCATTGCGAGTGAAGTTCTGCGTGATCTGCAGTGTCGATTTGAAATTTGCGATTGCAATGAACTGGTTCGTGTCTGCACTGTTTGCCAGGAATTGTAGCGCGGCAGCACGTGATCGTTCCTGCTCGTTGAAGCTCATTGTCGAACCGTCGAACAGGATTACGACATACCGCTTTCGGCCAGTATCGTCGGAAACATCGCTCGCCTCGAACGAGAAGCTCCTGACCGTCTGTTCTTTCCCCATCCTCCGCGACGCGAAAGTCTTCCGCCTT
>Ga0196970_1001464_pt1 | contig 15788 bp, 12 predicted proteins | sample S1v_513CmetaG_FD_148672 | JGI IMG/M metagenome (GOLD analysis project Ga0196970, IMG submission 148672) | Soil microbial communities from Anza Borrego desert, Southern California, United States - S1+v_5-13C | ecosystem: Environmental > Terrestrial > Soil > Desert | place: USA: California...
ATTGCATCCAAGCAAATGGAACGAGAGCCAAGCTGGACTGAGGGACTGGCGGTCGGGAGCCGCGGATTTGTCGAGGCAATGCAACCGCAGATCGCGACGCGCCGACAGATGGGATTTCTCGAATCAGCCACCGGGTGGGTGTTGGCGGAGGATTCGCTTCCTTACACGTGAAAATTGGCTCGAAAAAACGCGCTTAAAGCGCTAAATCCAAGGTGAATTCGGCGTATGGTATTGAAATCCAGCGAATTATCTCTGCGACACACGGAAAGATTGTAGGCTGCCATTGTAGCCTTGCAGACTCATATCGCGGCGGAGATTGCGGCGTCTCAGACAAACAAATGAAACGATTGTCGAACAAGATCACTGCACACAACGGCGGCGAGCGTTTTCAGTTCCGCTCCGCGGTTCACGCGCCTTGGCCCGGCGTGTGTGAGTTCTGGCGTTCGGCATCACTACTCAGGTGACGTCATGAGTCTTGTTTCGACGTAGAAGCAGACGTAGGCTGAGCCGTATGACAGGCGACATTCGCAAGCACATGGAGATCACTCCGTTTGTTCCTTTCACGGTACGCACTTCGGATGGACGGGAGTATCGCGTGCCGACAGTGGATCACATTTATCTGCCTCCATCGGGGGGGCGTGTGGTGATTTCAGACGATGAGGGAGTAGTGGTCGTGCTGCCGGGATTGATGATCACGGGTTTAGTCCACACCAACGGAGGGGGTCACTAGAGTAATGCCGAACAAGAAAAGGAATGTAGATAACCTGAAGTCAAGCGTGGGGAGGTGTTGATTCAATCCGAACGGTGTGGTTCCCCTTCGCTTCAGGTTATTTGCATTCCCGGGTTGGACGAAGCCGCGTCAAAGGTTCAGAGGGGCTTGCAAACGAAGGTCTTCTTTGCGGATTGTTTTTGGCGGCAACCTTCCGACACGCCTTGGGACAGACCTTGACGCGCTAGTGAGCCTGGCCCTGCAGATCGAAACGCTTTGTTCAGTGCTTGCCTGGCGCAACCAGCCGAAGGTGCGCACGCGGGCAAACCCGCGCGGCAAAGTGTGCTGCAAAAAGCGGCTCATCCTTCCAGCGGCTCCAGCTTGATGGAAGTGAACTTGCGGGTTTTGCTGTCGCGATAGGTCCACAGAACCTTGTCCTCCGGCAGCAGGATGACTTTGCGATTGCCGGTGGCGGTCTTGAAGATGTAACGCGCCAGATAACGCAAGGCATTCTCTCCGGAATCGGCGGCCTGGGAACCGACGTTCCATGGATTTTTCCAAACGGACTTGGGCACCTGCGCGAACAGTGCGGGATGTTCCTTGAGCAATCGTTCCTTAAAGAGTGTGCGCACGTGGGCGCCCAAGGCCTTGTGATGGAGCAGGAACTTTTTGTCCGAGGCGATCCATTGCCGGCCGTCGGGACCGAGTCCGCCACCGGGGATGAGCTAATGAATGTGCGGATGAAAGACTGAGCAGCTTCAGATCATCGGCGAAGGAATTAAGGATGGCGTGCGGGCAACTTTTTTTATATGCATGACGCAGTTGATTGAATGTTGACGTTAGAAAAGCGGAGCCAGCGTGTGTGCTGGCCCGCCGTCAACGAAGATCGGAGAAAGCGCACGCAAAGGAAACCACCAATGCATCAAATCATGCGAAGCCGCCCATCCACTCGTCTCCCCCGCCGCACAGCGGCTTCGTTCAACAAGGCGCTGCACGCAACAGCCGCCATCCTGGGCAGTTGAGCGGCTTATGAAATTCCAACATCATCGTTCCAGTTCATGCGTCAGCCTGGCGGCTGTGCGTGAGCTTGGTCGTTGATATGACAACTTAGCGACCCAAATCCGCATATGGATAAAGTTACTCGATACGAATGGCACGGCAGTTGGATCATCCTCGTGCTACTCTGCTTCTTTGTAATCACGATTCCCCTAGCTGTCGTTTACTTCACGTCAAAATTGTTGACGATTGAAACTCAGGTTCCCGACGGCTCAAAGCTTTCCGACTATTTGCGAACCCGAAAGTGACGTTTTTGTGTGAGCACGACGCCCAACCAGAGTGGGCGGCAGAACCGCCGCCGCGCCTGGCAGATTGCCGGCCGGGCTGGGAATTTCAACCGATCGTGCTTGCCTTAGCCCGCTCCCAGCGGCGGTCGCTCTCCCTTATCGTTGGGTAATCCCAGAAGGGAAAACGTGAGTCTACAATTCTGGATCAACGCTGCGCTTCGCTCCGTCATCTGGTTGGGCGCGGCCGCAGGCCTCGCGTATTTCAAAACCGACGGCACGAGCGTTTTGGCGGTGCGCACCGATCCCCTTGGTTGGCTGGGCGGAGCTGTCGTTATCGTCGGACTCGTTCTCCATTTTTCGAGCACCGTGACCCTCGCGCGCGGCGAGCGTCAAGGAGGCGGAGGAGTCGCCAGCGCGCCCGTCACGGATGGGCCATTCCGATACGTCAGAAATCCGATCTATCTGGGAGGGATCACGCTGCTGCTCGGCGTAGGTCTGCTCTATCCTCCTTGGCGTCCAGTGGATCTGGGCTTGCCGCTGCTCTTATTTATCTACTTCCACGTGGCCGTGGTGCGATTTGAAGAGCCCGAACTGCAGGGGCGTTTCGGTTCGACGTTCAAAGAGTATTGCGACCGAGTTCCGAGGTGGTTTCCTGGTCGTATAAAGAAGTCCAACAAGGCGCCAGAGCCGACGCCGTGATCTGTCACGGCTCTGACGGCACGCGACGACACCCGCACGCTGGGCAAAATCACGGGCGAGTTTCGGCTGGTGTTTGGCGGCGTGCAGGTGCAGCGTCGATGCCTGCGTGGTGACTGATGCTTGAACTTCTCGCGATTATGGTCGGTCTTATTGATTTGGCGACAGCCGCATTCGCAATCGTGCGATGGTGGAGACTCACGATTACCTTGCTTGTGTGCGGGTTCATTCTCCTCATCATCAGCTTAGAACCCAGTCATGGAGCTGTCGGTTGCAAAACCCGGTTCATGTTGCTCCGTTGCTCAGCGAGATCGGCGATGTGCCCGCGCATTCCGGGATATCTGCGCAGCAGTTCGCGGAAGTCACGCTGGTTGATCGTCAGAAAGGTGCAATAGTCCAGGGCAGTCACGTCCGCCGTCCGCACTGCCCCGCTCAACAAGGCCATTTCACCAAAGAAACTCCCTGCGCTTAATTTGATCCGCTTTCCTGGCAACACCACCTGGACCTCGCCTGACGAAATAAAATATACCGCGTCGGGCTTATCGCCCACGCGGATGATGCGTTCGCCCGGCTGTGCGGTCCGGGTTTGAAAATGCAAAATCACGGTTTCCCGTTGCTCGGGGGTCAAGCTGGAGAAAAAGGGGAAGCGATCCACCAGTTCTGCCGGCGTGAACGTTCGATGTGCGGCCGATTTCTTTTCAAACCTCTGGCGCACCGCCTCGAGGTCGGCTTTCAAGCGGTTCAACGGACCTAACCGCGCCTCTTCCAGCCTGCTGCACCAGAATGGATTCCTTTGAATCCAGGCGATCAATTTTTCCGTGCCGGCAAAGACCAGTGGATTCAAACTGATCGATAGCAAGGCTCCTGCAAGGATCAAGCTGACCCCATCCACTGGCAAAAGGCCGTAGGAAAGTCCGAGCGCACCCAAAATAAAGGAGAATTCCCCGATTTGCGCCAATGCTGCCGAAACCGTGAGGGCGGCGCTTACGGGATAGCCCAGTGCCATGACAATAATCAGCGCCGTCAGGGATTTGCCCACGACAATCAGCAGCAGCACTGCGACAACCATCAACGGTTGGGTCACCATGATCTTTGGATTGAACAACATGCCGACGGAGATGAAAAACAGCACGGCAAAGGCGTCCTGCAACGGCAGCAAGTTGGCGGCGGTCTTGTGGCTGAGGTTGGATTCACTGAGCACCACCCCGGCGAAAAACGCTCCCAAGGCGAAGGACACACCGAAAAGCTTTGCCGATCCAAACGCGACACCCAGGGCGATCGTGAGCACGGACAAGGTGAACAACTCCCGCGAGCCGGTTCGCGCGACGGTGCGCAAAAGCCAGGGCAGCAAACGCGGGCCAAGAAGCAGAACAGTGGCGACGAAGGCGCCGACCTTCAGTATGGTGACACCCACGGCAACAAACATCCCGACATTGCCAGTGCCCTTGGCTCCATCCGGCAAGCTGCCGCCCAATGCCGGCGCAAAGGCGGGGAGAAGCACCAGCGCGAGAACCATTGCAAGATCCTCGACGATGAGCCATCCCACGGCGATGCGGCCATTTGCTGTCGAAACGATGTTGCGCTCTTCCAGCGCCTTGAGCAGAACGACCGTGCTTGCAACGGACAAGCTGAGTCCCAGGACCAGACCCGCGCCAAAGCTCCACCCCCATAGAACCGACATTCCGGCGCCGATGGCCGTCGCCAGCCCAATTTGAAGCAGTGCTCCGGGAACCGCTATCCGGCGCACAGCCATAAGGTCTGCGGCTGAGAAATGCAGCCCCACGCCGAACATGAGCAACATGACGCCGATCTCCGCCAATTGCCCGGCCAGACCAGCGTCTGCGACATAGCCCGGTGTGAATGGTCCAATAACAACACCCGCGACCAGGTATCCAACCAAAGGCGGAAGTCTCAGCCGGTTGGCTATCAAACCGAACACAACTGCCAGGACAAACCCGACGGCTATCGTTGAGATAAGTGAAACCTCATGTGGCATGACAGACCTTAAGCAATGTTCTGGACGGTGCGCACATGTTATAAGGCAATCGTTCCTGCTGGCAAGATTTTCTCAGTTACGCTACTGGCTTTCTGCACGGAGGAGAGTCCGGTGGACATACCCGGCGCGAGCCCGGGGCGGAACCGGTGTGAACGCCGCGGTCCGGAGCGCGTGCCTTCAGGCGGCTTGGGGGTGAAGGGTTGCGGGTGCGTGGCCGCTTGCCGACGCGTGGTCCTGCGCGTTCTGGCTCTTGTTCAGCGGAGCATTGTTTACTAACTTTGCTGCTGCCTCCTGTGGCTTCCCCCCGTACAATCTCAAAGGCTCTCCAAACGCCGAACCCAAGCATACATGTTCGCGCGGGCGGCGCGGAGATCCCGCTCAGACACATTGGAGCGGGTGCCACGAGGAATTGTCCGCGCGATATCCCGGGTTGGTCGCGAGTCCACGCTTCCTGAGCGGACGGGATCGCCCGCGGTGCCGTGCGGCAGGCCGATAGTTCAGGTGATTCGTCAGCGACTGTTCTAGCGACCGGGCCGTTTCCGGCGGCCGCCGGCGGGGTTGATAGTTCTCGGAAGGAAACAACTGCTTAATGCACACACGGTACCAAGAGTGGATTCGATATGTCTTCGATCATCCAGTAAGTGATCGCCCGTGGTATTTCAACATCAATGCCCCGGTTTTCGAAGCGACTCAGGCCGATTATGCCCAATTGATCTGCGAGACTTTCGTACGGTCCGGGCAAGACCTTCGTGAGTTTACCGACGCGCAAGTCAATCAAGGCATTTGGTTTCTGGCATCACCGTCCGGGTCCGATTTTATATTCAGTTTAAGAGATGGGGATATTTCCGTGTCTCAGAAAGTCAAAGGCATCCGATCCATCTATGATTTGTATCGGAATTGCTTTGCAAACCGATGCACCGGCACTTTGGCACACATCGATGAGCCTGGTGCCTCCGAGTTGAATTCAATTTGCTACATGTTCTGGGATGTCTGTCCTCTGTCTTACCTGGATGAGGCAAACGACAAGGCGGCGCTTGAAGATGCAGTTTTCTCGGTTCTGGAAGACACCATTCGCCTTCCTCACGGTGCCTGCATCGAAGCAGGGCTTCATGGACTGGGAGAGATGGCATCCAGCTACGAACACCGGGTGAAAGAGGTGATCAACCGTTTTGTGAGAACCGCGCGTCTTGATGCGGCCTTAAGAGAATATGCCGAACACGCACGCGAGGGCAGTATCTGTGAACGATCGCGAATCCGCTGACGATAAGGAATGTCTCACGCGACCGGCACAGCCCACACGAAGGGGTTTGATGTTTCAGCGCATTCCGGGGCAGATGACGTTCGGGCCAGTCTGCCGGACTATCCGGCGCAAACAACATAGGTTCAAGCTTGGACAATCTGTGGACAGACCGGGTTCTTCGAAGGCGCAAACTTACCCCCGATGCATACGATCCTGCGCCGGCAAAAGCTCAGCCCGAACGTCACACGGATGGACGTTCTCGCTCCGCGGATCGCTGCCGTTCGCAAACCGGGCCAGTTCGTCATTGTTCACCTTGAGGGCCGCGCTGAGCGCATTCCCTTGACGATTGCAGACGCGAATGCGGCTGAAGGCTCAATTGCATTGGTGATCCAGGCAGTTGGCAAAAGCACCCGCGATCTCGTCGCGTTGGAGCCAGGCCAAGCGATCAAGGATATCGCAGGCCCGCTCGGGCATCCCACTGAATTGATCAGTTCAGGTCACGCCATCTGCATTGGCGGAGGCGTGGGCACGGCCGTCGTTCATCCCATCGCACAAGGCCTTCATCAAAACGGTGTTCGCGTAACAAGCATCATCGGGGGGCGCTCCCGCGAATGGGTGATATTCGAATCGGAACTGCGGAAGCTCGGTGACGTTCAGGTCTGCACGGACGATGGCAGCCACGGACGGCGGGGCTTTGTCACCGACGCTGCGCGTGACCTGCTGCAACTCGGCGGAATTGACATGGTTTATGCCGTTGGCCCGGTACCGATGATGCGCGCGGTCGCTGCGTTGACGCTTCCATTTCACACCCCGACGATCGTTTCATTGAATCCCGTGATGATTGATGGAACGGGAATGTGCGGCGGCTGCCGGGTGAGCATCGGCGGCGAAGTTCGATTCGCTTGTGTGGACGGGCCGGAATTTGACGGGCATCAGGTGGATTTCGACGAGTTACAGGATCGGCTTTCCACGTATCGTGAATTCGAGCAACGCGCAAACGCCTGCGCTGCGGGAAAATGCCGCGTTGCGCATCAACCTTCCTAAGTCCATGCCCGAACGCCTCACCACACGTCAACGGCTGCAGATCGACCGGCAGAAAATGCGGGAACAGGCAGCGTCTGGGCGGGCCGCGAATTTCACGGAGGTGAACCTCGGATTCACGGAACAGATGGCGCTGCTGGAAGCGGATCGCTGCCTGCAATGCAAGGATCCGCGTTGCATGAAGGGCTGCCCCGTCGGCGTGAACATACGCACCTTCATTGACCTGTTGTCGCAGGGAAATATCGCCGAAGCCGCGCGAAGCCTCCTGAACGACAATGCGCTGCCAGCCGTCACGGGGCGTGTGTGCCCGCAGGAAACCCAATGCGAATGCGAATGCGTGCGTTCCGGAAAAGGATTGCCGGTAGGAATCGGATATCTGGAACGATACGTCGCGGACTGGGCGCGCAATCACCGTGATCAATTGCCGCAAGTGAAACCGGCACCGAGCATGCGGCGCGTTGCCATTGTCGGATCGGGGCCCGCGGGTCTGACAGCCGCGGGCGAACTGGCGCGCGCCGGGCACGATGTCACCATCTACGAGGCGCTGCACAAACCCGGCGGCGTGCTCGTTTACGGCATTCCGGAATTTCGACTGCCCAAGGCGATCGTCGCCCAGGAAGTCGAGCGGCTTCAGGATCTCGGTGTTAAAATCGAGTGCAACGTCATCATCGGCCGCACCTACACCCTGCCGGAACTGCGCGAGCGCTTCGATGCTGTCTTCATTGCGAACGGCGCGGGACTGCCTGTGTTCATGAATGTCCCCGGCGAGAACTTCAAAGGGGTTTACTCGGCCAATGAATATCTGACCCGCATCAACCTGATGGCGGCCTACCAATTTCCGGAATCCGACACACCCGTCTTGCGAGGGCAGCGCGTCGCTGTCGTGGGCGGCGGGAATGTGGCCATGGACGCCGTCCGCACGGCGAAACGCCTGGGCGCACAGGAGGCAATGATCGTTTACCGCCGCACATTGGACGAGTTGCCCGCGCGCACGGAGGAGGTGCATCATGCGAAGGACGAAGGCGTGCAGTTTCACCTGGTGACGGCTCCCATCGAAGTCATAGGAAACAACGGACGTTGGGTAAGCGGCTTGAAGTGCGTGCAAATGAAACTGGGAGCGCCCGACGCCTCGGGACGCGCGCGGCCGGAAGCGGTGCCGGGTTCAGAATTCGTTGTTGAATGCGACGTGGTGGTTGTGGCAATTGGCACCCGCGCGAATCCCCTTCTCACGGCCACATGCCCCGATCTCAAGCTCAACAGGCACGGAAACATTGTCGTGGATGACAACGGCATGACCAACGTTCCTGGCGTGTTTGCAGGCGGCGATATTGTCCGCGGCGCGGCAACTGTCATTCTTGCGATGGGTGACGGAAAGAACGCTGCCAAAGCGATTCACTCGTATTTGTGCAGTGCTGCGGCGCCCGCGGCCTGACAAAACCGTTCGCGACTTGTTTTCGAACTTTGGTTCCCGCGATGGCGCAACTGCGCGCGGGACCATGAAACGCGTGAGAGCTTTCTAAATCTCGGCGCTCAACGAACCCGCGACAAACATCGCCCCCACCCCCTCCCCATTTCTTTGGCTTGGACAGCGGATGTCCGAGCCCCTTGCGTAGATTCATCTGCAGAAAGGCAAAACTATGATGAATCAACAAATGGAATTGGAAATCGCGAAACGCACGCCGTGCCGTTCGGTGAATCGCCGAGCTAACAGGTCTCCGCGCGCCGCCTGGTGGTTCGACAAGATGCGACGGGTTGTGGACCACGCGATCGATGCAAAACCAGTGCCGGCCGCGCGCCCGCAGCAGATCTGGTTTCAGGAATAGCAGGAGATCACAAAGCGGCGGATGATGTCGATCTCCTGCTGGCCGGCAATCGTATGTGCCTTGGGGAAGGCCTGAAACTGAATGTTGAGCCCAGCTGCCTCGAGCGTGGCAATCTGCGCGCGTGATTGTTCGAACGGCAACAGAGGATCCTGCGTCCCATGCGTCAGGAGTATTCGTTGCTGTTTTGCAACGGGCGAAAGATCCAGCACGAGCTTTTCGGGTTCACAAACGTAACCGCTGACACCGACGATTCCGGCCAGCAGATGCGGATAGCGAAGGCCGGTTTCGATCGACATGAGGCAACCCTGCGAGAAGCCCCCGAGGATGGTTTGCTCGGACGGAAATTCCTTGGCGCGAAGTTCATCCAGCAATTGAAACAACAAGCCGCGGCTGCGGCCGACGCCTGGCACCATGTCACCGACGAAATCGAACCAGGAAAATCCCCCGTAATACGCATCGGGCGCATTGACGAGCACGTAGTTCATCCAGGGAAGATCCATCGCCTCGGGCAGCCAGCGATAACCTTCGATGCTATCGCCGAGTCCGTGGAGCATGACCCAAAGGCGTTGAGATCGCTCGTTTGCCGGGATGAATTCGTAGCGCAACATGTTCATTCTCTCTCCGCAGCAGGGGCGCTGGCCCGAAGGCGTTCGGCCTCCTGCTCTGCCCAATCGGAAAAACCCTCCCGTTGTGCATCGCTGAGCTTCGCCTCGGGATGGCCTCGGACATAATCGTTCAGCGGCATCTCGCCGTCCAAAACCATTTCTGCCATGCGGCTCAGGCGTCGCGCGGCGCGCCTGGGGTCGTCGTGCGGCCATTCCGAGAGGTTCAACTCCTCGCGGCCATGGTTCACGTGATCAACGAGCCACCACGAAACCGGCGCCACATGACTGTACCACGGCCATTTCGTTTCATGCGAATGACAGTCATAGCAGGCATTGCGAAGGATGGCGGTGATCCTGGCAGGCGGCGTATTGCTCGCGAGAAAATCGCGGCCGGGAGTTACCGGGGGGTTGGTCAATTTTGGGTTGATGAGCAACATTGCTGAAACCACGGCCGCTCCCGTTCCCACTGCCATTTTTTTCCAGAGCTTCATAACCATTCAACCGCGAGTCGCAGAGCATTGAAGAATTTTGCCTCCAACGCAACGAAGGTTTCCAAGCTGAACTGCCAGGGCGTGAACTACCCCGGCAGGCAAGAAAACAAATATGTCAGGCTCCGCAAGCCGATCCAACCCGCCGAAACACGCCCTGTTGACCGGCAGGAACTTTTATGAACAAAAAAAGGCCTTGTAATTTTCCGCGCGGCATGCGGGAATCGCGCCCGTCCCCCGAAAAACCGTTCCGATCCGTTCCGTATTATGAAAGAGATGCGTCCTGCAATTTTGTGCCCGTGCGCCCTTTGGCTTCCACGGTGGAGCGTCGTCCTGGCCCTGTTGTTGTTGGCGGCGTGCTTCAATCTTTCCGCTGCGGTCGTCACGTGGACTGGCGGCGCTGTGAGCGGCAACTGGAGCGTCGGCGCCAATTGGGACAGTGGAAGCGCGCCGCAAAATAATGATTCACTCGTTTTCAACGCCGCAGTCGGGGCAGGCCAGATCACAAACAACCTGAGCGGCCGCACGTTTGCACAGATCAGCTTCATCGGAGTGGGCAGCAGCTTCTTTGTTTACGGAAACGCCATCACTCTGACAGGCGGCATTACCCAGAGCAGCACCGGCGGCGCGAATACGTTTCACCCCGACATCACCCTTGCAACAAATAATCAAACGTTCGCCGTCACGGGCTCGGGAGTCGGCAGTGGGTTGCAGATTTCGGGCGATATCAACCTGAACGGCAGGAACATGACGGTGAATGTGACCGATGCGGGAACTGAGTTGAACCTTTCGGGCTCAATCTCCGGTTCCGGCAATATCACACGCGGCACGGGCGCGGGCGGCTTGCGCTTTTCCGGGAGCGCGGCAAACACCTTCACGGGCACGGTCGCAATCAACAGCGGGTACATCGCAGCAGCCAAAGCCAACGGCGTGACTTCGCTGTCCGGCGACGTCGTGATCGGCAACAGCTCCGGAGTCGACACACTGCTGATGCTTACGGACAACCAGTTCGGAGCGGGCGCTGACGTCACGCTGCGGGACGGTGGCATATTGGACAACAACAACGAAACGAACGTCATCGGATCGTTGACCTTCAACGACGGCGGAACAGTCGAGACCACAACCGGCCGTCTCGAAATCGGAGGAACGGTTTCCGTCATCGGTTCAGGAGTTTCCAATTCGGTCATCAACGGCAACCTGCACCTCGGTTCAGCGACCCGCCTTTTCAACATCGCGGACACGCCACGGTCGGCAGACCTGGAGGTGAACGGCACGATATCTGGCGGCAACAGCGGCGGTTTACCGTTCTTTTCTGCGGGTTTGACCAAGGCGGGCGCGGGCCTTCTTTCCCTGAACGCGGCGAACACCTATGGCGGCCCAACCACGGTGAACGATGGGCAACTGCGGATTCTCAACAACCAGGGGCTTGGTTCGACGTTCGCACTTTTTGGTTCGGCGGGAACCGTGGTTAACAGCAACGCAGTCTTGATGCTCGCGGATGCCCATATCACGAACGAGGTCCTTACATTGAATTCAACCAATCCGTCAGGCGCCCTGCAGAACACTGCAACCGCCACCTGGGACGGTCAGATCGCCCTGGGCGCCGATGTGACAATCGAAGCCAGCTCAGCTTTCGGAATCGCCGGGCCAATAACGGGTCCGGGCGGTTTCACAAAGATCGGCGCGAGCACCCTCACACTCTTCGGCACCAACGTGAACACCTATGCGGGAACAACCTTTGTCAATGCAGGAACACTTGTTCTGAACGTCAACGGCGTGAATGACGCGATCCCAGGCCCGCTCGTCATCGGTGATGGAATCGGGGCGGCAAACTCAGATGTCGTCCGCCTTGCCCGCTTGAACCAGATTGCCAACACGTCCCGCATCACGATCAACAGCTCGGGCTTGTGGGATCTCGAAGGATTCGGCGACGCGATTGGCTCACTGGCTGGAACCGGCAACGTTGAATTGGGAGCAGCCACGCTGAACATTGGGTTCGACAATACAACGGCAACTTTCGACGGCGTGATCAGCGGCACGGGCGGTGTTAACAAATTCCTTAACACCACGGGCACGCAGCGGTTTACCGGCAACAACCTTTACACGGGTGTAACCACCATCAACGGTGGAACCTTGATTGTGAACGGGACCCAGCCTGACAGCACGGCAATCATTGGAGAGTTCGGAACGCTGGCTGGACACGGCCGGGTGGGACGAATTCAGAATTCCGCAGGCGGCATTGTATCCCCGGGAGACTTGGCGCCGGGAACCCTGATCGGCGAGGATCTCCTGCTGGGTGCTGGATCCGAGCTGGTGATTGAAATCACGGGCACTGACTTCGACCATGACGCATTATCGGCGATCGGAACAAACCAGGTGGGCGGTGCGTTGACGTTGTCAGTTCCCGGGCCGTTTGTGCCTGTTGAAGGAGATCAGTTCACGATCGTGGTGAACGACGGCGTCGAGCCGATTATCGGAACGTTCGCGGGGCTTCCCAACCACAGCCTTGTTTCCGCGGGACTTCACAAGTTCCGCATCAACTACGACAACGACATTGTACTCACCTACACGAACAGTCCAATCGGCGTGCTCAATCCGCAAATCACATCCGGCAACGGCAACGGCACGCTGGATCCAAACGAGTGCAACACGCTGAGCCTCGTCGTGACGAATCAATCAGGGGTTCCGCTCGCGAACGTGTCCGCGATCCTGTCTGCGACAGGACACGGCGTTGTCGTGACACAACCCGAATCGGCGTACCCGAACCTCGCTGTCAATGGCCACGCAACGAACATCACGCCTTTCCAGGTCAGCACATTGCCGTCATTTGAATGCTCTGAAGAGGTCCAATTGAAACTGACGATCACGTCGGATAACGGCTCCTTTGCCCGCGTCATTACAGTTCCAAGCGGCTTTACGGGCACTCCGCTGCGTTTCAACAACAACGTGAACGCAGCCATTCCCGACTCCGCCTCCATCACTTCATCCGTGGCCGTTGCTGGAATTACCACTCCAATCAGGAGAGTCAGGGTCTCTCTTTACGTCACCCACACGGCAAACGAGGATCTCGAGATTGCCCTGATGTCGCCCGACGGAACGATTGTGAACCTGTCGAGCGACAACGGCGGGACGGGAGATGATTACGGCTCTGATTGCATCGATGACAGCAGGACACTATTCGATGACGCGGCAGCCACGGCGATCACCGCGGGTGCGCCTCCTTACGTCGGCACCTTCCGCCCGGAGCAGCAACTTTCGGCTTTCATTGGCAAGGAGGCTGTGGATGCAAACGGAACGTGGCGATTGATTCTGAGAGACGATTCCGGCGGCGCGGTGGGCACGTTGCGTTGCTGGTCGCTCTTTATTTCGCCCACGGAGTGTTCCAGTGGCGGCGGCGCTTGCGAGACGTGCCCAGGCGTGTTTACGGGCTCCATCACGAACACGGACGCGGTTCAAATGGGACGGCTGACTCGAAGCGGAACTGGAAGTACTTGCGCAGAATCCAAAGTGTGTCCCGGGCTTGAACACGACCTTCCCCGCAATTACGACGTCTACAACTTCACAAATTCCAGCTCCAGCGAACAATGTGTCTACACTTCGTTGACGGTTCATGGCGCGCAGCAAACAATGGCCGCCGCTTATCTCGGCTCCTACGATCCGGCAAACCTTTGCAACAATTATCTGGCCGACCTCGGATTCAGCACGTCGCAGGGCAATTCGCTCCCATTCTCGATGGTTGTGCCCGCGAACAGCGCCTTTGCAGTCGTGGTCAACCAGGTGGACGCAGGTGTGGGCAGCGACTACACGCTCGTGGTGAGCGGTCTGCAGTGCCAGCCCTTACTGGAGATCGATCCAGCCCCCGCCGACCGGGTCCGGCTCCATTGGTCAACCTCTGCCGCAGGCTTCCAACTGGAAGGCAACGACCTGCTGCAAACGGCGAACTGGTCATCGATCACGAATGAACCGATCGTCGTGGACGGAAGGTTCAGCGTGACCAATTCAAGCGTGAGCCCGACGAACCGGTTCTATCGATTGAATCGCCCGTAGCGCCAATTGAACCGGGCACAAGTCGTCGCCGTCGCGTGCCACGGGCGTTTCGCCCTTGCGGTGGGGAAGCACTGCTGAATACCGTGCGTGCTGTCAACGTCCGCAAGACAACACGCATGTTTCTCAAGGCCGCCATTTCATTTGCCATTCTTTTGGGGTTCATCCCACGCGCGCTGACGGCAAGCTACGTGCCTTCGACAGAATCACCCCCCACCCTGCAACGCGAATTCCGCGGAGTTTGGGTCGCGACGGTCGGCAACATTGACTGGCCCTCGAAACGCGGCATGCATTCGACGGCGCAAAAGGCAGAACTCATTTCCATCCTCGACCGTGCGGAGTCCCTCAACCTGAACGCGATCATCCTGCAGGTTCGCCCGGCATGCGACGCCTTCTACAAGTCGGATCTTGAGCCATGGTCCGAATACCTGACGGGCGCGATGGGCAAGCCGCCGCAACCCGCGTACGATCCCCTTCAGTTTGCGATCAACGAAGCGCACAAACGCGGACTTGAACTGCACGCGTGGTTCAATCCCTATCGCGCCCTGCACAAGAGCCACGAAGGCCGGGTCAGTCCCAGCCACATCAGCCAATCGAAACCCCACCTCGTCAAGCGCTTCGGCCAGTATCTCTGGCTCGATCCGGGTGAACGCGAGGTGCAGGAACATTCGTTGCGCGTTGTCATGGATGTCGTGCAGCGCTACGACATCGATGCCGTGCATTTTGATGATTATTTCTATCCCGATCCGATCGAGGCGAACGTTCCCTTTCCTGATGATCCAAGCTGGCGAAAGTTTGGGGCGGGCGGGAAGTTGAGCCGCGAAGACTGGCGTCGCGCCAACGTGGATGCATTCATTTCACGAGTGCATAATTCCATCAAGGAAAGAAAACCATGGATCAAGTTTGGCGTGAGCCCCCACGGCATCTGGCGTCCGGGCCATCCGCCGCAAATTCGGGGATCGGACAACTACGTGAAGCTCTTTGCGGATTCGCGCAAGTGGCTGATGAACGGCTGGGTCGATTATTTCTCGCCGCAACTCTATTGGACCATTGATTCGCGAGAACAAAGTTTCCCGCTGCTGCTGGATTGGTGGCGTCAGCAAAATGTCAAAGGCCGCCATCTCTGGCCTGGAATGTCAGCGGCGTACGCCCTGAGCAACAGATGGAAACCCGAAGAAATCCCGAATCAGATCAAACTTACTCGCGAGCGGCGTGATGTCGGCGGCTACATTCTATACAGCGCGAGCAAACTTTTCCTCAACCCGCCACTATTGCCCCGGCTTGAGGGCGAAGTGCAGCGTGACAAATCCCTGGTTCCCCCTTCGACATGGCTCAGTTCGTCACTCCCCGCCAAACCGACTGTAACAGTGAATCGCCTGAACCAACTCACCTGGAATCCCGGCAGCACCAACCACGTCATTCGATGGTGGGTGGTGCAGCGAAAGGTGAAGAACGATTGGAAAACGGACATTCTCGCAGGCCAGCAGCGCAAAGTTGCGCTGGGCGGAACACCCGATGTGGTGGCGATCACAGCAGTCGATCGATTCGGGCAGGCAAGTGATGCGACGATACTCGCGCGCGCGCCGCGCGGAAGGTAGGACATCGCGCTGCGATGTCCGCCTCGCGTGAGCGACACTGGCTTGCGCGCAATGCGTCCGAGGGAGGGACGAGTGATTGTCGGGTTGAGATCGGTTCCTTCTGCCCTGATTCGCGGGACGGCGCAAAGCACACAATCTCTGGGCGCACATCAGATTTTGAGGGGGTGGAGATCGGGCTTAACAACCTGATGGAATTTTTGCTGGACTCCGAACCTCGCATCCTTCACGTTCAAGCTCCGTGACGGAATCCGTGACGATTCAGGGC
>Ga0196970_1001465_pt1 | contig 15768 bp, 8 predicted proteins | sample S1v_513CmetaG_FD_148672 | JGI IMG/M metagenome (GOLD analysis project Ga0196970, IMG submission 148672) | Soil microbial communities from Anza Borrego desert, Southern California, United States - S1+v_5-13C | ecosystem: Environmental > Terrestrial > Soil > Desert | place: USA: California...
ACAGTTTTCACATAGAGTTCGCCGAGATGATCCTGGATGGTCGGATCATTCTGCGCACGCTCGGAAGCACGGCGCAGATTGTCTTCTGCCAACTCGTAGTTGCCCAGCTTGAAATAGGCCCACCCGATTGAGTCGAGATACGCGCCGTTTTGAGGATCCAGTTGCACGGCGCGCTTCAGGTAGCCCAGCGCCTCCTGCAGTCGCACGCCACGGTCCGCCAGCATGTAGCCCAAATAGTTAAGAACCATGGCGTCATTCGGATCGCTGGCCAGCCGCTGTTTGAATAACTGTTCAGCCGCGTCAAACTTCTTCTGTCGCTCGTAAACCGATGCCAGCAGGAAATTGACGTAGCTCTTTTCTTCCGGTTTCGCGGAGAGCTGCAAGGCTTTGTTGATATCCTCTTCAGCCTCTTTCCAGCGCTTTAGCCTGCTGTTGATCTGGCCAAGAGCAAGGTAGACTTCGCGGTCTTCCGGAGTGCCCTGCAGCAGTGAACGCGCCTGCGAAAGCGCCTGTTCCGACTGGCCGACATCGGCCAACTGGCCGGCGAGAACTAGCTTCATCCCGCGATCATTGGGTAACTTGGCCACCGCCTCGCGAGCGGCTTCCGTCGCCTTCGCCCAATTCTTGGCGTCACGGTGGGTCTCGATAATCTCCTGGTAGCCACGCGCGGCGTTCTCGTCGCCGAGCGTCAGCATCTTGCGGAACACGTCTAGCGCCAAATCGTGCTTACCCGTATCGCGATAGATGTTGCCAAGGCGTTCCAGGAACACGGCACGGTTGTTGCGCTCGCCGGGGGTGTAGTTGTTGTTCGGCTTCTCGCTCTTTTGCACGAGACCGGAAAGAATGTTGATGGATTCGTCGAACTTGCCCTGCGCCTGGTAAATGACAGCCATGTTGTAGGGCACTTCGAGTGAATCCTGTACGTAAGCCTCCGCTTTCTTCAACGAGTCGAGTGCCTGGTCGAACTTGCCGCTTCGCCGATAGATCTCGGCCATCCGCATGTAACTCTGCGGATCCTGCGGATCGGCATCGACAATCTGCTTGTACTGCTGCAACGCCGCGTCAGTCTGGCCGTCGTTCATCATGTTCTGAGCGAGGCCGCGCATCGCGTCAAGATTGTCCTTGTCCAGTTCAACGGCTTTCCTGTAAGCGTCGACTGCCTTTTTGTAATCCTTCGCCTGCTCGTAGGTGTAGCCCAGCGCGGCATAGAGCTTCGCCGAACGCTCCGCGTCCGGAACCGACGTCAGGATGCTCGCCGCACGATTCGTGTCACCCTGCTCGTTGTAGAGATAAGACAGAGTGGTGACCGCGTCTTCGGAAGTCGGATCGAGTTGAACCGCAGTCTTAAACTCCTGCTCCGCCTTAAGCATGTCGTTATTCAGGCGGTAGAGGCGCCCCAGCAGCAGGTGATCGTCAACAGACTTCGGGTCGATGCGGACGATGGCTTCGTACTGCTCAATGGCGCGCTTGAGGATCTCCTGGGACTGCGTGCCCGACTGCATGTCGCCAAGTGAGCGCAGGTAGATTCGCCCCAGCAGTTTTCGCGCGTCCAGGTTATTCGGGTCGCGCTTGATGATGTCCTGCGCTTCGAGCACGGCGTCCCGGATTCGGCCCGTCTTGGCATAGAGTTCCGCCAATCCAGCGTTGAGGTAGTCGGATTCCGGGTCGTTCTCGATTGCCAGCCTATATTCCTCGATGGCCTTGCTCGCGAACTCGGTGCGGCCGTACATCGTGACGAGTTCCTCGTACACGTGCGCCATCGAGTAGTGGTAATAGGCAGCAGCCTTGTCTGGCTTGCGAACCTGTGCCGTAGGATTCGCGTCAGGCGGCGCCTGGGTCTGTGTTGCGGCGGGCGCTTGAGCCGGACTGGATTGAGTCGGTTTGTCGGGCGCGACTTGGGCGGATCCGGTCAGGGAGACGGCCAAGAGTACAAACGAAGCAGCATAGCGTTTAGTCATTAACGTCCCTAGGTACAGCAATTCCGCTCAAGTTTTTGATGCCGTACGATCATAGTTCGCTTCTTGCCTATTTTATCGCGGTTTGCCGGCCAACAAGGAACTGATGCCCCGATCGTAACCGGGGACTGGCCAGCTCAGGTTTCGGGAACAAAAGGGAGGCGTTCGGATCAAAAACAGGCGTAATTTGCTGAGCGGCGGCTCTCGTCGGCAGGAGGCGGACGCTTGGAAGCGCACCAGCCTCAAGAACCAGTTCGATGGTGGTCCGGACGAGACGTCCGCACCACCATCACCGGGCTGGAATCCTACGAGGCGCCATGCGGCACGAGATTACATCTCAGTGCCGAAAATGCCGGACTCCGGTGAACACCATGGCCATGCCAAGCCGGTTGGCCGCATCAATCACGTCCTGATCGCGAACCGAACCGCCGGGCTGGATCACTGCCGTTGCTCCAGCCCTCGCGACCTCCTCCAACCCGTCCGGGAAGGGGAAGAACGCATCGGAGCCCACAACTGAGCCTTGCAGGGGCAGCAGGGACTTGAACGCGCCGATCTTGGCAGAATCAACGCGGCTCATCTGACCAGCCCCCACGCCGATACCGCGTCCGTTTTTGGCGTACAGAATGGCATTCGACTTTACGTGCTTGCAGATCTTCCAGGCGAACAGCAGATCGCGCATCTCTTCCGCACTGGGCTGACGTTCGCTAACGACCTTCAGCTGCGCTGGGTCGAGCTTGTGGAGGTCGTTATCCTGCACGAGCAGGCCGCCACTGAGGGCCTTGATCACGTGCTTCATAACGGCGGGAGTGATCTCAAGAAGGCGCAAGTCTTTCCGCTTGCTGAAGCGCGCCCGGGCCGCCTCGTCGAAGCCGGGAGCCACCATGCACTCGATGAACAGGGATACACCGTTGTGGCGGAGACCGGCGATGGTTTCGGCCGTGGCTCCGTCCACCGGACGGTTCAGGGCGATCACCCCGCCGAAAGCCGAAACGGGGTCGCATTCGAAAGCGCGCAGGAAGGCCTCGCTGAGGTCTTTACCAATTGCGCTGCCGCACGGGTTCGTGTGCTTGATGATGGCGCAGAAGGGTTCGTCGAACTCGCTGGCCAAGTCCCAGGCTGCCTGCAAATCGACCAGGTTGTTGTACGAGAGTTCCTTGCCCTGGAGTTGCCGGCCGTTAGCGACGCCCGTCCCTGAACCGTCGCTGTACAAAGCAGCGTGCTGATGCGGGTTTTCGCCGTAACGGAGATCCTGGACTTTCTCGAAGCGCAACCGGAGCGTCTGCTGGAAACCGGCATCGGGCTTCAACTCAAAGTCTTGTGCGCTGATTCGCTCGAGCGTGGACGCGATGGCGCTGTCATAGGCAGCCGTGGTCGCGAACGCCTTCTGGGCCAGGCGCCACTTGGTGGCCTTCGAAAGTTCGCCTCCCGAAGCCTGCATCTCTTCGACAATGGCGCTGTAATCAGCCGGCGAGGTTACGACCGCAACGTCCTGGAAGTTCTTGGCAGCGGAACGAATCATCGACGGTCCACCGATGTCGATGTTCTCGATGATCTCCTGGAACTCGACTGCGGGTTTGGCCGCTGTCTTCTCGAATGCGTAGAGGTTCACGACCACCATGTCGATCGGCTTGATTCCATGCTCGGCGACCGCTGCGGTGTGTGCGGGATTCGACCGCACGTGCAGGATTCCGCCGTGCACCTTTGGGTGGAGAGTCTTCACCCTTCCGTCGAGCATTTCCGGAAAACCGGTTAGCTCGGAAATCTCCATGACAGCGATGCCCGAGTCGCGCAGCAACTTCGCTGTTCCGCCGGTCGAGATCAGCTCGACCCCCATTCCAGCAAGTTTGGCTGCAAAATCAACAAGTCCAGTCTTATCTGTGACGCTTAGGAGGGCGCGTTCAATCTTCATAGAAACAGTCTAGTTGCTGATTCCTTGATTTTGGTGGAGTCGATTCCGAGATAGATTGTACGAGCCTTGTCGAGCATTCGGCTAACACCCTGTGATGGCGAGCAGAGAGGCGGCGGCACTGCTGGGTCCAGCCGACAACTACCTCTTGGGTTTGGCTTTGAGTGCAACCTTATCGCCAGCTACTTCGACGCGGTACTCAACAGTTGTGCAGCCGAACTCGCTTTTGATCTGCTCTGTCTTCTTCTGGAGGAACGCAAGGAACGACTCGAATTTGCCCGGCGGTGCCTTGTCGCCTAGCGTGCGTTTGGCTTGGGCGAGAACGTCGTAGAGCGATTGAACCTTATCGCGCTCGGTCGTGACCTCTGAACACTCGACCACGAAAGGAGCAGTCACTTCGGTACAGCGGCGCTTGGGATTCAGCGCAGCGGCCGCAGCGTGTTCTTCGATAGTCCTGAGGCCCTGGATAGCGAGTAGCGCATCCTGAGGGCGCCGGTAGCCTTCTTCTCGGATTTTCAACTTTTGCCGCCAGAGATCGCTCATCACCGCATAGCGCTGAACGATGCTGTTGTAGCGAAAGCGTTGGGCGAAGTTGAGCTTCTGTGAATCGGAGTGCCGCTTGATGAGCGAACTGACGCGCCATTCCGTATCAGTGGGCGGCTTCTTGGCTCCGCCGCCGAAGTAGATGTCGTACTCGACCTTGAGCCGGCGCACGGCATCGTCCAGCGCATTCAGTTCTTCGTCAACGGTCAAGCTCACCTCGAGGACGATCCGAAAACGACAACAGGTTACCCGCGCCGCCCGCGGGAGAGAAGGGGAAAGTTGTCAGGCTAAACGAAGAAGGAGGAAGGCTCCACCTAGAATCACCCGCTTCCGCTCTCTTTCTAGTTACCTGGTTCGCTGACCAACCCTCTCTCGCCCGAGTACATCCGAGTGGGAGTAAGGTGAGTACCTTACAGTAAACAGGCTAGAATTGCCACATGCGCTGGAAAGGGCTCTCACTCGGGAACTCGGAGAAGATACGGGTCGTTATCGCCGACGACCATGTTGTGCTGCTGGAATCGCTTTCGGCATTGCTATCCAGTCAGCCGGACTTTGAAGTGGTCGGCAAGGCTGTGAACGGGACGATCGCGGTCGAACTTGTCCAGCAACACCATCCTGATGTGCTGGTGCTTGATCTTTTCATGCCTGAGAACGACGGCTTCGAGGTGCTGCGTACGCTGGAACGTGCCGAGACTCGAGTGGCGGCCGTTGTGCTCACCGGGTCGGAAAGCCAGTTGGACTACGTTCAGGTGGTGAAACTTGGCGCTCGCGGACTTGTCCTCAAGGGCGACAATCCAGAGAAGCTCTTCACTGCTATCCGTACCGTCGCCTCCGGAGATCTCGCATTCTCCAATGACATCGCGAACCAGGTTGTGAGCGCCATGGCTACCGAGCCGCGCTCGGAACCAACCACACTTGCGCGCCTATCCGAGCGCGAGCGGCAGATCGCATTTCTCGTCGCGCGAGGGCTCAAGAACAAAGACATCGCCGCCGAACTGAACATCAGCGAGAACACCGTCAAGCGGCATCTCCAAAGCATTTTCAGCAAGACGGGCACGCGCGATAGGCTCGAATTGGCGGTGCTAGCAGTAACTGAACTGAGTAAGGCAGCCTGAGTTAAGAGTGTCGCGTCAGCATCATCGAGGATGGACTTGCGTGGGCTAACGCTGGCTGCCTGCCGTTGAACGCTGATTGCTAACCGACGGTTGCTGGGTGGTTGGCTGCACCCCGCTAGCTGCTGAATCCGCCGCTGGAGCAAGGGCAGGGAACTCCTCTGTATCGTTCCCCTGAATTGCGACTTTCATGAAGTCGATCCAGATGGGTAGCGCCGCAGCGCCGCCGGTCTCTTTGTTGCCCAGAGTCCGAGACTTTTCGTCAAAACCCACCCACACACCGCAACTGATCGAAGGTGAGAAGCCCACAAACCAGGCGTCACTGAAGTCGTTGGTGGTTCCGGTTTTTCCTGCAAGCGGATGCTTCAGTTTCGATGCTGAGTAGGCTGTTCCGTGCAGTACAACATCGCGCAGCATCGACGTCATGATCCCGGCGGTGCGGGGCGAAACGACGTCTCTGACCTCCGGAAAATTCTCTTCCATCACCCGTCCGGAGTAGTCGGTTACCTTGCGAATGTATCGTGGCACTACGCGAACCCCGTCGTTCGGGAACGCAGTGAATGCTGCCGTGTGCTCGATCAACAACATGTCGGCTGAACCAAGTGCAATGGGCAGATAAGCCGGAATGTCGGACGTGATGCCGAACCGCCGTGTGTACTCAATCACCTTACGAATCGTGACCTGCTGTGCCACCTTCAACGCCGGAATATTTCGAGATTGTGTCAGTGCACGACGCAGGGTGATGTTCCCCTCGAACTTTCCGTCATAATTATGCGGCGTGTACGCGCCGCTTGGAGTTGCGAATGTCGTCGGCGCATCGAGCACCAGGTCGTCGGGCGAGGCTCCCTGGTCGATAGCCGCCGTGTAGACGTAGGGCTTAAAGGACGACCCGACTTGTCTGAAGGCCTGGGTAGCTCGGTTGAACTTCGACTGATTGAAGTCACGGCCACCAACCATGGCTTTGACGTCGCCGCTGGCATTGTCGACGGCGAGCAGGGCGCCCTGCGTACCTGAATCCTGCTCCAGCGAGACTTGCGCAACGCCTTGAGGCGAGACGGAGTTGACTTTCACATAAACGATGTCGCCGATGGCGAGTATCTCTGCCGGGGACTTGTGCTCGGTCCACGACATATCCGCAGGAGCGATCTGCGCCGAATAACGGCTGAACTTGATGTCAGCAGCGGACGGGGTCACGTTGGTTACGACAGCGTGAATGTACTTGCCCGGTTCAACTGGCTCAATCCAATCGGCATGCTGATACGTGGTGATGTCCTCACCGGCGGCGATGATGTTGCGCAGCATGCCTTTCCAGCCGTGGCGACGCTCGTACGCGGCCAGTCCGTCCAGCAGTGCCCGATTCGCGGCAGCCTGTAGTTCCATATCCAGTGACGTATAGACCTTCAAGCCGCCTTGGTGAACCTGGTCGGTGCCGTATTTCTTTTCCAGATATTGGCGGACTTCTTCGACGAAATAGGGCGCCAGCGAATTCGGGCTGCCACCCAGGTTCAGTATGATGGGCTTCGCTTTGGCCTCGTTCGCCTGCTCCTGCGTGATCTTGCCGTCTTCCAGCATGGCGTTGATCACCAGGTTTCGCCGTTTGAGCGCGCGCTCGGGATTGTTAACAGGCGAGTAGGAATTCGGCGCCTTGGGAAGCCCGGCAAGAACCGCTGCCTCTTCGATGGTCAGGTCCTTGGCTTTCTTGTTGAAGTAGTACTCCGCGCCCGCCTCGAAGCCGTACACACCATGACCGAGATAGATCTGGTTGCAATACATCGTGAAGATCTGCGGCTTGGTGAAGCGCCGCTCGATCTGCAACGAGAGCATGATCTCCTGCGCCTTCCTGCTCCACGTCCGCTCGGATGACAGGAAGAGATTGCGCGCCAGTTGCATGGTCAGGGTTGAGGCGCCCTGGGCGCGACTGCCGGTCGCCATATCCCGATAAGCCGCCCCGAACGCCCGCCAAACGCTAACGCCAACGTGCTTCTCAAAATTCTTGTCCTCGATGGAGAGGATGGCGTCCCGCAAGACCTTCGGAAAATCTTCGTACTTAGCGATCACCCGCCGCTGAAGCGCAAAGGAACCGATTACACGGCCATGATCGTCGTAGAGCTCGGTAATCGAGCTTGGACGGTACCGCTCCAGTTCACTGATCTGCGGCAGGTCGGTGGAATATACGATCAGCAGGCCGGTGAACGCGCCTGCGACAGCCATCGTGACCACGAGCAGGGAGAAGACAACATGTCCCAGCAACCTCCCCGGTCCACGGCGATTGGGGCCACCGTCCAAGGCTTGCTTGGACGGATTGTTCGGGGGGCTGCCAACAGCCACATCGGGCTTGGACTGCTCAGAAATCATCGGCGGAGAAGATCAGGATAGCAGAAAAGAAGATGGTGTGATGAGCCTGGAGCCCAAGGTCGAGGAGAACTGGCCATCTGCCGTTACTCAGGTGCATGGACGAAAATCACATCCACAGGAGCTTAGTTTCAGGTACTCTGAGAGCCTGTACTCATTTCATACAAAACGAAGTCGCCGCATGAGAAGTAGCTCGACCTCATTTATCGTTTCGTCGCTCGTCCTGGCAGCCTTGTTTGCCGCTCTGTGCGGAACGGCGAGCGCCCAAGCGCCTGCCGGGCCCCAAACACACGCCGGAGTAGTTGAAGGTACGCGGTACATCAGTCATTTCTTCGGTTTCAGCTTTTCGCTTCCGGAACAGTGGGCGGTGCGATCCGTGGCAGGAAAGACCGTGGGTAGTGGTCATATGCTGTTGTCGCTGAAGCCGAAAGATTCGGGCGGCGGACTTGCGACGATGATGCTGACCGCAGCTCCGTTGCCGGACGGAACGCCGAACGGAGTCAATGACAATCTCTGGCGATACCTGCTCGGCCGTTACCGCCTGAACCAAGGGCCTGAGTCGGACACGACGATCAACGGCATTCCGACCAGTCGCTTAAAAAAGTTAGCCGGAGTGCCCGACCCCGTGCTACTAACCTTCGGCGAGCGCAGCTTTTATCGTCTGCGGGTGGATAACTCCGGGGTCTCGAGGCTTGCCATCGCTACAGTAGAGAAGGGCCATGCGATTGTCTTCGAGTCGCTGGTTCCGCAGAACATGGCTGATCGTACCGAGGCCGAACTCATCGATAGTCTTCACAGCTTGAGCTTCGGCGCACCCGCACCTGTGCGCAGCGAGACCCGTACGGACATCAAGCCAAACTGATCGACGCACCACATCCGAGCCTTAATCGGGCTCATGATGGGTGCGTCGTTGCATGTCACCCACGAAAAGACGCGTGACGTCGACCGCTACACCTCTACACGATCAATGAGAGCCGGATCATTTGTCCCCAGGCGGTGATTTGCGTCAGCGGCCGTAGCGAGATATTTCGGCTCGCGGAACTCAGCCGAGAGGGTTCCGAAGCCAGCCACCTTACGCTGGTTTTCCAAGATCTGCCAGCCTACGTAGTCTAGAGCAACCGGATCACGTGAAACCAGCAGTCCGTTGTAGTTCCACTGCAGATGCGGTTTGCCGATAGGGCCTCCGTGGAACTGCGGTCGCAGCGCATCGCAGATGTGCAGTCGCACCTTTTGCCGAATGGGTTCGAGCATGTTCACATCCGCGATATACGGATTGCCCGCATTGCCGTGATAACTCGAGGGATTATCAATTGATCCATAGAAGCTCTTGAGTGCCGCCGTAACACCGGTGATGCTGTGGTCCTTGAGGATAGGCAAGTTGATCACGGCACTGCAGTATTGCGTGATCATCTTCGACACACGGCTCTTCACCTTGCCGAACGAGAACACAGGACCGTGGCCACTGGCCACGTCGCTTACGCAGCGGATCTTGTTCCGGGTGACGAAGCCAACGCGTTGCATTTCGTCTCCCATGCCACGATCAATGATAAAGATGTGCTCCGGCGGAATTCCTACCTGTTTTAGGCGCTCGCAGATGGCGTCGACGAGGTCCACGCTCGTTGAGGCGGTCGGGCCTCCGAGACAGTTGACTTTGAGAGCCACAACATCTGCCGGACTGACGACGAGCCGCCATGCTTCAAGCACATTATCGCGGTTGAAGCAGGCCTGCATGGCACGATCGAGCATGCCAGCCAGGCGTGCAGGATCGACCTTGCTGCCCTGACGCAGTGCTGTGTCCCGAGCGATTACAACCTTTGACCGGGTGGTTGCCGCGGCTAAAGGGGTGAATGTTTCACCGGCCAGAACCGCGGCGCCGGCAGCACAAGTCTGGATAAACTCACGACGGTTTCGCACGCGAGACTCTATCTCCTGTGACTTCGGTTTGCACCAGCGTCGGATGGTGAAAATCATCTGTCAAGGAGCAGATTTTCAGAGAATCGTGGGCCGTACTTGGATCGGGTAGCGTGGTGGTGAAACGAGCTGTGACCGCGACGATGGATCGCAAGATCGAGCTAGAAACGAAAACGCCGGGCGTGTGCCCGGCGCTCAATCCGAATAAGTAAGCGGCTATCGCTTCGTTGTACCAGCAACCGCCGCGGATGCAGCAGGTGCAGCGTCTGCGCGCTGGCCATTGTTTTTGAGCACTTGGATGGCGCGCTGCAACTGTTCATCAGGGCCAGTCTTGGGCTCTTTCTTCAACGGCTCGTTCGTCTTCACACCTTCGTCTTCGTCCGGTAGAACGAGATCCTCATCCTTGTCGGCAACGAGGATGTTCGGCGTGATGGCCGTTTCCTGAATGGCCTTGCCGTTCGGGGTGTAGTACTTCGCGACCGACAGGATCAGGGCCGCACCGTCAGGCAGGTCGAGAACCTTCTGCACCGATCCGACGCCGAAGGTCTTGTCGCCCAGAACGTCGCCTCGCGCGTTCTCGAGGATCGCGGCGGCAACGATCTCAGCGGGTCCGGCAGTGCCGCGATTGACGAGCACGACGAGCGGAAGATCGGTTATGGCCTTCGACGGGTCGGCGTTGAAGGTCTCGCGCGGATACTTCTGCCCTTGCAGGTATGTAATGGTGCCACGATTGAGGAACAGATTAGCAGTCGCTACGCCTTCGGACTCCTCGCCTACGGCGGTGTCACGCAGGTCGAGGATCAGCTTCTTGGCGCCAGACTTCTGAACGGCCTTGATCTTGTTTGCAATTTCCTGTGAGCGGCCCTTCGGCAGCGCGTCCACCCTGATGTAGCCCACGTCCTGATCCATGACCTCAGACGTAATTGGCGGCGCCTGAAAGTTTTCGCGGGTGATCGTCACCTTCACCGGTTCGGCGCGCCGGGCGCGCACGATCGACATATTCACGGTCGATCCGACCTGCCCGGTCAGGGCTGCATTGACCTCAGCCAGCGACATGTCACGCGTGGAGCGGCCCTCGATGGCTTCGATGATGTCACCCCCGGCGATGCCAATCTTGTCGGCCGGGCCGCCTGGAACGACCGAGATCACTGCTGCATAGCCAAAGCGCTTCGAGATCGCGGCCCCGATGTTGGCTTTGCCTTCGGACTTGCGATTCTTGAATGCCTTATATTCTTGCGGGCCAAGATAGCTGGAATTCGCATCCAGCGACTCCAGCAAGCCATGCAATGCGCCGTCTGTGACGGTGGGAATGTTCGGCTCTTCAACGTACTCCCTGCGGATTCGCGACAGCACCTCGCTATAAACGCCGAGCTGACGGTACGCTCCGTCGCCGGTTGACGCCTTAACGCCCAGACCGCCGATGACGGTGAAAATCACGAGCGCCAGCGAGACGCTCAACAGAATGGCTTTGGCTGTTTTGGACATTGAAATACTTCACTCTCGATACGTCAGCCCTACCGTTTGGGTACTCGGCAGTGAACACCGTTTACTAACGGGATACGGCTGGGACGTTCTCTCATTATATCCGCGTTATTGGATGCATGTTGCCACTGGGGAGAACTCCTTTGGTTCCCCCGTGCCATGCTGATTATTTGACGCACGCGTGGGGCGGTCGGGAGCAGGCAATTTGAAGCAGCCACTTGCGTTCCGGCGCTCCGCGACCGTGTGCCTTCCCGCGCTACGCGACCGTGTGCCGGAGCCACGCCCCTCGGGCGAAGGTATCCCCGAATCACTGCATGAGCACCCGATTGAAACGCCTCCGATCCTGTAGTCAATACCTCCTGACCCATACTCAAGTTCTGCTGATCTGGTGTGCGGGAACAAACACTTTCTTGCGCTTATGAAGCCGAGCTCATGGTGTTGCGCTCCACGACGTCAAGCTCACGAGAGATTGGGTTTTCTCTTTGAAAAAAATCTCATATCGCACATATCTGGAATTTTGCTGTTGTTGACACGTTTCGCGAACCACTTTTAGAATCAATTTAGCTGGGCAGTGGCGCAGCACACTTGCCCAGCGTTTTTCTTGCCTTCGCTGCGACACCGTGGCGGTGTAGCTCAGGTGGTTAGAGCGACGGTCTCATAATCCGTAGGTCGCTGGTTCGAGTCCAGCCGCCGCCACCAGTTAAATCAAAAACAACTGAAGAAATCTTCACCTCGGCAACCTCGCGTGCTTGCGCGGGGGTTTTGCGACTTCAATCCGCGCAGCATCCACTCTCTCCGGAGTACCGTACGCCGACCTACGGCGTCACGCGCTTTACGCAACGCAGCTAGGAGTGAACGCCCTCACTGCGGACAACAATTGGACACCATTCCAGAACTCGGACTCACGGACCCGGACTCGAACGGCTAAATGGGCCATGCCGGCGTGGCTGTATCTCGCTGATTGTGAGCACGTTGCTTTCAGATACGCAAGGCACATTCAGATTGGCATAGGAGGTGCTTTAAGGAGAGCGTGACTGGCTGTCCGCTCGGAGCTTCTCCCAGCGTCGCATGTTTGCGGCTCGCAATAAGTTGTCGGGACCTCACGATCGTGGATGCCAGGGTTTCACGCCCAGCTTTCTTGCAACGAGGCCACAGTGCAACAAGAACAGTCGAGTGAACCTATTGAGATGTCGACCGTGCGCTACACAAATCCGAAAGCGCCGTTCTTGCGGCCGGCAATCCGCACCGTTTCTGCCGCTGCGGTCATACCTAGAATAATGCTGGCGGCGCAGGCGGGTGCGCCGGATGCTCAGTATATGCTCGCGACCATGTACGAGATCGGTGCTGGAGTTCCGCAGAATGCGCAAGAAGCGGACGCATGGCTCCGGAAAGCTGCTCTAAGTGGTTTCCGTCCAGCAATTGAGAAGCTCAGGGCTCGTCGCTCCGAAGCGGACAGATAAGATGCCCTACCGCACGTGACGGGGGTGCGCCCACGTATGTGCCCCGTTCGGGAGAATGGCGGCGATCAAGATTACCTGTTCGACGCGCGTCTGCACCTTCAGAAGACCCGCGCTCACGATCAGCGCACTCGATCGAGGTTCGCCGGCGCTGTCGAGTTTAGTACCGTCACTTGCGCAATCAGCGTCCGTTCGATAGACAAGATTCTAGAAACTAGACACTCTCTGGCTCTCCGTCGATTGCAAACGTTTGTCTCTGCTCGACTTCTGCATTGCCCTGTAGTGGCATCCGTCGTGCTCCTCAGTGTTCCAATCCCATGAGTGCCGAACTCTTCACCTTACCCGGGGATCCTTCCCGTTATAACGCTGCTACACCTGCCGAGGGGGCAAGCGACTGCAAAGCGGCGGAGTTAGCGCGCCAACTCCGTTTGCCGTTCATTGATCTCGCTACAGCCGCGGCCGATCAGGACGCGTTGGATGTACTTCCGGAGCATCTCGCACAAAGGTTCGAATGCATTCCGCTGAGGAGAGAGCATGACGCCAGCGGCAGGGGAAGGCCGATTCTCGTGCTTGCGATGGCTAATCCTCTCGACTTAGCGGCGATCGAGAACATCGAGTTTGCCACCGGTCACCGGATAAGAGCAGTGGTTGCGAGCAATAAAGATGTAAGCGAGGCGATTGAACGACTCTACTCTCCGGAACGCTGGCTCAGAGATTTTCTTCGTAACGTCCCCGACACTGATGATGTGTTGCTCAATGAGACCACCGAGGCCGCCGATCCGCCAAAGGTGGACGAGTATCCTGCCGTCAAATTGGTGAACCTTATCCTGAACCGTGGCGTGCGACAGAACGCCAGCGATATTCACGTTGAACCGGATCTCCATGGGATTCAGGTGCGTTTCCGCATAAGCGGGGTACTGCGCGAGTTCTCGACTTTTCCGAAGTGGCTTCAGAACCCTCTGGTGTCACGGCTGAAAGTTCTGTCGAACTTGGATATTGCAGATAGGCGCCGACCGCAGGATGGGCGACTTAAGCTGCAAACGGCAACACGCCAGGTCGACATCCGTGTTTCGACGCTCCCGACAAACTTCGGCGAGAAGGTGGTGTTGCGGATTCTTGGGGCTGGCTTCACTTTGCCTGACGTGCACGCACTTGGGGTGGATGGGCCCGATCTTGAAATCCTGCGGCAAGCGTCGGAGCAGCCCCAAGGCATGATTCTGGTCACCGGACCCACGGGCAGTGGCAAAACGACAACTCTCTACTCCATTCTCAGGCAGAGGAAAGATCCATCGGTCAATATCGTCACAGTAGAAGACCCGATTGAATATCAGATCCCGGGTATAAACCAGGTCCAGGTAAACAGCAAAGCCGGCATGACGTTTGCAACTTGTCTCAGGTCCATTCTCCGGCAGGACCCAGACATCATTCTCGTTGGTGAAATACGTGACACGGAAACGCAAGAGATCGCTTTTCACGCTGCTCTGACAGGCCATCTCGTGCTTTCGACACTTCACACCAACAGCACGGTCGCCACAATCACGCGGCTAGCGGATCTGGGTGTTGACCCTTACGTGATGAGCGATTCTTTGAACGTGGTCGTAGCTCAACGGCTTCTGCGGAGAACGTGCGAAAGCTGTCGCGAGATGTATCGACCCTCGCGGAGCGACTTGCAGCGCCTCAACATGGAAAAGGCAAAGTTCCCGTTCTGGCGCGGCGTTGGATGCGAAAAGTGTGGACACACAGGATACGAAGGCAGGTTCGCGATTTACGAAGTGCTGCGGATGACACCCAGGCTGCGGGAATTGATCGTCGCGAAAGCAAGCGAAGCTGAGATCCGAAAAGCGGCTGTCGCCTCCGGGACGCGCCTCCTTGTCGACCAGGCGATCACAAAGATCCAGTCGGGGCTGACGACGGTGGAAGAGGTGCTTCGGGTAGTTCAGGTTGAACTCGATTGCTCTCGCTGTCCTGGCTGCGGCTGCGGGATCGAGGCGGAATTTGTGGTCTGTCCGAGCTGTTCTTACGAGTTAAAGCGTACCTGCCACTCGTGTCGGCAGGAGTTGAAGCTCGAGTGGAAGACATGTCCCTATTGCAACAGTGTCACGAGCCAGACGGACAAGACTGTGCACGCCATTACATCTGTCAAGCACCCCAGGACCTCGGAACAGGAACCGTCTGTCGAAAAGCGTACTCGCATTTTGGTGGTAGATGATGAGCCGGTGAGCAGACGTTTAGCGATTGCCGCCATGCAAACACTGCCAGGCTCACCGGAAGTATTTTCGGCAGCAGATGGTCTCAGTTGTTTGCGGATGGCGGGGGAATTGAAGCCCGACCTGGTGCTTCTTGATCTGCTGATGCCGGGCATGGATGGATTTGAAGTCTGCGCCAAGCTTCGCCAGGAGGTTGAAACAGCTTTCATTCCGATTCTGATGCTGACGGCCAGCTCCAGCGACGAGCACCGCCTCAAGGGCTACCTGATTGGCACGGACGACTACATGGCGAAGCCTTTTTCAATCCCGGAACTGCACGCCAGGGTTTTGCGCTTGCTCCGGAGAACATACGGAGCTTAAGCAGATTTGTTAGCGCGTCGGAGGGGGCGGGTGGAGCACTCTACAGAAGCACAAAATGCGTGGCCGTCAATTTTCGCTTACGGCAGGAACATGGGAGTCATGTTTCTGGCGTACTTCGCCGCGGTGCAAGTTTCGAACGCTTTGTGGGTTGAGGGAACTCTGGCGCCGCTGTGGTTCGGGTCAGGCATTGCTCTAGCGCTGATGATTCTGTTGGGTCCTAATGTTTGGCCTGGCATTGCGGCTGCTTCATTTATTACCTCCCTGTTGCACGGCGAGTCCTGGCATTACGCGGCAGGAGCTGCCGCGGCAAATGTGCTCGAGCCTTTGATAGGAACTTACCTCCTGCGGTTAAAGGGCTTCCGGTCATCGATTTCTACGCTGGAGGATGTGCTCCGCTTCGTAACCTTGGGTGCGGTGATTAGCCCTGCGGTTGCCGCATCGGCTTGGACCGCATACGAACACCTTCTGGGCCTGTGGGCGCAC
>Ga0196970_1001466_pt1 | contig 15689 bp, 15 predicted proteins | sample S1v_513CmetaG_FD_148672 | JGI IMG/M metagenome (GOLD analysis project Ga0196970, IMG submission 148672) | Soil microbial communities from Anza Borrego desert, Southern California, United States - S1+v_5-13C | ecosystem: Environmental > Terrestrial > Soil > Desert | place: USA: California...
CCAAGGCCGCCGCCATCCCAACAATCGCCCCGGTGGGTCCACAGCCCCGCCCCGCCGCTGCCATAGGAGGGGGCCGTCGGGGCGGGACTATGGACTACCGGGACGATCTACCCTCAGCAGTGGGGGGGCAACTTTGGGCGCTTGCTGGGGGTCAGCGTTCGATTCCGTTGACACTCGTAGCGCTTACGATCTCGCGCATGGCTTCGCCGCGCTGGTGGGCAAGCAAGGGACGGGCACCCTCGACGATTGGCTGGCGGCCGCCACCGGGACACCGTTGGAGGGCTTCGCGTCCGGGCTCCGGAAGGACTTGGCGGCCGTGCGGGCGGCACTGGAGACCCCCTGGTCGACCGGCCCGGTCGAGGGGCGGATCAACCGACCGAAGACCATGAAGCGCACCATGTACGGCCGAGCCGGCTTCGAACTCCTGCGCAGCCGCATTCTCCATGCAGCGTGAGCGCTGCCTTCACGCAAAATGCGGGAGAACCAAACTTCATTCGGCCTTTACACGGGAGAGGGGCGTGTGATCCGGAACCGGCAGGTCCAGGCCGAGCAGGCGCATGAGAGAGCCCAGCAAACCCCCGGTCTGCTGCCATGGCCGGCCAAACACCAGACGCAGCATCAACCCGGCTTCGATCGTCACGTCCGAGTAGCGCGCTGGTCGCCCGCGTCGGCCCGAAGCCGGCGGCGTCCAGGTGCCGATCGCCTCCGACGTCACCCAGATCGTCAGGTCACCGCGCCGGCGCAGCGCCGCATGGTAGGCCGCCCATCTCTCCACACAGAACCGGGCCTCCGGGATCTTGTGGCGGCGGGGCTCATTGGCCTTGTACGGCATCAGCGGCTCGACTTCCGCAGGCCGCCTCTTTACCCGCTCGCCCTCCCGACTACCAGCCCGGGCTTTGCGCACCAGCGTCCTTTGCCGACGCACGCGACCAAAATCACGGAGGGCTTGGGCGTTTATGGCGCTCTGGAGATCGGCAGGCAGATGCGGCAAGCCAGCCCGGTCTCCAGCCAGTTCATGGTCACACGCCCTCCATGCTGCCTCACGATGATCTGGAGCAGCCTGGATCCGAAACCTTGATGGGCAGGCGGGCTTACCATCGGCCCATCCATCTCGCACCAATGCAGGCAGACCATCTGCTTGCCTTCCTCCTCCTCGATTCCACCGGTGAGGAACACCTGCCCATGCGTTCCTGACATGGCGCCATATTTGGTTGCGTTCGTCGCCAGTTCATGAAGAGCCAGAGCCAAGTCAGAGGCCGCTTCCGAAGAAATGATCTCTGTGCCCAATTGAATGTGCAGCCTCTTGTCGGGCCCGGCAAATGGCGCAAGCGCTACCTGCGCCAGTTGCGCCAGGGAAACCACCTCCGCCCCCGGACGGTGCACCAACAGGTCCTGAGCAGCAGCCAATGCCCGAATACGGCTGCTGAAGCGATCGAGATAATCAGACAGGCTGGAGGCCCCGCGAGCAGTTTGGCTCGCCAAAGCTTCCACCATCACAAACATGTTCTTCAAACGGTGCTGGAGTTCCCGTGTCAATAAACGTTCACGCTCTTCCAAGCGCTTTTGCTCTGTGACCTCACGCACAATCGCGCCTACAGCGATAACGTCGCCACTTGAACCTCGCAGTGGATAATAATCCTCAATCCATGTTCGAAGCACACCCGGGGACTTCGATGTCATCCCTGTCAATTCGATACCAAGGATCGGCTCACCGGTATCGAATACTTTGCGAAACATGGGCTCCGCCAAGCTGCGCAAACTTGGAACAATCTCCCAAGCACATCGGCCAAGATGATCATCCTTTGAGGCACCATTGATGTCGGCAAGCTGCTCATTCACACGCAAAAACCGGATATCCTGATCGAAAAGCCCCAAACCGATAGGGGCCGCGTCGTACAGGGTTTCCAGTTCGGTCAATCTTGCCCGCACCTGATCCTCCGCTCTCCTGAGAGCAAGCGCCACACCGATGTATGCGCTGACATCCTGCACTTGGAGCAGACAGCTTGAAGACTGTTCACCGTCGAGACGGCTCACGCATATGGTTTGATGGAGAACATCGCCATTCGCCTGTCGCAAAGGGAACAACGATTCGTGCTCTGAACTGTTAAGTTTTTGTGATCTGCCGCTTAAAAGAACATCGTCTATGACAGTGGGGAGCGGTCCAGACAGAATATTTGGAAACAAGACTTCGATAAGAAGGCCTTCGACATCTTTTATAGGTACGGAAATAAAGCGCCTGATCCAAGAATTCATATGCTGAATACGATGGCCTCCATCCAGAATGACCACCCCAATATCCAACGAATCCAAAATATCGATACCAGTAACAATCACGGGCAGAGGTCCTTCTGCTGGTTCAGTGTGCAACTCTGCTAACTCACTGTTTAGGTATCATTTCCAAAGCTCACGCGCCATCGCTGCCTGAGCCCATGCGTTGGCGCAAAAGTGTTAGACGAACATCCTATAATTGACATCTGGTGAAAGCCTTTTCCGCTGGAATTGGCAACGCCTGCGTCGCTCAGCGCGCGCCCTAGGTGAAAACCCTAGTTATTCCAAACAAGAAATAATTCACATTTATCATAAATGATTTTCCGTTGCGCGATGAAGCTCTGTTGAGAGGAAAGATGGGCATTGAAGTGGCTCGATTTCTCGGGTTTGCATTTGCGAATGCCGATCTTCTCATCGAAGTGGATGCTGAGGGCATTGTTGGTTTTGCCAGTGGCGCACTGCAGAGCCTGACGGGCTATTCTGATAAGGACCTTGTTGGCAAGCCCCTCGACATCCTGATCGCACCCGCTGACCAAGGGCTTTTCCGACGATTGATCCGAACAGCAGAACCCAATTCGCGGATCGAGGCGAGAAAACTCAGCTTTGAAGCCGTTCATGGGACAACGCCACTCAAACTGTCCGGATATCGCCTCGGCCATTCGCGAATTCTGCAGTTGACACTGGCGCGCGTGGAAGACGCTCCCACTGACGGGGAGCAACGCGATGATGAAACCGGCCTTCTTGTAACCGATGATTTTCAGGCCCACCTCGAGAGCATGCTTGACTGCCCTGAGGGGGCGCCGTCTTCCAAGCTCACGCTGCTCAAAATTCCGGATTACAGCAGGGTCAAGTCCCGACTTGGTCCTATCATGACCACCCGCTTGCTGAGCGATATTGGTGCGTTGCTGCGCCTGCAGGCGACTGGCGAGACCCTCGCCGGACGTCTCGCGGAGGATCGCTTCGGGGTTGTCCATGCCGCAACGCTTGATGGGAAAGCCCTGGCTTCAGAAATCTCTCAAGCGGCCAAAGCTCTTCAGAACGACCTGTCGATCACCGTCGACAGCATGAGCATCGACACCGCGGCCCCAGGTTTGACTGCGAAGGATGCTGCTCGCGTCCTGCTGTATGTGGTCAAGCGGTTTGCCGAAGACTCCGATGTGCAGACAAGTGATTTACAGGATGCTGCCCGGTTGTGTGTTCTGGAAACGGTTGGGCGCATCAGCGACATTCGCTCATCACTTTCCAATGACCGCTTGACGCTCCAGTATCAACCGATTGTGTGGCTATCTAACGCTTCCCTTCATCATTTTGAAGCCTTGGTCCGCTTTCCAGACTCGGCACCAGGGCCAACGATTTCATTTGCTGAACAAATCTGCATGGTGGAAGACATCGATCTTGTGATCTGTCAGAAAGCTCTTGAAACCCTAGCTGAGAACGCCGGCAACCCAATGTTGGAGATCGCAGTCAATATGTCTGCCGTTTCCTTGGCCAGTGACGTGTTCATCTCCAGTTTCCAGGCGCTCGTCGGACCCTATGGGAAACTCCGCTCTCGTCTGCTTATTGAGGTCACGGAGAGCAGCACGATCCTTGATCTGCCCCGCGCGGCACGTGTCCTCGACCGGTTGCGCGGTGCGGGACACCGCATCTGTCTTGATGATTTTGGCGCAGGTGCGGCCTCGTTTCCTTATCTCCAAGCACTTCCCGTGGATTACGTGAAGATCGATGGTGCTTATGTAAAAAGGCTGGGCAGTCCAAGAGACGGGGCAATTCTGCGTGCAATGGTTGGCCTCTGTCGAGATCTATCAATCGAGATTGTTGCTGAAATGGTTGAGACGGAGGACCAAGCCCAGCAACTTCACACATGGGGTGTGGATTTGGCGCAAGGTTACTTTTTTGGGCGCCCGACTGACGCTCCCATTTACCAGCCAAGCAAGCGACTTCAGGGATCAAAACGCCAAGGGACACGAGAAATATAGTCATAGGAGGGCCTGTTCAGACAATAGCGCACCTGCGTGGTGCTTTGCTTTGGCGTCGTGTAGGTCTGGCACCGAGGCCGGAGTCACCCTTTGCCTTTTCCTCTCCGCACCCGAGCCACCGCGCCCCGCGTCGCCCGCAAGCGCTCGGTGTAGCGCGCCGGCATCACCGGCGACGTCCACCGTCCCGCCCGCACCAAGCCCGGCAGGTCGACACCGGCAGTCAGCAGATCCTGGGCGCCACCGACGCGCAGGGAATGGCCGCTGAAGCCGACGGCAAGCGGATTGGACTTGCCGGTGCGCCGTGCCACCACCCGCCGCACCGCCGCCGGGCTCATCCGTTCACCGCTGCCGCTGCGCGACAGGTGGCAGAACAGGAAAGCCCCTTCCCGGGTGTTTGGCCTTCCCCGTCTGGTTCGGCTGGCCACTGCGGCGCCACCGTGCGCCAGGCGGCGAGCGCCGGCACCGCTTCAGCCGACAGCCAAGCCTCAGCGCCCTGCATCTCGACAACGCACGGGAGTTCAAGGCTCGCGGCTTTCTCCGAGGATGTCGGCAGCACGGGATCGAAACTGTGCCGCGACCCGTCAAGGTTCCGCATGTCGGCGGCCACATGAGCGGCTGAGCGGCCGCCTGATGGGCGAGGTGCACCTGCTCCCCGGCACCACCTTCTCTGACCCTCGGCAGCGCGGTGAGTATGACGCCGAAGGCCGTGCGCGCATCACCCAGTCGGAGTTCGAGCGGTGGTTGGCGCTGCAGATCGTCGGAATCTACCACGTCAGCGATCATCGCCAGCTCCTGCGCCCTCCCGTGGCCGTATGGAACGAGGCAATCGCAGCCCTCCCAGGCCATCGGCGGGAACCCCCAGCAAGCGACGACCCATTGCTGCTGGACTTCCTGCCGTTCCGCACTCCGAACATCGATGGGCAGAACATCCAGCTGTTCAACCTCATCTACCACGATCCCATTCTGAAGCATTGGCAGGTCCGCCGCGAGAAGCCGGTCGCCCGCGATGACAAGCGGGACGTGAGCCAGGTTTGGGTGTTCGACCACGCGGAAGACCTTCACCGGCCGATCGGCCTGCGGGATCCGGTTCCCGGACGGATATCGTCCTGGGGACACCAGCAGGCCCGGAAGGCGCTCCGGGCCCGGGGCTACCGCTCAGCACCTCGCCAAGAACCTCGGCCCGTTGCAAGTCCCGTTCGTTCATCGTGATCCAGCCCATCGCCAGCCTCCCAGCCGTCGAAAACCTGACGGAAGACTGACACTTCTACGTTGCAAGGGACTGACATTTTGACATTGCGCCTACACAATCGGGGCGCCGAACAGCGATTATGGAACATGGACAAATACAACCGCTCAGTCAGGGGGCGGAACACCGCTGTGCGCCACGCCACTCCGCCAAGGTCTGCCCCATCTCCAGCATGATTTCCCGCTGCTGTTGAAGGCTCCCTCGCTCCTCCTCCGCAGCCAGCCGATGCTGCTCCGCCCACCGCCGCGCCTCCTCGTGGAAAGCTCGCGCCTCTTCAGCCAACTGGCGCATCTCCTCCATCATCCGCCGCGTATCCTCGGCGGCAGCCCGCACCAGTTCAGCCGCGACCCTGCCCTCTTCCGAAGTCCATCGAATCGTCTCCTGCGACCGACGCCACGTTTCGGCCCCCCTGTCGAGCCTCCTCGTTGACCTGGCGCTGTTCTTCGGCGGTCGCTTGCTGGTCAGCCGCAGCCATCCGCCGGTTTTCGGCTGCCTCACGCTGATCGTCGGTCATGCTTGGTGTGTGCATCGCCCCTCTCCCGGTGCGGTGGTCCTGCACCAGTCTACCGGACCGAAGGGCAATATGGGAAAAGTGCAGACGCAATCCACCGCAGGGTCACACCTGGAAGCGGTACGGCGTCTCCCTTCCCAGTCCGAACACCGATCCGTCATACTGGCGCCATGACCACAGCCCCCCACCGCCAGCCAGTCCCCGGCGGCGCCGACGACGAGCGCCGCCTGTCGGCGCTGATCGACACCCTGATCGCCAACGTCGTGGCAGAGGAAGCCGTGCCCAGCGCCACCGCAGCAGCGGTGCGCTATGTCCTGGCCATTCAGGCAACCGACGCCCGCGGCGACGCCTGCCGCTTTCCGCGCTGTCCGTGCCTCATCATGGATTGCTCCTACCGCCTTCCGGACAAGCCTCCACTCTCCTGACCCGCAGCCGTGCTGGCGAAGGTGCCTCCTTCAACGATTGCAGGACGCGAAGGTGTGACCATACGGGACATGCGGGGAACCAACTGCACAGTCCGCGGTTCCCATGCCATGCCGAAGAAGTCAGATGCCTCTCAGACAGCGGCCGAACTTGAGCGGGTCCGCCGTTATCAAGTCATCCTCAATGACTTTGGGCGCGCTGCCTCGGAAACCAAGCAACTCGCCCAACTCCTTCACGTCGTTTGCGCGCAGGCAGCCCGTGGCATCGGCATCAGGCACACCAAGGTGATGCGGCATCGTCCGACCAAGGGCGATCTGCTGGTCGAAGCCGGTGTCGGCTGGAAGCCGGGGGTGGTCGGACAGACCACTTTGGGGACCGATGTTGCATCGCCGGCGGGGAGAACCTTGTTGGCACGGCAACCGACACGTATCGACGACCTGCCCAACGATCCGGAATTCCGATACCCACCCTCCCTGCAGGACCATGGCATCGTCTCTGCGCTCAACGTGCCTGTCACGGTGGATGGCATCGTGTGGGGCGTGCTGGAGGTGGACAGCGAGACGCCGCGCCACTTCAGCGAGGACGATGTTGTCTTCCTGAGCGCCATGGCGAACATCCTGGGGTTGGCCTTGCAAGCCTTCCTGAACCAGAAGTTCGCCGAGGATACCGTTGCCAGGGCGGTGCGCGACGCCGAGCGGCAGAAGATGCTGATGCGGGAACTGGCGCACCGCGACAAGAACGACTTCCAGATGATCATCTCCATCCTGCTCCTGCAGATCCGCAAGCAGCGGGATCCTGAGGCAATTCGCGGCTTCCGGCACGCTGTCGACCGTATCTCGGCGATCAGCATGCTTCACGACCAACTGGCGATGCGTCCCGACCAGCCAACCATCGATACTGCCGCCTATCTGGAGGCGTTGTGCGGCAACCTGCGGCACCGCTGCGCCGGCATCACGATAGACACGCGGCTGGACAACGCCGAACTCAGCCACGAGCGAGCGGTTTCACTGGGGCTGATCACCAACGAACTGGTGACCAATGCCGTCAAGTACGCGTTTCCGGACGGCTCCGGCACGGTGCGCGTAGAGTTCACCGCTGATGAGGGGCGAGGCCAGGGCTGCCTGATCGTCGCTGATAATGGGATCGGCATGGGGGAGCCGCGGCCGGGCAGTACCGGGCTGACGCTGGTCGCAGGGCTTGCTCAACAGCTCGGAGGCGAGGTCGAGCAGGAACCAACGGAGAGAGGAACCAAGTTCCGTCTCTGCTTCTTGCTGGTGCGCTGAGTAGCACTCCGGAACAGTTTATAGGGAAAACCGGGCCACACAGCCGAAAGCGAGGGGGTGGGGCACTCGCGGACGGACGTCGGAGGGCGGTTGGTCAATGGGCGACTGGCAGCCCCCCATGGGTCAACGCCGGAGGCGGTACGCTTCTCTCCCTCCCAGCGCGTCTCCGGATCCGGTACACAAGCCGCCCTCTGTTATTTCCGCAGTCTTGCTGCAACCGATGGCTCCGATTGCTGTCCCGGATGGGCTATCTGCGCAATTTTGGATTGGAGCTTCCAACTCTGCGATGCAGTTTGCGAAACCTGAAAAGCCTCTATCAGGGATGACCCTCGCATAATCAACTCCCGCCTTTTGGTATATGTTTTGCTGTGGGTTGATTGCTTTCGCCTTCTTGCCGTTGCAGTGGAGTTTCCATGCCCCGACACCTGCGCCCACTGCTCACTGCCGCACTGGCCTTGGTCGTCGTCATTGCCATGACGGCTCACATCGTCTGGCAGGATCGGCAGAGGACTATCGCACAGACGGAAGCGCTTGCCGCTGACATGGCCAAGGTCGTCGAGGCCCACGTCCTGCACACAACGAAGGGTGCTGCCATCGCCCTGCGTCAGGCAGCCACCCTGGTCGACGAAGCCGGCAACTTGGAAGCCGTGCGGAGTGACGCCTACTGGCGCCGGTTGCGTGATGCGCTCGCCAACATGGACGGCGGAGAAACCCTCTGGCTGTTCGATGCCCAGGGCAATGCAGTGGTCGGGACTGGCCGGCAGCAGGCGCGGCCAATCAACATTGCCGATCGTCCCCACTTCCAGGCGGCGATGGCGGGAGCAGACCTCGTCATCAGTCCGGCGCTGCGCAGCCGTCTGGACAACCGCATCCTCTTCACCATCTCGCGACCGATCCGTGACTGGACCGGCGACATCATCGGCGTCGCCAGCACCGGCATGAAGACTGACTGGCTGGTCAACTTCTATGCTCTGATGTCGTTCGGGATGGAAACATCGGTCACAATCTTTCGCACCGACGGCGAGATCGTCGCCCGGCACCCGGACCTTGCCAGCCATCTCGGCAAGAACAACCGGAACGGGCCACTATTTCGAGAGCATCTCCCGCAGTCTCCTGTCGGAGGCTATTGGGCACGCTCCGCGCTGGACGGCAAGGAACGGCTCGCCGCCTATCGGTTGATCCCTGATCTGAACCTGGTCGTTTATGCCGGGATCGACAGTGGATCGGCCCTTTCCGGATGGCGGACCCGCTCCCTCTGGTTCGTCGGCGAGGTTGCCCTGGCCACGACCCTCGTGCTGGTCTTACTCATGTGGGGGACACGCATGATCCGCCGCGAGCACCACGCTCAGATACGCATGCTGGAAGCCGAGAGTCTCACGCAACAATTGGGCGCTGAACTCCACCAAGCCCGGCGCGATCCCCTGACCAATTTGCCCGCCCGTGGGCTGTTCCTAGAGCTGGCGGAAGAGATGCGCCTGAGCGCCAGCAAGAAGGGGACGGTCCTTGCTTTTCTTTACATCGACCTCGATGGCTTTAAGGGGGTGAACGATCGGCACGGACATGAACAAGGCGACAAGGTTTTGACGATAGTCGCCGAGATCATGCGCCGGATGACCCGAGATGGCGATCTGATCGGCCGGCTTGGCGGCGATGAGTTCGTCATCTGCCTGTCCGGACACAGTCCTGATGTTCGGACGGTTGCCACCGGCGTCGCTGCCCGCATCATCAAAGAGGTTCGTGATCTGAATCTCGGCGTCGGATGCAGCATCGGAATTGCGCTTGCCACAGGCGACTGCGGCGACTTGCCTTGCTCGCTCCGTCAGGCGGACGCCGCGATGTACCGTGCGAAGCAGATGGGTAAGGGGGCCTGGTTCATCCATGAACCGACGCAGGAGCCCTGCCTGTCGTGCGACGACAGGGCCATCGCCTGACCCAGAACAACGCCGAGCCCCGTAAAGCAGGCTCCGGACTCCACCCTGCAACACGTCGATCCAAGTCAATCGGAACGATGCCTTTCGCACTCTGTGCGTGCGATGGCATTCAAAGCCTGCCGAGCAAACGCTGCCGCGAGCAGAACCTGCCTATAATCGACTTCGCCAATTAAGCTGCCACCCTTTGCAAAAACCAATGCAGCATTGTAGTCTTGGCCAAATGCTGTCGCGTTCCTTGACAGCCATTGTCTTCTGACTTGCATCTATGACTGTTTGGGACTATGCGTGATGAGCGGACGCGGAGCGATGACGAGATGATCCGGGATGCAACCCCTGACGGCACCGGTTCCCGCTCTGAAGTCGAAGCCCCCGCCCCTTCCCCAGACCAGCTTCAGGACATGTTCGCCGAGCTGGACCAGGTCCTCTGGTTCCTGCGGGCCGATGGCTCGGTCCGGTGCTTCAACCGGGTCTGGTGCTCCTACACCGGTCTGGCGGCGACCATGGACGGGCTGAGTTGGATCGAGGCCTTTCATCCCGATGATCGCTCGCCGCTGATGAGCGCGCACACGGCGGGCATCACTGGTGGTGTGCCCTACACAGTCGAAGCGCGCATGCGGCGGGCAGACGGGGCGTACCGCAGGCATCTGTGCCGGGTGAAACCGCTCCGGCGCGATGACGGCGTGTATGCCTGGATCGGAACCGCTATCGACGTCGAGGATATCCGGGGGGCCGAAGAGCGGCAGCGTTCGCTGATTGTCCTTGGTGACCGTCTGCGCGACATCACTGACACTGGGGAGATCGCCTGGACCGGCGCTGCCGCCATCGGCACGGCTCTGGACCTGGTGCGGGCCGGCTACGCCGGCGTCGAGGGTGATCTTGCGATCATTGAGCGGGATTGGGTGTGCTCGTCCGACCAACGGCCCGCTGCCGGCACCTACAGGATCAGCGACTGGGGCACCTTTCTGGCGCCGCTCGGTCGTGGCGAGACGGTCATCGTCAGAGACATCGAGACCGATCCCCTCACCGCCGATGCGGCGGCAGGATGGTTGGAGTGGGGTATTCGCGCGGTCGCCTTCGTACCGCTCCTGAAGGATGAGCGGCTTGCCGGCTACATGTTTCTGCACGCCCGCACCACACGGACCTGGGCTGCGGAGGAACTCGACTTCATTCGCAACGTGACTGATCGCGTATGGTCTGCCATCTGGCGGAGCAAAGCCGACCAAAGCTTGCGCGAGCGGGAACGCCGACTGGTACGGCAGGCCGAACTCCTGGAGCAGACCCACGACGCGATGGTCGTCCGCGAGCTGGGGGGCGCCATCCTCTCCTGGAACCGGTCCGCCGAGCGGCTTTTCGGCTTCAGCGCCGAGGAGGCGCTGGGACGATGCAGCCATGATCTGCTGCGCTCCGAGCTGCCACTGCCCGCAGCGGAGTTCGACGGGATGATCGAGCGCGAGGGAACGTGGACCGCCGACATGGTGCACATCGCGCGGGACGGGCGGCGGATTGTCGTCGAAAGCCGTCAGCTGCTCGTCGTGGAGCCCGACGGTCGCCGTTTGGTGTTGGAAACTAACCGGGACGTCACCGAACAGCGCGAGGCGCAGGCCGCCATCCTGGCCAGCGAGGAGCGGCTGCGTCTGGCGTTCTCGGCCGGCCGGCTGGCCGCCTGGGAGTGGGACATCGCCTCCGGGCGGGTGACATGGTCCGATCAGCTGTTTGTCAATGCCGGCCTGCAAGAGCAAGGATTCGATGGGACCTTCGAGGCATTCTTGGCGCTCGTCCACCCCGAGGATCGCTGCGCTGTCGAGACAGCGATTGCCGCTGCGCTCGCGGCAGAGGCCGACTACGCGGTCGAGTTCCGGATGGTGAAACCGGATGGCTCGGTGCGCTGGACCTCGTCCTGCGGACGCGTCGTGCGCGACGCGAGCGGACAACCGATGCGCATGGTCGGTTACGATGCCGACGTGACCGAGCGGCGGGGCGTCGAAGAGAAGCTGCGGCAAAGTGAATCGCGCTTCCGAAGCTTCGCGGAGAACTCGACCGACGTGCTGTGGATCGCCGATGCCGCCACCGGCCGGCTCGACTATCTCAGCCCAGCTTACGAGGGCATCTGGGGCGAACCGCGCGACCGGGTCATGGATGACATCGGCCGTTGGGCCGAACTGGTCCACCCCGAGGACCGGGCCGTCGCCAGCCAGGGCTTTCCGATCGCGCTCGCCGGCGGCGCCCACACGGTGGATTACCGCATCATCCGTCCCAGCGACGGCACCGTGCGCTGGATCCGCGACGCGGGCTTCGGCATCTGCGGTGCCACCGGGCAGGTGGAGCGGGTGGCGGGCATCGCCCAGGACATCACCGAAATCAAGATGGCCGAGGTAGCGCTGCGCGAAAGCGAAGCGAAATTCCAGACCATCGCCAACTCCGTCGACCAGATGATCTGGTCGACACGCCCAGACGGGTTTCACGATTACTACAACCGACGCTGGTACGAGTGCACGGGCGTTCCGGAAGGCTCCACCGATGGCGGTGCATGGATCGGCGTGATCCATCCCGAGGACCGCGACCAGGCCAGGGATGTCTGGCAACACGCTCTGGCGACGGGTGAGCCGTATCACATCGAATACCGGTTGCGGCACCGGTCGGGCCGGTACCGCTGGGTGATCGCCCGGGCGCAGTGCGTGCGTGACGCAGAGGGCCGGATCGTTCGCTGGTACGGGACCTGCACCGACGTCGACGAGCTGAAGCGCACGGCGGACGAGTTGCGCCGCACCTCGGCCCTGCTCCGGCTGATCGGCAACTCCATCCCCGACGTCATCTACGCCAAGGACCGTGACAGCCGGCTCCTCTACGCCAACCCCAGCATTGTGCGCGTCACCGGCCGTCCAGTTGATGCCATGCTGGGGAGCAACGACCGTGTCTGGGCGGCCGATCCGGCGGAAGCGGAGCGGGTCATCGCCAACGACCGCCGTGTGATGGAAACGGGCGACACCTTCGACGTGGACGAGACCTTCACCCATCTCAACGGCGAGACCCGCTATTACCGCTCGGTGAAAGCACCGCTTCGCGACGAGGCGGGCGCCATCATCGGCCTCGTCGGCATCACCAGCGACATGACCGAGCGGCGGAAGGCTGAGGAACGCGAGCGGCTTTTGGCCCGCGAGGTCGACCACCGCGCCAAGAACTTGCTGACGGTGGTGCAGTCCATCGTTCAGCTCACCCGCGCGGACGATATCGACAGCTTCACCGCCGCAACCATCGGCCGTATCCAGTCGCTGGCCCGGGCGCACAGCCTGCTCGCCGCGTCCCGCTGGGAGGGAGCGGAGTTGAAGCCGATCATCGAGGAGGAACTGGCCCCCTTCGCCGTCAAGAATGCCTCCCGCGTGCGAATGAGCGGACCGTCCATCCGGCTCCGGCCCGAAGCGGCTCAGGCCATAGCGCTCGTCGTGCATGAACTCGCCACCAACGCCGCGAAATACGGCGCACTCTCGCGGGAAAGCGGACGGCTCGATGTCACCTGGGCGGTCACGGTCGGGAGCGGAGAGGCTGGGCGGCTGGGGCTGCGGTGGCAGGAGCGGGGCGGTCCCCCGGTGAGGCCGCCTTCACGCCGGGGCTTCGGCTCGACGGTCATGCGCGCCAGCGTCGAGCGGCAGCTCCAGGGCCAAGTGTCCCTCGACTGGAACCCCGACGGCTTGGTGTGCGAGCTGACCATTCCAGCCGAGCAGCTGTCGGCGGGCATGGGATGGAAGGATGCGCGGCCCACTGAGACAACGGCCGCTTGGGAAGCCGCGACGGACCTGTCCGGCCGGCGGGTGCTCGTGGTGGAGGACGAGGCCCTTGTTGCGCTGCAGATCGAGGCGTCGCTGGCCGAGGCTGGTTGTACCGTTGTCGGCCCCGCCTCGCGGGTCGGCGACGCCTTCGACCTGCTGTACGGACAGGGAGCCGATGCGGCTCTCCTTGACGTGAACCTTGCTGGGGCGCACAGCTTTGCCATCGCGGAAATCCTTGCCGCGAAGCGAATCCCCTTTGCCTTTGTAACCGGCTACGAGGCCGTGTCGACGGTGACGGAGCGCTTTAAGGCGATCCCGGTGATCGCCAAGCCATTTGCCCCCCGCACGCTGATGAGGGTCCTTGGGGCGATGATCGCCGGACAGACGGGAACCTGGAAAGACGCTCGCGCCATTGAGAATGGCTAGATGTTTAGAGTCCGACTCTGAATCGGTTTGGTTGATCAAGCCCTGGCCAGTCGTCGCGAGAGTAGCTTAATGCTGGCGATCATGATCCAGGCGAGGGCGCTTTCGATGGAGGCTTCAAAATCCTTTGCAGCCGGCGGTTGCGGCTGATCCAGGCGATGGAACGCTCAACCACCCGTCGCCGAGGCAGGAGTTCGAACCCCTTGGCGGTGTCGGATCGCTTGATGATCTCCAGGGTCCAGGACACCATCTGGGCCAAGGCAGCCTCCAGTTTGGGTCCAGCATAGCCGCCGTCGGCGAAGACGTGGCGCAGCCACGGGTGGGTCTGGCGAACCGAAGCCAACACCAGCGAGGCGCCGTCGCGGTCCTGGATGTCGGCGGCATGAACGATGGCGCCGACCAGCAAGCCATTGGTGTCGGTCAACACATGCCGCTTGCGCCCCTTGATGCACTTGCCCGCATCGTAGCCCCGGGGGCCGCCGGCTTCCGTCGTCTTCACCGACTGGCTGTCGATCACGCCCGCCGTCGGACTGGCCTGCGGCCCATCGCCTGCCGGACAGCCATCACCAGATGGTGGTTGATCGTCGCCAACAGCCCATCGTCGCGCCAGCGGTAGAAATAGCCCTGGACTGTCGTGAAGGCGGGGAAATCCTTGGGCAGCATTCGCCATTGGCACCCGGTCATCGCGATGTACAGGATGCCGTTCAGAACCGCACGCAGATCCGTCGTCCGCGGCTGACCGCGCCGCCGGGCGCGCGGCAGAAGCGGTTCGATGACACCCCACTCCGCATCCGTCATATCGCTTGAATACCGAAGCTCGTCCCGCCGATACTTCAACCGGGTGATTTCAGTCCAGACCATCCTGGGAAACCTTCATAGCTCGCAACCACGAACGAATCACAAGACACTGAAATCACTCAATTCTTTTCCGGTCAGGATCTCAGCTGGACTTTGGCCAATTTTGTGGTGTTGAGATCAGGCGTGGATCCAGAAGTCCGGCTCATTGGCGACGTAGTCGAGGGCTCTGTCGAGCGGCATGGTGGCGACGCCAAAGGGGCCTGACGCCCCCCAACTTTCGCCGTTCCACCAGAGCACCTTCACCTTGTCACCGTCGCCGGTGGGCCGGAACCTGACGATGGGGGCGCCGGTGCGCTCGCTGAGGAGCGTGTAACCGCGCGCGACCTTGCGTACGATCACGCCGCCGCCTCGGGCGCGATTGAAGCCGTCGATACGCTCCAGCATGGCATCCACGCTCATCGTGATCCTCCCGTTCCAGCCGGGTTTACCCAAGGGTTCCAACCAGCGGAGCCCCGTCATGTCTCCCGTTCCAGACAGCCTCGAGCGCTGGATGGCGCCCTTTGCGGCGCTGTTCACACGGCCTACCTGGCGCCATGTCTTGGTGCTGGTTGCCGGAGCGCTTCTCACCCCTGGGCGGCGCACCGTGACGGCAGCGTTGAGCATCATGGGACAGCGCGAAACCGGCAGCTTCGCCAATTTCCACCGCGTGCTCAATCGGAACCGCTGGTCGAGCCGCGCTGTCGCCCAGCGTCTGTTCACGCTTCTGATCGCCACCTTCGTGCCGCAAGGCCCAGTGGTAATCGGCATTGATGAGACAATCGATCGGCGCTGGGGCCCCAAGATCAAGGCGCGCGGCATCTATCGAGACCCGGTCCGCTCCAGCCATGGTCACTTCGTCAAGGCCAGCGGCCTGCGCTGGATGGTGGTCATGCTGCTGGTTGTGCATCGGCCTGCAACACTGGGCCAGTTTCAGGGGTGATCGGCGTCCAATAACCAGCCACCCCTGATCTGGCAGACTACCACCCTGGGTTTGGACGACAGGGTGGCGGACAGGGATGTTGACGGT
>Ga0196970_1001467_pt1 | contig 15635 bp, 9 predicted proteins | sample S1v_513CmetaG_FD_148672 | JGI IMG/M metagenome (GOLD analysis project Ga0196970, IMG submission 148672) | Soil microbial communities from Anza Borrego desert, Southern California, United States - S1+v_5-13C | ecosystem: Environmental > Terrestrial > Soil > Desert | place: USA: California...
GTGGCGAGGAAGCCACAATTCCAAAGGGCATTCGTATCCCTGCGTGGATGGTCGATGACATCAACGTCAAAACCGCGGAGTTGGCAGCGCATCAGCCACCGCCGCCGCAGCCGCGCACTGACGTCGGATACATCTACCTGTTCATGGACGCGGTTCCGGGTCCGCCATTCGAAGTGAAGTTCATGGTCGGCGAAGCTCATTACTTCTTGCTGCCGGAACTCGCGGTACGCATCGAACTGCCGCCCGGCAATTACTGGCTTCGCACCGGCAAAGCTGCCAAAAACGAGAAGATCGCCAAAGCCAAGCCCGCCGACCTGTTCCACGTTGCTCTCAAGGGAGGCGAGAGCTACTACGTCACTTACGGCGAAGACAAAGCCGATAAGAAGAACTTCCTGATCCGCACTCTCCCGCCGGCCGAAGCCGAAGAGCACATCGAAAAATCCGAAGTCCTCTGGGACTACTCACTAGCAAACCACTCCCCCGAAACGCTTCGCAACCTGCAAGCGCAACCTGTCAACCGATGATCACCGTGACCGTCCAAATTTATCTTCTTACGCCAACCCCAAAACGGGTAAGTGGATAGAAGTTCTTGTTATGCCAACTACCACGTTGTGCGTGGCTGGAGCTACACTGTTTCGCTGAATTGGAGGAATCGATGCGGATTGCGTTTCTCTGCTCGTTGTTGGTCGCCGCTCTTACCTGCGTTGCTCAACAACCTAATCCCCAAGCCTGTTCTGTGGCTCTGAACGGAACGGTTAACACGACTCGATGGTGATTTGGCGGCCAGGCAACTGCGGATCGCGATAGGGGAAGCAACTTACAGTGCAGATGTATTTCGTCCGATTGGCAACAACGGTGCTCTGCCGGCGCTCATGTTTGCACATGCCACCATCGTAGTAGATGAGCGAAAGATAGACCTTACCCCCTTCGCCAGAGCTGTTGCACGCGCCGGTTCCGTAACCGTTCTAGTGAATCGCGACTTGAAGTGGGTTCCCTTTCAGCCCACAGCGGAAGCTGATACAGCAGTGTACCAATGCGTGTACGACTGGTTAGTCACAAATGAGCCAGTGAATGGGAGACATATTGGCTGGGCAGGTCCGGGGCCGCTGGTGTTGCGGCACTCTGGTCAAAGCAGACCGACTCCAAGGTTTGATCTGAATTACGGCACGCTTGGTCCAGCAGAAACGGTCAATACGGAGAAGATGATGACGGTCGCCGGACAGTTGGAACTGAGTCGGTTTCTCCGTCAGAAACAGGTCATGGGCATTTCAGAGATTAGCGCGGAGTGGCTGCAAGCCGTGAATAGTCACTCTGCGGAATAAGCAAGTTGGCGACATATCGGCCTTTATTACGTCAAAGACGAATGCTCTCGCACGATTGATAGCTGTAGACAATTCGTTTACCACTTACTATCCAGAGTGCCCGGAGAATGAGCTATAAGCCCTGTTTTGTCCAATAATCGTGGAACTTGGCTGAGAATCGCGTAAGGTGTGCAAGACCGAAGTTTTGGGGGTACACACGTTGGCAAACGACGAACTGGTCAAGGTGCATTTCGACCTGCCGGAACCGGACATGGGCGTAAGCGGCGAATCGCTTTGGGCGGCTCCTCTCGGGGAGAATCTCTACGAGCTAAGAAATTCGCCTTGGAACGCTCGCAACGTCAACTGGCTTGATGTGGTGGAGGCAATCCCCGAATCTGACGACCAGTGGCCGGAGTTCGTGAGGGTTCATAAAAGAAGCGGTCACAGAACGATTCACCTCTACATTCTCGACGCAGGACAAGGTCGCAGGGATGAGATTTTGCAGCATTGCAACGAACTGGGTGCGACTTATGAAGGCATGAACGACAGGATGTATGCTCTGGACTTCGCGCCCGACATCGATATCAGCTCGACAGTTGAATACGTCAAATCGCTTCAAGAACAAGGGGTTGCGGATTGGCGAATTAACGACTGTGATTGAGTAACCCGCGATACGTGTCGGTAAATCGGCTTATATCCACCCATCCAGAGTAGGGGCCAACCATGAAGAAAGGAACTAAGCAGTTTGTTTCCGGATACACCTGCCACTGCGGCGAGCGAGTCGGAATATTTGGCCCGCAGAAGGGCATCGACTCGCCACCCAAGAAGTTGCGGTGCCACTGCTCTAAAGGACACGAGCGAGTGATTCGGATAGACGATATTTATGAGGGCACTCTGGAGCTTGATAGCTGGGAAGTTACGGACTAACTAGTACCTGTCCGTGAATCCGCTTCCGTACAATCCCGTTTCGGGATACTCGGAAGTTATGTTGATGCGCACGAGACATGCCTTATGGCTGATTGGAAACCAGCAACGGTTGGTGAGGTTCGGACGATTGTCGCGAAGGACTTGCTAAGCTGCGATGCTGCGCAAAAAGCGACATTCAAAAGGTACGCTGTAGAACCGTTCTGTGCGCCTATCGTCCGGTACGGCAAGACGGAGAGCGTCGTAGTAGTAGCCCGAAGACGTAATGAAGTCATGTACTACGAGGATGTTGAAGAGGGCTTCAACGTTTCGCCGATCTCATGCGACGGCCAGATTCTCGAACATTGGTGCAATCAAGACGAGTTGCGGTGGGCTCTCAATGCCTGGATTTGGGGAAGAGGGCTTCACGCGCGGCTGAGACCGGCTCAGCCTTTGAATTAAACCCCTCGCTCCAGGTCTAGCAGTCGGCGCTTGATGTCCAGGCCGCCACCGTAACCGCAGAGCGTGCCGTTCGCAGCCACCACCCGATGACATGGAACGATGATCGGTATCGGATTGCAGTGGTTCGCCATGCCCACGGCCCGGAACGCCTGTGGGTTCCCGACCGTCCGCGCGATCTCCGCATACGACCGCGTCTCGCCATAAGGTATGTCGAGCAGCGCATGCCAGCACTGCAACTGGAAGTCGGTTCCCCGAAGGTCGAGAGGGACTGAGAACTCCCTACGCGTTCCGGCGAAATAGGCCTTCAGTTGCTCCGCGCATTCGCGAGTGTAATTGGCGTCCTCAACGTACTGAAACTTACCAGGGCGCTGTGGCGGGAAGTCGTGGCCGGGGAACTCGATCGCAACTACACCTGTTCGAGAGGCAACAAGTGTGAGTACACCGATAGGCGAGTCGGTGCGACTGAAGAAGAGCGTTTCCTGGGTCAGCGGGCTGCGCACAAAGATAGGTTACCAGAGCGAATCGGCGACGTAGGTCAGCATGAAGGCTTTGATGTCATGCGCAAATTGAGTCGTCGGTCTGCACGCGGTACTTGCAGCACTTTTCGTGAGCCCGTTCCCATAACCGGACCACGGCCAAGTTCCTGCTGAATGCCCGGCCTCCGCACCTCAAGCATTCCACGCGCCCGAGCTCAGCATGGTAAACGAAATCTGACGGTTCAACTCGGCCAACCGGTATTCGGTCAAGTCGGTCGATCCCTTGCTGCATGTCTTACATCATTTCGCGCGATCTTCCGCTCCGAAATGCCTCCCTTATCGCGAAGGTGAGTTGAGTTACCGACCTCTTGAAGACACGGTCGCCGCGTTTCTGCAGCGCCGATCTTCGTTCGTAGAATGCGCGCCGAGTGTGCTCCAATCAGCAGAAATTCGCAATAGGAAAAGCACATATTTTTGCGCTTTCGGGCAAAGAAAAAAAACTCCCCGCCCAAAGGACGGGGAGCCTGGGGAAATGCCCTGGGGGAGGGCTATTTGTGGCGCACTTGAGTCATGCTCACGTCACGCACACCTTAACCGCTTGAATCGTTACCGCTGGGGCGGCGTCTGCTGCGCAGGCTGCTGGGCCGGCGTTGCCGGCTGCGACATGCCAGGCTGCTGGTACTGCTGACCCTGAGCCGTAGGCGCACCGGTCGTGGTCCCCGCTACGCCACCCTCGGTGGACGTGGCCGGAGCAACGTTCTGCGCCGACAACTGCTCGAGATCGTTCTTCAGCAGGCTGATCTCAACGCGGCCACCGGTCGTGCGACGAGGCTTGGAGCCATCGGCTGCGACCTGACGCGGCGCATTGCCCATGCCCAGCGTGTAGATACGGAAAACCGGGATCTCGTGCTCGATTACCAAGTAGCGAACGACGGCATCGGCCATCCGCTGCGAGTTCTCGATTGCAGCCTGACCGCGGCCCGACGAGAAGCCCTGAACTTCGATCACGTAGCCCCTCTGGTTCTTCAGCGGCTCGGCCATCTGGTCAAGAGCCTCTTTTGCCTTCTGGCTCAGCACCGACTGGCCGGCGCGGAAGCGAATCTCGGTCTGCGTAACCGGCTTATACTGGTCGATGTTGGTGACAACCTGCTCAACCGTGGTGAGCCGCGTAGAGGCCTGCTGTGCCGTCTGGTTCGCCATCTGGGCGCGATTCCCCGCCTCAACTGCATGCTGGTCAGCCTGCGTCGCCTTGGCATCAGCCATCCGGATGCCTTCCTGCGCTCGCTGGTCAACATCGGAGATCGCCCTGGAGTTTTTCGCGCTAAGTTCATCGAGCTCGTTGACACGGTTGCGGATCGGACTCATCTGCCGCTGCACGTACTTCTTGCGCGCGAAGGGATTCAGTTTGCCCCAGAAGCCTTCTCTCGTGTCTGGCTGGAGCGGCTGACGTGCTTCCATGCCCGTCTGGTCACCCTGTCCCTGCTGGGTCGTGGCCTGCTGCTGCATCGTCTGGCTAGACGAGGCGGCAGGCTGCTGGGTGTTCTGATCGTTGCTTGTCTGCTGCGCCGCAGCCGGAACCGCCATCGCCGCGGCCAATGCCAGCGCCATCCATGTCTGTTTCTTCATTACCTAATTCCTCCGGGCTCCCCGGCGCGATCCCACGCGCTGGGCATGAATTCTGGTTAACTTAATTCCGGTGAGCTTCAACGGCCGGCAACTCGACTCGCCGAACGTGCTCCACGCCTATCCCTAGAACAACTCGAGTGCCAAACTCTTACCTCGCCTTCCGCCCCGTAAGTCATTGATTCTGCTAAGCACTATCTTTGCTGTCCAGAGCAGACCGCGTAGGAAAGGCGACTGCCGAGTAATTTTGTCGCCTGTTCTCTGTGCCGAAGCCTCTGAAACAGGTGATGCAGCCGCAGCCGGATGGGTGGCGTTCTGGCCCGCTCGTCATCCGTGAACGCAGGTCCCCAGTCCACTCCGAAGCCCCGTCGCGGCCCGACGGTCCCAAAGTGGAAAAACTTCTTGCTTCGGGCAGAATGTAAGTCTCTGACCAGCAACTCTCATTCAGGAACTCTCGTCCAATAGAACAAGCGAAAAGCTGTCCACTCGTGGACCGCAGCCGGATCCAGAAGTCCCCCCAGAAAAGATGAAGCTTTGTGCCCGCCCCGCAGTCGCGGGCGCATTCAGGAGATGGTGCATGAAACGCGGAGTGCTGAGTCTGCTATTGGCACTTGTGGTTGCCGTCGCCGCGCCGTTGTTGGCGCAAAACAATCCCGATACCGCAGTCTGGACAGACAAGAACAACTATGTCCCCGGAGACATCGTCACGGTGACTGGCATGGGCTTCCAGCCCGGCGAGGTCGTGAATCTCGTATTCCGTGTGGATGGCCGTGAAGATCGCACTTCCACCGCGACAGCAGACGAGAACGGCGGTTTCATCAACACCGCGTTCTCCCCTGACGGACTGGATCTGGATCAGACGATTAAGTTGATCGCAACGGGCACCACGTCCGGATTCGAAGCGGTCAATTATTTCCTGGACGGGCCTAACGATCCTCCCTCCTGCGATAACGGGACAAATTCGTTCACTGTAGATGGCTCTGTTGCTTCGAGTTCCGGCAGGGTATTCAAGACGATTCAGGAGGCGATCACTTCCCTGCCGGACGTTGGTCCGTGCACTGTCAATATCAAAGCCGGAATTTACAACGAGAGCGTCACCATCTCTGGGGAGAATGTGAACGCAAACTCCAGTCAAGCCGTGACAATCCGGCGCGACCCCTCAGCGCCCTTTGGGACGGTCATAGTGAAGTCGATCAGGACCTCTGGCCAGAATAAGAACGCGATCGATATCTCGAGCTCGAAGTTCATCACAGTGCAGGGATTGAAGATCACCGAGGGGAAAGATGCAGGTGTAGGAATTCGGGGCGGTTCCTCCGATATCACGATCGCAGCCAATGACCTAAACGGCAATACGAACGGCGTCACGATTAACAGCAACCAGCAACAGCCTCGTATCTACGTCGTGAACAACGTCATTCACAACAACTCAAGTGATGCTGTTTTGGTTGACATGCCTAACGCGGCCCGTTCGTTCGTCGTGAACAACACCATTCAGTCTAACGGTGGTCGTGGAATCCAGGTTGCTGGTGCGTCTTCCGTTGCCCTCGTAACCAACCTCATTGTTGGCAATGCCGGCTATGGTCTCCAAAAGACAGGGGGATCAAACAATCCGGCGTTGCACAACAACATGTTCTACGCGAACGCGTCAGGCGACATCGGCGGTTCCGTCCTGGACTCCTCAGACTCGGGCAACTACGTCACGCTCTCCTCCTCAGCTCCCGGCATCATCGGTTGCACGTTCAACGACTGTCTCTCGACGCACGCTCTCAGTGAAATTGTTGACGCCACCGGCCATCTCGCTTCGGGTTCACCGGCGGCAGACAAAGGACTGAATAGCTTTGTCGACGGGGTTCAGCGAGTACCGGCCATTGACATCGATGGCGATGCGCGCCCCGTCAACAACACCGTTGATATCGGTGCCGACGAGCGTCCGCTCTCCGATCCGCCACCTGCCCCGGTGATTACTGGCCACCCCGACGATCCAACGAACCAGACCACCGCCACCTTCACCTTCAGCGAGAGCGAAGCTACGGCGACGCTGGACTGCGACATCGACAACCTCGGTTTCACTCCGTGCTCCAGCCCCAAGACTTACCCGGGGCTCGCCGACGGCTCACATACGTTCACGGTCCGCGCAACGAATGCCGCTGGCAGCAGTACCGCGCAATACATGTGGTTGATCGATACGGCTTCGCCGTCCAGTTCCGCCTCTGTGACCGCTGGAACCGAAGGATCTAACGGCTGGTACAAGAGCGATGTAACCGTGACGATCACGGCCAGCAAAAATAACGGCACGATCAAGCAGATTGTTTACAGCATCAACAGCGGTTCCGCCGTCACCGTGCCGGGCAGCACCGCTGTAGTGAACGTCACCACCGAAGGATCCACCACCATCACATTCCATTCCGTTGACACTGTCGGAAACCTCGAAGCCGACAACACTTTCACGGTCAAAATCGACAAGACAGCCCCAACGGCGACCCTGGCGATTACGCACGGCACACAGGGCTCGAACGGCTGGTACACGAGCAACGTCACGCTGCACGCCACCGGCACAGACGCGAACGGAGTGACGTGCGATGAAGACTTCGTGGTTTCGGACGAAACAGCCGGTCAAGAGTACAAGCTGACCTGTACGGACGAGGCTGGTTGGTCCACGCAGACGAACGGAATCACCATCAAGCTGGACAAAACCGGACCTTCCGCCGAAATGGCGATCACCGCGGGAACACCTGGTGCGAACGGCTGGTACACCAGCGATGTCACGATCCACACATCAGGCACTGACAACATCAGCAGCCCAGTAACCTGCACGGCCGATCAGTTCCAGACCGCTGAAACGACAGGCACGGAGTTCACCGGATCATGCACCAACGATGCCGGCCTGACGACCAACGCGTCCCCGTTCACGGTCAAACTGGACAAGACGGCGCCAACCGGTGTGGCAGTCGCAGTCACTGCAGGCACCCTGGGCAACAACAACTGGTACACGAGCGACGTCACGGTCACTACGTCGGGCAACGATTCAATCAGCGGCGTCACGTGCACTGACATTCAGACTTTCTCGACAGAAACTGCCGGTCAGGAAGTCTCAGGCACTTGCACCAACGGTGCAGGATTGAAGGCTGATGCCACTCCCATAACAATCAAGTTAGACAAAACTGGGCCATCCGCCGCGCTGGCTGTATCGGCGGGAACACCGGGCGCGAACGGCTGGTATGTCAGCGATGTGACCGTGCATGCATCGGGCTCTGACTCCATCAGCAGCCCCGTTACCTGCACGGCCGATCAGTTCCAGACCACCGAGACGACGGGGACTTCTTTTGCCGGCTCATGCACGAACGATGCCGGCCTGACGACCAATGCAACACCGCTTACCGTCAAGGTCGACAAGACGGCTCCGGCCGGAGTCGCGCTAGCGGTCACCTCTGGCACCCTGGGCAACAATGGCTGGTACGTTTCGAATGTCGAACTGACAACTTCGGGCCTGGAAAACATCAGCACGCCGCTCACCTGCACGGCTGTTCAGTCCGTCACGACCGACACCACAGGTGCCACCTTCAATGGACAGTGCACAAACGACGCAGGGTTAACGGCAAGCGCCGCCGCGCTGATCATCAAGCGTGACGCGACTGCACCAACCCTCAGCCCGTTAGTCTCTCCGAACCCGGTTGTTCTCAACGGCAGCGCCACCGCATCCGCCGGAGCGCTCGACGCCACCTCGGGAATCGCATCCTCCGCTTGCAACTCGCTGGTGCTGACCTCCGTTGGCCCAAAGACGGTCAGTTGCAACGCAACCGACAATGCGGGCAATACTGCCAGTGCCTCGGCCACTTACTCCGTGATCTACTCCCCTGCCGGCACTGCCTGCCTTGGAGATCTTGGACACACCATTCTTCAGCCGGTAGATGCTGACGGGAGCAGCGTGTTCAAGCAGAAGAGCACGGTCCCCGCTAAATTCAGGGTCTGCGACGCGACGGGTGCCTCAATTGGAAGTGCCGGTGTCGTGACTTCCTTCCGGCTGATTGGAACGATCGCTGGAACAGTGAGTCAGACTGTGGACGAGGCTGTGGTTTCCACCACTCCCGACGCCAACTTCCGATGGGATCCAATGGCCGCCCAGTGGATCTTCAACATGAACACGAAGAACCTCGTCGCCAACACGACCTACCTTTACAGGGTCACGTTGAACGACGGCACACCCATCGACTTCAGATTCGGACTCAAGTAGCCGGACAAAAATCACCTTGGGCCCCGTCCAAGTTCGCCTTGGACGGGGTTTTTACATGAACCTCAGTATGCTCGTCGCCATCCAACATCGCATGCGCAAGTCTGCACCGCTTCTCCTGCTGCTGCTCGCGATTACGGCCTGCTCGAACGGTAACGGCGGCTCGGAACAGGGCAGCAACGCAGCCCCTCCCGCGCCTGCTCCGTCCTCGGTGGCCGGTTCTGAGCTGCCTCGCCTCAGACTGCCCGAAGGTTTTCGCATCAGCGTGTTTGCCGAAGCACCCGAGGCGCGCATGATGACGTGGACGCCTGGAGGCGTGCTGCTGGTGGCCGAAAGCGGCGAGGGTGCGGTGGTTGCGCTTCCGGACCCGCAGCGCACCGGCAGGGCGACCCGCGCCGTGAATGTCTTGACGGGGCAACGACGTCCCCACGGGCTCGCTTTTCACGACGGCAAACTTTTTGTCGCCAACGAAAACCAGGTCCTGCGCTATGACTGGAACGAGTCGCAACTGCGCGCCTCAAATCCGCAGAGGCTCGCCGACCTGCCTTCAGGGCGCGGTCACAGTACGCGGACCCTCGTCTTCGGCAATGGCAAGCTCTACGTCTCGAGCGGTTCAAGCTGCAACGTCTGCGTCGAGAAAGACCCGGCCCGCGCCGCGGTGCTGGAAATGAACCCGGACGGTTCAGCAAGCCGAGTATTTGCGCGCGGCCTTCGCAACGCAGTGGGCCTGGTCTGGAATGACAGAACCGGCACCGTTTGGGCAAGCGAGAACGGCACCGACAACCTTGGCGACGATCTTCCTCCCGAAGAGATCAACGACCTCGGCAAGACCGCCGGCGATTTCGGCTGGCCCTACTGCTACGGCAATCGAGTGCCCGACAGGAAGTTCGGCGGTGACGAAAACCGGTGCCAGTCAACCATCCCTGCCAAAGTCGAGATGCAGGCACACTCGGCGCCACTCGGCCTCGCTATCAACAACGGCAACATGTTCCCCGTCGACTATCGCGGAGACATGTTCGTTGCATTTCACGGCTCCTGGAACCGTTCCATCCCGACCGGGTACAAGGTGGTGCGCATCCACTTGAACGCGAATGGCGAGCCGGAGAGCGGAGCGCAGGACTTCATCACCGGATGGCTGCCGCCAGGAGCGCGCAACAACGATGACGTCTCGGGACGCCCTGTCGGCGTACTATTCGGACCCGATGGCGCCATGTACGTCAGCGACGACGGAGCCGGATTGATTTATCGCGTCACGTATGGAAAGTAAGAAGGCTCTTGGCTGTTGGTGTTTGGTTTCAGTAGCCAGGTTCGTCGTGAATTGCGGAAGCGTATAGCGCTGTTGGCAGTTAGCTCTTGGCTGTTAAAAGGCGTTGCTACCTCTTGGCGCCTGTTTTTAGCGCTGCTTCAGCTAACCGCAACAGCGCCTTACCCACTACTGTTTCGTGAAATCACAAATCCCATTCACCTTCTGTGCGGGTGGCGTGGGCGGCGTTGCCCACGGCGGATTCCTGAAGTCGAAGAACTCGGTCATGTCGGGCATGCTTCGATCACGCTCCGTTAGCGGGGGTATTTCCCAGCGCGTCTCGATGAACTTCAACATCGCCGTGAAGTCCATCGGCGTGTGCGACACGTAATGCTTCTTGGCAAAGGGCGAGACGATGAAGTTCGGCACCCGGAACCCGGTGATGTTGAAATCGAAGTTTGAGCAGGGCTGACCGAAGCAGTCCTTAACGGGATCGAGATCCCTGGGCTTGATTCCGTCCGGGTTGACGACCGAGATCGGCGGCACGTGATCGAAAGCTCCGCCGCCCTCGTCAAAGGTCCAGAAGAACACGCTGTCCTTCCACGACGGACTATTCATGAGCGCGTTGATGATCCTCGCCGTCCAGGCAGCTCCGCTTTGGACGCGAATGGCCTGCTCTGGCGGCACGGGAACGCCAACTCCGGGATTATTCGTCGGGTGTTCGTCCCGCCCCGTGGACATACCGGTTTCGATAAATGCCACAGCCGGCAACGTGCCGTTCGCCACATCGCTGAAATATTCGTCGATTGGCACAATCTTCGCGCGGCGAGCGAGGTCGTTTGAGTCCGTGAAGAAGTTGAAGAACGTCCAGTTATTGATCCCCCAGTCCGAAACATAAATTTTCCAGCTCACGCCCTTTTCGTCCAGCGCGCGCCAGATCGTCTTCGCATTCAATTGGGTTATGGTGCTGGAGTCGGGATGCACGAGTCCCTGCGATGTGCCCGCGTGAAAGTACATCCGGTTGGCAGAGGTTCGCGTCGCCACCGGCGAGAAGAACATGTCAGCCATAGCGAACTGCGAAGCCACGAAGTAGTAATAGTTAAGGTCGTTCTCGTCGAAATACCCCATTGCGCGATGGCCATCCTTATCGGCCAGCACCTGGTAGAACTGCGACAGACCATACGCGACGGTCACAAATCCGTTCATTGGCGATCCCGGTCCAGCCGCCGCAGGGTTCTCCAGATTCATCTGCTTGTGGCTTTCGGCCCAGTCGGGCGTGAGGTCTTCCGTGCAGATCGATCCTGTATGGTAGGGCGCGATCGCTTGCCCAGTCGCAGGGGAGATGTTGTTGGTTGCCATCTTGGCTGCGTCCGGATCGCTACCGTCCTTGATTTTTCCGTCGCTGCTGTTGATCGGGATGTTGTTGCGCCGGCGGTAGTCCGTCATTGCCCAGAAGTAGCTGTCGAACGACCGGTTCTCCTGCATCATCGCGAGCACGTGATTAACGGCGCGAATATCGGAACCGGTTTGGCCTCCACCGTTCCCCGGTGGATTGCTCGGATTGCCGCTTGAACTGCTACCGCCGCAACCGGTCAGCAGCACCAGGAACAGACAGACTGACAGCGTTAACACCGAACGAGACGAAGATGGCATGGGTTTTTTTACTCCGGGTCGTGCCCACTCACGCGTTGTTCATAGGACGCGCCCATGCAGCAGCGATGTTGCCCAGAGTTGAACAACAGCCGCGATTTTGCTGCGGTTGTCGCTGCTTGAACACCGCTTGTACTCCCGTCGGCTCGCCGGCGCGGCGCCATCACGACTCCATCGCTCACGACTCCCGGGTACTCTCGTCTAACCAGTTCAAGGACAGGAAGGGGTTCGTGTGCCCAGGTACTCTTGTCTTTCGCTCGGCCTGATATAAACTGCGATTTCTCATTCCATATCAACGAGGAACTATGCGTCTTCTGAAATTGTGCGCGTTTGTACTCGCCTTTGCCGGACTTGCGCTAGCGCAGGCGGGCAATGCGAACGCCGGCACCCAGACGTTCGAAGTCAAAGCTCTGGACAAGTCGGTCGATCCTTGCGTCAACTTCTACAAGTTCGCCTGCGGCAGTTGGATGGCGAACAACCCGATTCCCGGCGACAAGACACGATGGGGGCGCTTCGATGAACTAGCCGAGCGCAACCGTGTTGTTTTGCACGACATTCTTGAGACCTACTCCAAGCCGGGCACAAAGCGCGATGCCATCCAGCAGAAGGTCGGCGACTACTATGCCGCTTGCATGGACGAGAAGGCCGTAAACGCTGCCGGGGCGAAACCACTCCAGGCGGGCTTGCAGCGCATCAACGCCATCAAGAACCGCAGCGAACTCATGGCCGAAGTCGCCCACCTCTATAAGGAGGGCGTCGGCACGCTGTTTGGCTTCGGGGCTGCGGCCGACCTGCACGACGCCCGCATAACGATCGCTCACGTAGGCGATGGTGGCATTTCGCTGCCGGATCGCGAGTACTATCTGAAGGAAGACGCCAAGTCGAAGGAAACGCAGCAGCGCTACGTCGCCCACGTGCAGAAGATGTTCGAACTCTCGGGTGAGAAACCGGAAGCCGCCGCGGCGCTGGCCGCCAAGGTGATGGCTGTTGAAACCGAACTGGCCAAGGCCAACATGGACCGCGTCGCCCGCCGCGACCCGCGCAATCGCGACCACAAGATGACCGTGGCCGAACTGGACAAGATCGCGCCGAACTTCGAGATCAATAAGTTCTTCGTCGGCACTGGAGCGCCGAAGTTCACCGACTTGAACGTCGCAAACCCCGAATTCTTCAAGGCTATCAACAAGGCTCTGGAGACGGTCCCTCTCGAAGACTGGAAGACTTATCTTCGCTGGAAGTATGTACGTTCCATGTCGTCCATGCTCTCCGACGCATTCGTTCAGGAAAACTTCAATTTCTGGAACAAGTACCTGCGCGGCCAGAAGGAACTGGAAGCGCGTTGGAAGCGCTGCACCCAGTACACTGACGGCGCCCTCGGCGAAGCGCTCGGCCAGCTTTATGTGGCCAAGAACTTCCCGCCCGAAGCCAAGCAACGCACACTTGAACTCGTCAACGGCATCGAGCACGCAATGGGTGCCGACCTCAAGACGCTGACCTGGATGAGCGACGAAACAAAGAAGAAGGGCGAGGAAAAGCTCGCAAAGGTCACCAACAAGATCGGCTACCCGGACAGGTGGCGCGACTACAGCTCCGTCAAAATCCTGCCCAATGACTTCGTCGGCAACACGCAGCGCGCAGACGAATTCGAAGTGCGCCGCCAGCTAAATAAAATCGGAAAGCCCGTTGATAAGCTGGAATGGAGCATGACGCCTCCGACCGTCAACGCTTACTACAGCCCGTCACAGAACAACATCAACTTCCCGGCTGGCATCCTGCAGGTTCCGTTCTACCATGCAACGCGCGATGATGCCGTGAACTACGGCGGAATCGGCGCTGTCATCGGCCATGAACTCACCCACGGCTTCGACGATCAGGGTGCCAAGTTCGACGGCGACGGCAACCTCAAGAGCTGGTGGACCGACACCGACAAGGCCGAGTTCGAACAGCGTACCAACTGCCTCGTGCAGCAGTACGAGCAGTACTCGCCTGTCGAAGGGGTGAAGCTCAACGGTAAGCTGACCCTGGGCGAGAACACTTCCGATAACGGCGGCGTCCTGTTGGCTTACATGGCCATGCAGGAACGCAAGAAGAACAAACCCGAAGCGATCCTTCCTGAAATGGAAGGTTTCACGCCGGAGCAGCGCTTCTTCCTCGGCTGGGCACAGGTCTGGTGCCAGAACGTAACGCCGGAAACCGCCCGCGTGCTCGCCGTCACCGACCCGCACTCGCCGGGAGAGTTCCGCGTCAACGGCGTGGTTGTGAACTCCGAGGCGTTCCAGAAGGCGTTCAGCTGCAAGGCTGGCCAGCCGATGGTCAGTGCAAACGCCTGCCGCGTTTGGTAAGTCTGAACCGAAGTAAAAAGAAGGGGCCGGGTCACAGTGACCCGGCCTTTTAGCTTTGGAGCGATACTTTACTACTGCTTACGAGCGAGTGCATTTTCGTACGCCGAACCGGAGGTGTTACGGCGCACGCAATCGAAGCCCTTACCTACCGGAGCCCCACTTGGCCTAGCAGCGCCTGTGCGACCCGCACAGCCGGCTGCAATCTCCCGTTCGACCAGAGGTACAGGCCCACAAAAACACCCATCGACGCGCAAAACATGATGAACTCGACCGGTATGAAGGATAAGGTTCCGTTGGCCCTGCGCGCTGTCGGCCTTATTGCCGCACGCGGTTCTTCCCGCTCAGCGACGGCCAGGCGTTGCAGTGCCAACTGTGCCGAATCCGTCTCCAGCCCCGGGAATACGCGAACGTTGACCTCAGGTGCGTACATACACAGCCCCCTCGGCATGAAAATTGTTTCTTTGACGCAGATACTTACATACCCAATGTTTCGGCTGTAAGTGACTTTCTCGTCACTCGGAACCGATGGGACCGACTCGTGATTACAGCACCTGCCGAAAGTTACTTAAACGCTGTCTCACAGCGTCAACACTCCTCACCCCACATCGACACCTTTCGTGCCGATGGCCCGATGGCCGATGGCCCGATAGCTCAAATGGCCCGATCGCCCGATTACCCGGTTCTTCAATTCTCCTTTCAAGACTCGTCGAAGCACGGTAACCTTTCTGGCTATGACCCCGGCGCCAATCAATGCGATCGACGCGGTGAAGCCTGCCATGAACCGCGTACGAGCAGTACTGTTTCAGCCGTTTCGACTGGGAATCTGGTTGCGGTTTGCCTTCCTGGCCTTTTTCACCGGAGAGATGTCGAACGGCGGCGGCGTGCCTAGCGGGAATTTCGGAGGCAGCGCGCCGTCACAGTCGGGCTCTTCGCAGGGATTCGCTGCCGCGCCATTCACATGGCCCCCGCTGGAGAAGGTGTTGCCTTGGATTCTTCTCGCGGCCGTCATCTTTGTTGTGGTCTACCTGCTGTTCCTCTACGTATCTAGCGTGCTCCGGTTCGTTCTCTTTGAGGGCGTCATTACCGGACAACCCCGCATTCGCCAGGGCTGGCGGCTTTGGAAGCTTCACGGAAACGCCTTGTTCCTGTGGCAGCTTGTGTTCACGCTCATCATGCTGGGGATCTACGCAATCTTCTTTGGTCTTCCGGTGCTTGCGGCTTGGCGTGCGGGCGTGTTCAGAGCTCCGCGCGAACATCTCCTCCTGCTCATTCTGGGCGGGACAGTATTAGTAGGACTCGCGATCATCGTTATTCTTGCCGGATTGCTGATCTGGGTGCTCACGAAAGATTTCGTTGTCCCGATGATGGCGGCCGAGGGAGTCAGCCCAATGGAGGGATGGCGCAGGC
>Ga0196970_1001468_pt1 | contig 15620 bp, 14 predicted proteins | sample S1v_513CmetaG_FD_148672 | JGI IMG/M metagenome (GOLD analysis project Ga0196970, IMG submission 148672) | Soil microbial communities from Anza Borrego desert, Southern California, United States - S1+v_5-13C | ecosystem: Environmental > Terrestrial > Soil > Desert | place: USA: California...
CCAGTGCTTTAAACTCCAGCTCCGTAAATATCTCCTTCAGCACTTCCCTGTTCCATTCCTTCACCCTGAAGTCTTCCTCATGAAACGGCACCGGCGCGTTGGTAAGTATCGTAGCCAGCTTCTTGCTTAGGATAGCGCTCTCCTTACCATTCACTATTTTTTGTCCTAATGCTCCCTTTATATTCTCCGCATTGGCCAGTACATTGTCCAGTGTCTCATACTCTGCCAATAGCTTTGCTGCGGTCTTCTCTCCTATACCCGGTATACCCGGAATATTATCCACTGCATCACCCATCAGGCCCAGCACATCTATCACCTGGTGTACACTCTTTATATTCCATTTAGCGCACACCTCCTTAGGCCCCATTATCTCCACACCCCCACCCTGATAGGATGGCTTGTAGATGAAGATATTGTCGCGCACTATCTGGCCAAAGTCCTTATCTGGCGTCACCATATACACGGTGTAGCCAAGATCAGCGGCCTCCAGCGCCAGCGTGCCTATCACATCATCCGCCTCATAGCCATCCTTCTCCAGGCAGGGCAGGTTGAAGCCTTTTACTAATCTCTTTATGTCAGGAATAGCTGCTGTAAGGTCTTCAGGCGCGTCCTGCCTGTTGGCTTTATATTCGACGAAGTCAGTGTGGCGTTCGGTATCTGCTGCCGTATCAAACACCACTGCCAGGTGTGTAGGCTTTTCCCTGTTTATAAGGTCCAGCAGCGTAGTGGTAAAGCCAAACTGTGCGTTGGTATTCTTTCCTGTGCTGGTCACCCTTGGCGCCCTTATCAATGCATAATACGCCCTGTAGATCAGTGCCATTGCATCCAGGAGGAATAGCTTTTTTTCAGACATGGAGCGAAGTTAAGGATTGACAGTATGTCTGAAGCCTATATTGGTCAGGCTATAGGGTAAAAAATATACGGAGTAATGTGTGCAAAGGTCGGAAAGAGTCTGATCATGTTACATATTCAGGAAACTATCCTTAACGGAAACTTAGCAGGACAGATGAGCCAACGGCATCGTTATTTTAGAGAATAGGTGAACTTAAAATCCAAGACTTATGAAAATGAATCAGAATCAGGAAAGACAAGGAACACCAGCAATGCCAGGAAGGCAAGGACAAGAGGAACAACAACAACAAGGTGGTTATGAGCGTCAGTTGGAGGAAGTATCAACTGAGCAGGGCGAGCAACAGGAGCAACTTGGAAGCCAGCCTGAGCGTACAGAACGCATTGAGCGCACACAGGAACAACCTCAACGCAGAGGACTTTAAAGTACCTGAATGAATGGAAAAGGGGGAATCGTTACGTAACGATTCCCCCTTTTTGATTTTTAAACTACTGCGCTTATAACGATTAAGTTCTGCGGATAAAATCTACCATTGTGGTTACGAGTTCTTTGTTGATCGGTAAGTCAGGATTAGAATAGATAGGCACCTGTGCCGCTTTATCGGTGGTGACACAGTCTTTCAGCACATGGTTCATAGCTTGTATTATTTTCTTGGTGGCCTTAGGGTAAGCTGCTGCCAGCATATCAGCATCTTTCTCCAGCACCTGAATATCAGTGCTCCCCTGAACAATCAGTGCAGGCACTTTAAGCTTCCTGATCTCTACACGAGGGTCATACCTGAACCATGAGATCATATAGGGTTGTACCCCTGGCCGGAACAGAGAATACAGCATTTGCGGTACGTTAGTCAGTGTATCTCCTCCTTTCAGCGTGTCCAGCATCGGGTAAACTATGTCCCTTATCTCCTGCGGCTGCGCCGTGAGCTGCTCTTTAATCATCTCATCAGCAGGACGGGCCGGACCAGCAATAGATACGTATCCCTTCACTTTGTCATTCCCAATAGCCGCAAGCATACCGATCGTAGATCCTTCACTATGTCCCGCCACTATTAGTTTGCCGAATCGCTTGTCGTCCGATAGTAGTGCAATCCACTGTTTTACATCCTCTACATATGTTTCAAATCTCAGGTCGGATTCTTTTAATCCACTGCTTCCACTTTCCCCGATGCCTCTCTTATCAAATCTCAGAGAAGCAATACCCTCCTTCTCCAATGACTCAGCGAGCATCTTATAGGCATTATTTGTCAGATTCGGCTGATTGCCATTTCGGTCTGTTGGTCCTGACCCTGCAATTATTAGTACTACAGGCTTGCCCTTCGCTTGTTTGTCAGGCACAGTAAGTGTTCCGTGCAATGACCCACCAGTTGTTTTCAACACCACCGGCTCCTCAGCACCGGATACAATATGAGGCGCGATAGCCAAAAGGAGGATCAAACTAAATATTGTGCGCATCCTAAGATTCTTTTATTGTCTAGAAAAGAAAGAGCGGTTGAAACAACCGCTCTCTACTAAAATATATAAATGCAATCAATTCCCCTACTTATACATCAATACGGGCATACTTCGCATGTGATTCTATAAACTGTCTGCGTGGAGCAACCTCGTCACCCATCAGCATCGAGAATATCTCGTCAGCTACTGCAGCGCTTTCTATTGTCACTCGCTTTAATGTGCGTGTGTCCGGATTCATCGTCGTATCCCACAACTGCTCGGCATTCATCTCACCAAGACCCTTGTATCGTTGAATACCCACGCTGTCTTCCTTTCCATTTCCAAGCTTTTCCACCAATGCCTTACGATCGTCTTCATTCCATGCATATGCTTGCTCCTTGCCTTTCTTCACCAGATATAGCGGTGGTTGCGCCAGGTACACATAACCCTGCTCCACCAGCTCCTTCATGTACCTGAAGAAGAAAGTAAGGATCAGTGTTGCAATGTGCGAACCATCCACGTCGGCATCGGTCATAATAACGATCTTATGATACCTCAGCTTACTTATGTTCAGTGCCTTTGCATCTTCAGTTGTTCCCACGCTTACTCCCAGTGCGGTAAACATGTTCTTTATTTCTTCATTCTCATAGATCTTATACTCCTGCGCTTTCTCTACGTTCAAGATCTTACCACGCAACGGAAGGATAGCCTGGAAGCTACGATCGCGGCCCTGCTTGGCAGTACCGCCTGCCGAATCACCCTCTACCAGGTATAGTTCACAACGCTCAGGGTCGCGATCAGAACAGTCAGCCAGCTTGCCGGGCATTCCGCCTCCAGTCAATACGCTTTTGCGCTGCACCATCTCGCGGGCCTTCCTGGCTGCCGCACGTGCCTGCGCAGCTATAATTACTTTATCTATTATCAGCTTTGCTTCTTTGGGATGCTCCTCAAGGTAGGCCTCTAGTACACGGCTTACAGAAACATCCACAATACCCATTACATCATTGTTACCTAGTTTGGTCTTGGTCTGCCCTTCAAACTGAGGCTCAGGCACCTTCACTGATATAATGGCACTCAACCCTTCACGGAAGTCATCACCTGTGATCTCCACCTTAGCCTTCTCAAACAGCTTGTTCTTATCTCCGTACGCCTTGAATACCCTGGTAATAGCACGGCGGAAACCCGCAACGTGTGTACCGCCCTCAATGGTGTTGATGTTGTTTACATAGGAAAATATGTGCTCGCTATAGGAAGTATTATAAGACAGCGCTACATCTACGGCTACATTGGACTCCTTATCATGAGTTTCCACATAGATAGGTTGAGCCAGCAGCGGGTCCCGCTTACCTACTCTGTCCAGCATCTGAACGAACTCTATTATGCCCCCTTCACTGTAAAACTCTTCGGAAACATTTACCTTCTCTTCCCCTTCAATCTGCTCACGTTCATCAGCAAGTATGATTCTGATACCTTTGTTGAGGTAAGAAAGCTCACGAAGTCGACCCGCAAGTATCTCCCTGTTATACACAGTGTCCTTAAAGATCGTCCCATCCGGTGTAAAGTGCACGCGCGTTCCTGTAGTGTCAGCGTCACCAATTTCCCTCACCGGATACAAAGGAATACCTATAGAATATTCCTGCTCAAACTTCTTTCCTTCTCTGCAAACGGTAACATGCAAGCGGGAACTCAGTGCATTAACGCAACTCACACCTACCCCGTGCAAACCGCCTGATACTTTGTAGCTGTCTTTGTCGAATTTACCTCCTGCGTGCAACACAGTCATTACAACTTCCAGAGCCGAACGACCTTCCTTTTCATGGATACCGGTAGGAATACCACGTCCGTCGTCCTGAACAGAAATAGAATTATCGGGGTGAATAGTAACGGTAATGTTCTTACAATGTCCCGCAAGGGCCTCATCAATGGAGTTATCCACCACCTCATATACCAGGTGATGCAAGCCCTTCACACCTATGTCCCCTATGTACATAGCAGGACGCTTTCTTACAGCTTCTAATCCTTCCAACACCTGGATGCTCCCGGCATCATAACCCTGAACCGGGGCTTGTAATACTTCTTGCTCTGTGCTCATATATAATCAAATAATCCGGAGTCTTTTAGTGCGGAAACTTTCCCAAAATACCACCTCCGGATGCATGGCTAAAACTTATCAGATATCGTCTGATTTACTCGTACAAAGATAACAATTTTTAAGCGTATAACCAAGGAAAAATGAAGCCGTTATGCCCTCTGAAAGAGGGCATTTTAAAGATTGTTAAGGCGGGACATCAGGGCATTCTAAAACGCATCAACTGAGGACTTCTTAGTTCCTCAGCGTCTCAATCACTTTCTTGTTAAAGGCAGGCAGATCATCCGGCTTTCTACTCGTAATCAGGTTGCCGTCCACCACACACTCTTCATCCACCCATTCTGCGCCCGCATTGCGCAGGTCTGTCTGGAGTGACGCATAACTCGTCATCTTTCTTCCCTTGAGCAATCCAGTCTCTATCAGTGTCTGCGGCCCATGGCATATAGCAGCCACTGGCTTACCTGATTCCATGAACTTCCTAACGAATTCTACCGCTTTCTTGTTCATCCTCAGCTTGTCTGGATTCAAAACACCACCAGGTAAAACCAGCGCATCGTAGTCTTCCGGATTAGCTGTCGCAATATCCTTGTCAGCATCTATCTCTATTCCCCAGTCTTTATGGTCCCACGCCTGCACTTTCCCCATCCGCGGTGCTATCACATCCACTGATATACCTTCTTTTTCTAACGCTGCTTTAGGGCTGGTCAGTTCTTCCTGCTCAAAGCCATTCTCCGTTAGTATGGCTACCTGTATTTCGTTCATTTGTCTCATTCCTGTTCTATTTTTTTATACAGCAAAAGGACTGTGCCCATATTTCATTTCTTAAGCGGTTGTTAACCAGTTCCTAAGCTACGGTTAAGCCTTCCTGTTTTGTTGACAGACCTTCTGCGCTGTTACACCTTTGTGTCAACAAACAACAAAACAAACAAACAAATGAAAAAGATCATCATCATCGCTGCAGGACTTATAGGTTTCACGGTTTCTGCTAACGCACAGGCTACCGCTACTGCAACTGCTTCTGCTACTATCGTTACTCCCATCACTATCAACAAAGATGTAGACTTGAACTTTGGAAATGTGGCAGTGTCTGCTATAACCGGTGGTACTGTGGTGATGGCACCGGCCGGTACCCGTACTGCTACTTCGGGTGTTACACTTCCTGCCGTTGCTGGTACTCCTGCGGCGCTTCATTTACTGTATCGGGTGAGTCTGGATACACTTATGCTATCACGTTACCAACAACTCCACTGACGATCACTTCCGGTTCTAACAATATGACCGTTGACAACTTCGTAAGCAATCCTTCCGGCACAGGTACCCTGAGTGTTGGTGCTACTGCCACTCAGACCCTGCAGGTGGGTGCTACGCTGAACGTAGCTGCTGGCCAGGCATCTGGTACCTATACTTCTACTACTCCGTTTCCTGTAACTGTAAACTATAACTAAACAACTGCCCCTTTTACCCTACATCAAATCGCACCCTGATTACCTTATCCCATAAAAGCATTAATTAACCAACCTCGTTTGTTTGTTAATGTTAGCAAGGCCCCACGACGGTGGGGCTTTTGCGTTTTGGGGAGCGAGCCAAAAGCTATAACCATAACAATGGCCATAGCCATTGCCAAAGCTGATGGCTGCCTTCGTTATCTTTAGTTCCCCTTCGGGGAGACAAAGGGAGAGGGTGAGGCTTGTCGGGTGGCTGTACTCATTTTGTGTGCTCCCTTCATTGTCTTTAGTTCCCCTTCGGGGATGACAAAGGGAGAGGGTGTCTCGTGGGGTGGCTGCACTCATTGTGTGCTGCCTTCATTGTCTTTAGTTCCCCTTCGGGGATGACAAAGGGAGACGGTGTGGTGTGTGTGGGGCTGTGGGCTCTTGGTGTTTGCTGCCTTCATTGTCTTTAGTTCCCCTTCGGGGATGACAAAGGGAGACGGTGCCTCGTGGGGTGGCTGCACTCATGGTGTGCTCCCCTCATTGTCTTTAGATACCCTTCGGGAATGACAAAGGGAGAGTGTATATGTTCTTGCTTGTCTGTTCTGTCATTGCCTGTTCCTTGGTTCTTCCTTGCTTCTTCCTTGCTTCTTCCTTGCTTCTTCCTTGCTACTTCCTTGCTACTTCCTTGCCTGTTCCTTGCTTAGTCCTTGCTCACTCCTTGCTTAGTCCTTGCTTGATGAAGGCATCGCGGGGCTATTTGGGGATGCAAATAAACACTCTTCGTTTAGGGTGATCTGATTGAACAAAAAAGAAAATGCCCCAATACTGTCGTATTGAGGCATTCTCAGTTAACCTTAATTATAGCTATTCTGTCTGCGCCGATTCTTTCCGGGCTGCTTGTTTGTCGTTAGTGAAGACGATCTTCTTCTCCTCTTCGCTATAGTCTGCAATCACTTTATCGCCTTCCTTTATATTCTGTCCCAGTATTTCTTCAGCCAGCGGATCTTCCAGGTATTTCTGAATTGCCCGGTGCAACGGCCGCGCGCCAAATTGTTGATCATAGCCTTTCTCGGCGATAAACTTCTTCGCGCTTTCAGTCATCTCCAGGTGGAAGCCCAACGTATTCAGGCGCTTCATCACATCCTTCATAATAATATCTATGATGAGGTTGATGTGACCCTGATCCAGTGAATTGAAGATAACCACGTCATCTATCCTGTTCAGGAACTCGGGTGAGAAGGTACGCTTCAACGCTTTCTCAATGATACCTCTCGATACATCTTCAGTCGCACTTGTTGTAGCTGAGGTAGCAAAACCAACCCCTGTACCAAAGTCCTTCAACTGGCGAACTCCAATGTTAGAAGTCATAATGATCAGCGTATTCTTGAAATCCACCTTACGGCCGAGGCCATCTGTAAGCTGGCCATCATCCAGTACCTGCAGCAGTATGTTGAAAATATCCGGATGCGCTTTTTCTATTTCGTCCAGCAATACCACGGAATAAGGCTTACGACGTACTTTCTCCGTCAGTTGTCCACCTTCTTCATATCCAACATATCCCGGAGGCGCTCCAATCAGGCGGCTTAGTGAGAATTTCTCCATGTATTCGCTCATGTCTACACGTATCAGGGCATCGTCACTGTCAAACATGTATCTCGCAAGTGCCCTTGCCAGCTCCGTTTTACCTACTCCGGTTGGGCCCAGGAAGATGAATGAGCCAATCGGCTTTTTAGGATCCTTCAGACCAACACGGTTACGCTGTATAGCCTTTACCACCTTCGAAATCGCCTCATCCTGACCAACAACAGCTCCCTTAAGGTCTTCGCCCATTCTGCGCAGTTTCAGGCTTTCCGCCTCCACCATTCGCATTACAGGGATTCCTGTCATCATGCTCACTACTTCCGCTATGTCTTCTTCATGTATTGGGTAGCGCTTGTTCTTTGCTTCTTCTTCCCACTCAGCTTTAGCTCTTTCCAATTCTTCACCTAATCTCTTTTCCTTATCCCTCAAAGCAGCCGCTTCTTCAAAGCGCTGGCTCTTCACCACCTTGTTCTTTTCAGACTTAATATCCTCAATCTTCTTCTCCAGGTCCAGGATGGTCTGCGGCACGTTGATGTTCTTCAGGTGCACGCGTGCGCCCACTTCATCCATTACGTCTATCGCCTTGTCTGGCAGCAGACGGTCAGTCATATACCGGTCGCTGAGTTTCACACAGGCATCTATCGCTTCCTGATCAAACGCAACGTTGTGGAACTCTTCGTACTTCGACTGAATATTGTTAAGTATAGTAATAGTCTCTTCAACACTTGGTGGTTCTACCAATACTTTCTGGAAACGGCGGTCAAGTGCTCCGTCCTTTTCGATATACATCCTGTACTCATCCAGTGTAGATGCTCCAATGCATTGAAGATCTCCTCTTGCCAGCGCAGGTTTAAAGATATTTGACGCGTCCAGAGATCCTGAAGCACCACCGGCACCCACTATGGTATGTATCTCGTCTATAAAGAGTATTACGTCTCTGTTCTTCTCCAGCTCGTTCATTATGGCCTTCATCCGCTCTTCAAACTGGCCCCTGTATTTAGTACCGGCCACAAGTGCAGCAAGATCCAGGCTTATTACTCTTTTATCAAAGAGTACACGCGATACTTTCCGCTGAACAATGCGAAGTGCAAGACCCTCAACTATAGCAGTCTTACCTACTCCTGGCTCACCAATCAATATCGGGTTGTTCTTCTTCCTGCGTGATAATATCTGAGATACTCTTTCAATCTCTTCCTCCCTGCCTACTATGGGGTCTAAATTCCCCATTTCAGCAAGCTTGGTTATGTCTCTGCCGAAGTTGTCAAGTACAGGTGTCTTTGATTTTGCATTGCCGGCTGGTCTCCTTTGCTGAAACTGACGACGCTCATCGTCTTCCTCAAACTCTTCTCCGGGATCGTTACCATAATCAGCAGAAGGACTCTGACCCAACATTATCGCCAATTCATTCTTGAAGCGATCATAGTCCACTTCAGATTGATGCAGGATCTGCGTTGCTACGTTCTCTTTATTCTTAAGTATAGAGAGTAACAGGTGCTCTGTTTCTACAGTAGGGCTCTTCAGCGCCTTTGCTTCTAATACCGTAATGCGAATTACCTTCTCTGCCTGCTTCGTCAGCGGCAGGCTATTTATATTTGCTAAAGGCTTATTCCCCTTGTCTTTTATGGCGAGCTCCAGCTCCTTACGAAGATCAAAAAGATCTATTTGCATGCTCTGCAGCACGCGAACCGCAAGACCATCGCCTTCGCGAATCAGCCCCAGCAGCAGGTGTTCTGTGCCGATAAAATCATTTCCCAGTCGCAATGCTTCCTCCCTGCTGTAGGATATGATCTCTTTTACTTTTGGTGAGAAATTAGAATCCATTATTCCGTTCCTTGGTTTAGTAATAAAGTTAACAATTATGAGCCTCCGGCAGTATTGGGTTTACCTATATGATTATCTCTTTTCACCCGTCGTTTTCTTACTCCCTTTCAATTAAATATACAAAGAAAGTCTTCTCAGGATGTGGTAATTTTAGAACCCTTGTCTCACCGCAAACCAATGTGTTCTCTTTATGGAATTCAAAATTGATACCAAACCTTCATATGTGATATTAACTCCTGTATCTAGCTCCCTGGATGCTAATTTGACAGATGCCATTCGCCAAAAATGGGAAACCTTAGCCGAAAGCGGCAGTTCAAATCTCATTCTCGACATGCAGAACTGTACTGTGGCTGACGAAACTGCTTATGATGATCTCCTCAGTCTTCACGAATGCGGCTACGAAAATGGTCGCTCTTTCGTCATCACCGGTCTGCAGAACGAGGTAGCCCAATCCATGAAAGAGAAGGAACTGCATCATACACTCAACATCGCACCTACAATAATTGAGGCTGTGGACATTGTCAGCATGGAGATACTGGAACGTGATTTGTTTAATGAAGAATCATAGATGCGATTACCAAACGCTCACCTGACCCCTGTGGTATGAAAGTCACAATCCTCGGAAATAACTCCGCACTCCCTGCATTCGGCAGGCACCCGACCGCTCAAGTAATATCTGTGTATGGAGAAGTGGTAATGTTTGATTGTGGGGAGGCAACACAGATACAACTACAGAAGTACGGACTAAAGTGGCGGAAGCTACAGCATATATTCATCAGCCATCTTCATGGAGATCATTACTTTGGCCTTCCAGGACTTATCAATAGTATGAGCCTGCTGGGCCGTACGCTGCCGCTGCATCTTTATGCTCCGGCCGACCTGGAGCCTATCATACAAAAGATCCTGCAGGTTGCTGATACCACTCTCTGCTACCCATTCCATTTCCATGCTTTGAAGGAAGGTGTTGGTGAAGTGCTCGTAGATAACTCTTCTTTCACTGTTAGCAGCTTCCCGGTGGAGCATCGCATTCCCTGCCATGGCTTTATGATAGAAAGAAAGACGAAAGGCCGTAAACTGCTGCCGGGTAAATGCCGGGAATTCCAGATCCCCGCCTACTTCTACGACCGGTTGAAGCAGGGTGAAAGCTATCAGCGTGCCGATGGCTTTCTGGTGCAGAATGAATGGGTCACGGAAGAAGGACCTTCACCTAAGCGTTATGCTTACTGTGCCGACACCTTGTTCACTGAGTCATACCTCGATTACATTCGCGGTGCCGATACCATTTACCACGAGTGCACCTACCTGCAGAACGATATAGAAAAGGCTGGTAGTCGTTTCCACAGTACGGCCCGGCAGGCTGCAGAAATAGCGCGTCTGGCAGGTGCCAAACAATTGCTGCTGGGACATTTCTCTTCCAAATACAAAGACCTGGAACCATTCAGGGAAGAAGCTGCCGAAGTATTCCCCAATGTGCTGGTAACACAGGAGGGAGTCTCCTACGAGATATAGCGGCATCTTACTTCGCTTCTTCAAGCTAGTCTGCAACTCAATGCGACTTATCCAGGTGCTTGTCCATGTCTCTCTTCCACTTCAGGCCGGGAAGGATAAATCCAAATGCGACGGCTAAAACGGTCGCGACTGATACGAGTACTCCTTGATAGTCTTCCATAACATCATCTTTTATCAGTTAAAACTCACTACTAATAAAGACGATGTTTAGTGCGTAAACGTTTGTGCTTCAAGGTGCTGTTTTGTCACGGCCGCATCATAACTTCTGTTTTATCGCTACCGGAGGAACAATATCTTCTCCGTGGCTATCACTGCACCATTCTCGCCTATAATTCTCACAAAGTAGATACCGGGAGCAGCACTCTGCCGGAGATCAAGCATATTCTTTCCTGCCTGTAGTCTTTGCTGCGCAACCTGCCTGCCCTGCATATCTGTTAGCGTTATCATGCACTCTTTATCTGTGGTGACACCTAATATTCCTGTTGTAGGGTTAGGGCCGAGACTTACATTAGCCAGTGACGGCTGCACATCATACACAGTAGTGGGTTCGCTGCAATGGGGGAATGTATCAGTAGGTGCTGGTGTTACCGTCAGCCCAAACTTGTATAGGGTATCCACGAGTAGGTCAGGCGACACTGACTGTGTACCATCACCGTTTGTCAATACTATTGCACCCGTCTTCTTCGCGAGGTTAAAATACATAGCTGTGGCAACACCAGCATCACCGCCGTTGTGACCCCACAGTATATCACCGTTGGATGACGGTGCACTGTAAAAGATAATTCCCTGGTAGTTCACTGCCGTTGTTTGGGGTTGCAGCATATAGTCCACAGTTGTGCTGTCCAGCAAGCGTGTACCTTCAAACTCACCATATTGCATGTACATGGTCATAAACCTTGCGAGAGAAGTTACGCTTGTTCTTAGTTGCCCGTCAGGATAATCAGGGTAGCCATAGAGTCCTATATCTTCGTAGTTACCTCCTATGTATGAATAAGGCCTTGCGATCATGGTGGTGTCCTGTATACCACTCAGCAGCCAGCTTGTATTCTTCATGCATATCTTTTGGAATATGGCAGTGTCGCAGTGATGGCTGAAAAGGTCGCCCGTTACGCGCTCCACTACATAAGCAGCAAGCGTGGTAGCCATGTTGCTGTAGTTCCACTGTGCTCCGGGCTGGTAGCCATAAAAGTTGCCAGTGGCATCATAGAATACCCCTAACGGAGTGAAGTACTCTTTCATAAAGGAGTCGAGCGGTATAGGCGAATCTCCATATACATACAGCGAGCCCATCGTGTTCCAGTTATCCTCTATTGCAGAAGTGTGGGTGAGCAGCATCCTCATGGTTATACTATCCGTCTGGTGCACGGGGTGTTTCAGCACAAAGGGGAGATAGTTGTTTACATCAATGTCCAGATCTATGGCACCTTTCTCCCACTGTTGCATTACGGCTGTGGCTACTATTGTCTTGGAAACGGAGGCCAGCATGAATATAGTGTGCCTCGTCACGTCCTTATTATTAGCAATGTCTGCCTTACCAAGGCTTTTCTCAAATATCCACTTACCGTCCTTCACTACCACCATAGAGGCTCCAGGCATTCTTCCGGCATTCAGCCTGTTAGTAAGGTAAGCATCTGAAGGTTGTGCATATAGTTGACTGCTGATGCAGAGCAGCAAGAGTATTGCAGGTATAAGTCTTTTCATTGTTGCTGGCTTTGAGGCTTTAATATAGGTAACATTACGTAATAATGTATGACCAGCAAATATACTTCTCTGAGTTCCGGTCTAACCGGAATATCCTTAACTATTGAGAAAAAAAGTCGCCCTTTCCGGGCGACAAAGACTTGAATGTAAACAGCAGACCTCCTTACAATCCGCTAATGCAAAGCCCGATTGAATAAGGGGTCACTTCAGGACCCGAGCCTGGCTTAAACACGTTGTTCAGGCCGTAGGCACCAAAGATGGTGAAGTTGCCATACCCAAGGCGCAGCGTTCCGCCAAACCTCCAGGTCTCCATGTATCGTTTGGTGTTCACTTTGTCTATTACTTTAGTGCCGTCCACATTCCTGCGCCCCTTCGTGTGCGCACCCACTAGTGTACCCACTCTCACGCCTATGGCTGCTTTAAATCCTTTGTTTCTGTTCTCCTTGTTGCCGAAATACCTGATCTCAAATGGAGCCTCCAGGTAGGCTGTTGTCAGCTTATACTTTTTATAATCCTGTGTTTCCGGCACCACACGCACCTGTGTGGCTAATGCACCGGTGTCTGTCAGCGTCAGTACCTGGTTGTCAAAGTATATGTTCGATGTCCCTATCCCAATCCCTGCCGCAAAGCTGAAGTTAGACTTGCCCAAAGGAAAGTCGTAGCAGAGATAGCCGTTGAACCCCCGACCCAAACCTGTTGTTTTCACAGAGTCGGGTTTCATCCAGGCATCGTAGGTAAATTGCAGCATCACAAAGTCGCGGGAAGCCTTTTCTATACCAGTTACTTTGGTGTCACTTTTTTCAACATCCTGAGCAAATGAGGTAACAGAGGAGAAAAGAAAAATAGCCGCCATGGCTAAACGTTGCTGCATAAAGGGAAATTAGAGCGCAAATATAATAGGCAACCAATGGAAATTTTGTTAAAAGATGAATTAAACTGCTCATACTATCACCTCCACTCGCTTGCATAGTATTCTGATCAGAAAGCAAATACAAAACCAAGTCCTCAAAACTCATCTTGCGCAATTGGTTTTTTGATTATCTTTGCTTCCCCAAAACAACACGGAGGTAGTAGCTCAGCTGGTTAGAGCGTCGGATTGTGGTTCCGAAGGTCGTGGGTTCGAGCCCCATTTACCTCCCTTCCTATTTCAAAGTGCCTCTCAGGCACTTTTTTATTTTTTATCTCTTCCTTTTCCTCGATAATCACTGGCCATCTAAAGGCGGTTCTAAGGCAGTTTGAAGGCGCTTTAAAGGCAGCATATCCCAGGTACCTTTATGTTTTGAGTAATATATTCAGGCTCCTGCCCGGAAGATCATATGATGGAAAACATACAGGTACCTGGGATATCATTGGAATTGCACCGGTATTGCACTGGAATTACAGTGGAGTTGCACTGAAACTTCACCGGCGATGCACAGTCATCGCCATCAATGTGGATGCCCCCCTTTGCCTTGCGGTATTGCTAACGATAGGTTAGTAGCATTGGTGCCATAGCCCACATATTTGCCTGGCCTGCTGCCTTCTAATTTATTATCTTTGTATCCCTAACTTAGTAATCTATTCCATAATAAATAATTTTTAAGAAATGAGTCTGGAAGTAACAGGAAAACTAGCCGTAAAGTACGATACCCAACAGGTAAAGGAAAGCTTTAAGAAGCGTGAATTCGTACTGGACATCACAGAAGAGATAAACGGAAATGTGTACACCAACTTCGCCAAGTTCCAGGTGGTGCAGAACAAATGCGAGATACTGGACCGCTTCAATGAAGGCGACCAGGTAAAGGTAAGCTTCAACATTAGGGGCAACCGCTGGGAAAAGGACGGTAAGGTAAATTACATTACTAACCTGGACGCATGGAGGATAGAGAGCGCTAGCGCCGCTCAGCCAGCTATGGCACAGCCTTCTCCCTCGTACACTAATATGAACCAGACAGGCAACAATCCCGCTCCCCAGGGCGCTGGTAGCTTCTACAATCCATCTCCGGAAAATGCAGACGACCTGCCATTCTAGTAAGGATTAGCTAACGCTACATCATAACTGATCTCCTTTGCTGAAGGCCCATATCTCCCGGTATGGGTTTTCTCATTACAGCCAGTCTTTCTGCATCTTATAAAACCAACCTGAAACCAAACGTCGCGCGGCTTTTTGTCGTCTATTACTTACCTTGTAGTTTGATTTTCTTAACTTTTTTTATAAACTTGGTAAAAATTTCTCAATGCGAATACCTAACCTGATATATAAGCTGGCATTTGTGGGCATTGCGGCCGCCGCGTTTACAAGCTGCAAGAAGGAGAACGGAATAGATAATGATACTGTAATTAAAAAACCATATGGCCTTTATGTTGCTGACTCAGAGGGTTCGTTGTTGAACACTAATGACGGCAACCTCTTTCGGGTAATATTTCCACCAGATGGCTACCCGCCGCGGGCCATCGCCATTTCTGGCAACAACCTTATTTGGGTAAAATCTAATGTGCATGTCAGCACCGATAATGGGAAGAACTTCAATCCTGAATACTTCTTTGCCAACCCACTGGGCCTGTGGCAGCCTGTGATATACAATGTTCCCAGCCACGGCCGTATTTATCTTGCCAGCATTGAGTCGGGTTCCTTAGGTGTATCATTCAGCGATGATAATGGTGAGACATGGTTTATCGATTATGGCTGGGATGATGGTATTACTGCCGGTGGCATCTCTTCCTTTGCTCAGCTAAAGAATGGTCAGCTCTTCGCCCGCTCTGCAGATTCACTATACCAGCGGGACGGTAAGGATGACAAGTGGACACACGTTAAGCCTGTTAATCAGCCTGCTGGCATGGGCTTCCTGAGTCATTACAACAACAGTCTGATGTTTGTAGACTACACCGGTGCTAATGGCGTACAGGGTAGTGGTGACGGTGGCGTTAACTGGACTTCCTATTCAGGACTGCCTCAGAGGCCGCTCCTTTCAGCCGCTTCACCGTTCGATCAGACTTTCCTTGTAGGTACCGACTCTATGGGTATTTACCGTCTGGATCAGAATGGCCAGTTTGTGCCAACCAATAATGGTCTGGAAATGAACACATCCGTTTATGCCATTACTGCAAAGGATGATATTTACAAGAATAATACTACCAAAAGGTATGTGTACATAGCTACAGACAAAGGGGTCTACCGTAGTGAAGACCTCGGTCAGAACTGGTACCGGGTAAAAGAAGGTGATTATAGG
>Ga0196970_1001469_pt1 | contig 15600 bp, 12 predicted proteins | sample S1v_513CmetaG_FD_148672 | JGI IMG/M metagenome (GOLD analysis project Ga0196970, IMG submission 148672) | Soil microbial communities from Anza Borrego desert, Southern California, United States - S1+v_5-13C | ecosystem: Environmental > Terrestrial > Soil > Desert | place: USA: California...
GCTTAAAGGACAGGGCGCAGGGCACAAGATTAAGGAAGTGCTCGAGGAAGTGCCCAATGTCCGCAAGGATTCCGGCTATCCTCCGCTTGTAACTCCATCCAGCCAGATCGTCGGCACGCAGGCTGTCTTCAATGTGCTGATGGGCAAGTACAAAGTCCTGACCGGTGAGTTCGCCGACCTGATGCTTGGCTACTACGGCAGCACACTGGGCGAGAAAAACCCAGACGTTCTGAAGCGCGCGAACGAACACGCAAAGAAGGAACCGATTACGTGTCGTCCGGCGGACCTGCTTAAGCCTGAATGGGAGAAGCTGCGCACCGATGCGCTCGCTCTGAAAGGCTGCAATGGGACCGACGAAGACGTGCTGACCTTTGCAATGTTCCCGCAGGTTGCTCCCAAATTCTTCGCGGCGCGCCACGAGGGTCCGAAGAACGTGAGCAAAAAGCCTGAGGATGCGAAGGCGAAGGCGGCGGCGGCTGCCCCGGCAAAACCAGCGACGGAGATGCCGGGCGCGGTGAACTACGTGATCACGGTCGGAGGCAAGACGCACACGGTCACGGTTGCCCCGAATAAGTAGGGACGCGACTGCAGGATTTCCTGAAATCCATTGAAACAGGGACCCGCCGGGCTGGGGCCCGGCGCTACCACTCACACGCGCCGAATGGAGGGCGCGCGAACATGGCGACACCACAAGCACAGATCAGCACAGCGGCAATCGACGAGAAGATTCGCCAGGTAAAAGAGAAACGCGAGAAGTTGCAGAAGGGCGGCGGCGAAGACCGTATCAAGAAGCAACACGAAGGCGGCAAGCTGACGGCGCGTGAGCGCGTTGACCGCCTGGTCGATCCCGGCTCATTCCAGGAGATCGGACTGTTCGCCCAGCATCGCTGCACGAATTTCGATATGGCCGGCAAAGAACTTCCGGCAGACGGCGTAGTAACGGGCGCAGGCAAAGTTGATGGCCGCCTGATTCACGTTGCGAGCCAGGACTTCACGGTTGCCGGCGGCTCGGCAGGCGAGATTCACAACGATAAAGCAGTCGAAATGATGAAGATGTCTTTGAAGACCGGCTCGCCGTTTGTCTTCATCAACGACTCGGGTGGCGCGCGCGTGCAGGAAGGCATCGACAGCCTGGCGGGTTACGCACGCGTGTTCTACAACAACACGATGCTGTCCGGCACAGTGCCCCAGATCTCGATCATCTCCGGGCCCTGCGCAGGTGGCGCGGTGTACAGCCCGGCGCTGACCGATTTCATCATCCAGACGAAGAAAGCGCACATGTTCATCACCGGCCCGGCGGTTATCAAGCAGGTCACGGGCGAAGTGGTGAGCAACGACGACCTTGGCGGCGCCATCGCGCACATGACCAAGTCGGGCAACGTTCACTTCGTTGCTGAGAACGACGAAGAGGCGCTCTACACCTGCCGTCGTCTGTTGAGCTTCCTGCCTTCGAACAATCTTGAAGATCCGCCGCGGCTTGACTATGACCCGAACCTCGCTCCGGATCCCGAGTTGAACTACGTTGTTCCGGCCGAGAATAAGGTCCCGTATGACGTTCGCAACGTCATCATGCGTGTAGTGGACAACGCCGACTTCCTGGAAGTGCAGTCCGGTTTCGCGCCGAATATCGTGATCGGCTTCGCGCGTGTGCAGGGCCGCACGGTGGGCATCATTGCCAACCAGCCTTGCGTTCTCGCCGGTGTGCTCGATATCGACGCCAGCGACAAGGGCGCGCGGTTTATCCGCTTCTGCAACGCCTTCAATATTCCGCTGGTCACGTTCGTAGACGTACCGGGATTTCTGCCCGGCGTACAGCAGGAATACGGCGGAATCATTCGACACGGCGCGAAGATGCTGTTCGCGTACTCGGCAGCGACGGTTCCAAAAGTCACGATCGTGCTGCGCAAGGCGTACGGCGGAGCGTACATCGCGATGTGCTGCAAGGACCTGGGGGCAGACCGCGTGCTCGCGTGGCCCACGGCCGAAATCGCCGTGATGGGCGCCGAAGGTGCGGTTGAAGTGGTGTTCCGCAAGGAAATCGAGAAGTCAGAGAACAAGGTCGAAAAGCGTCAGGAGATGATCAAACTGTACCGCGACACGTTCTCGAACCCAATGGTTGCCGCTGGCCGCAGGCTGGTGGACGACATCATCGAGCCTGCGGAGACGCGAATCTGCCTGGCACAGGCACTCGAAGCATTGCAGACCAAGCGCGAACTGCGTCCGCCGAAGAAACACGGCTTGATGCCGCTCTAATCAGGAGAAAGCGAGGGCAATATGCCAGCAAGCAAATTAACCTTGGCGAAGCGCGTCGAGGAACTGGAGCGGCAGCTTGAAGAACTGAAGGCAGCGGTCGCCGGGCAGGCAGCCAAGCCCGCGTCGGAGGTTGCCCCGAAAGCAGCGGCAGCCGCAGCTCCCGGCGGCACTGCGACTGCTAGTGCACCGAAGCCTGCAGCGCAGCCGGTAAAGCCAGCGGCAGACGAAGGTGTCGCGCCAGAGATCCTGGCAGTGATCGCTGCTGCAGTCACTCACTTCCTGGGCAAGACCGCTCGCATCCGCAGTGCGCGAATGGTGCAGCAACCAGTTGGAACAAGCCCATGGGCGCAGCAGGGCCGCGTGTACATTCAGGCGTCGCATAACCTGGCGCTTAACAGATAACCCAGAGCGGGACGGAGGAGGCTCCGTCCCACGCCGGGCCAGGAATCCGGCGCTACACGAGATCGCAGAGAGATCGCAAGGAGCCGAAAGTGAAACTACACATTTCCGTTGACGGTAAGGCTTACGAAGTAGAAGTCGAAATGCCAGCGGAGGAATACGGACCGCGTACGATGGGCGGGTACGTTCCGCCGTATGCTCCCACCACCGCAGTAACCCTGCCGTCCGCACCGGTTGCCGCCAGTGCGCCGAAAGCCAATGGCAAAGCCGCTGAAGGTCCGGTGGACGAGGCGAAGGTCTGCCGTAGCCCGATCGCGGGCATCGTGATCAAGGTGAACATTCAGGAAGGCCAGCAGATTCAGGCTGACGACCTGATGCTCGTTCTTGAAGCAATGAAAATGGAAACGAACGTGACCGCACCGGTCGCCGGCAAAGTGAAGAAGATCAACGTCGAGCCGGGCGAGGGCGTGCAGGTCGATCAGGTACTTGTCGAGTTCGAATAGTTCCTCCTGTAGGGACGCAGTGTGCTTGGACGGCGTTCTTGGAGGCGCGCTGACCATGCACACTGCCTGAATCGGGGTACGTACCCCAGAGGGATGGAGATGCACGAAGTTGCGAAGAAAGCTTTTGATGAAGAGCTGTTGAAGGTTCCAGGATTTCAGTTCGTCGATCACATCGCGATTGCCGTTCGGCAGGGCGAACTGGACCAGCAAGTGAAGGTTTATGAGATGCTCGGCTTCCGCGAGATTCATCGCGAGGAAGTCTATGGTGGCGACCAGGTTCGGGAGGCGTTGCTCCAGATCGGCAACGGCCCAAACCTAATTCAGCTATTGGAGCCACTGAGCCCGGAGTCGCCTGTAGCCAAGGGGCTTGAGAAGCAGGGTGGCCGAAATTATCTGGCGCATGTGGGCTTCCGCGTCAAGAACGCACAGGCGGCGTTCGACTTCATGCAGAAGAATGGCTTCCGCATCATCGACAAGGCTCCCCGCAAAGGCTCGCGCGGAACGACGGTGTTCTTCGTTCATCCGAAATCACGGGAAGACGTACCCTTCGGGATCCTTCTGGAAGTGGTTGAAGATCCCGCGCAGCACTGAGGCGTTATGGACGAGACAAAGCGACTGAATTTACTCGAACAGTTCCCGCCGGTATCAACCGAGAAATGGGAAGAGGTCATCAACAAGGACCTCAAAGGCGCTGACTACGCTAAGAAACTGCTCTGGCAAACAGAGGACGGCATTACGGTTAAGCCGTACTACCGCTCGGCTGACCTGGAAGCGCTCAACGGGGTTCTCGACACAGTGCCGGGACAGTTCCCGTTTGTACGCGGATCGAAGGCAAAACCGGGCTGGAGTATTCGCGAGGAGATCGAGGAAGCGGATCCGGCGAACGCAAATGAACTCGCGCGTAAGGCATTGGAGTCGGGCGCAGACGAGATCTGCTTCGTAATCGAGTCAGGCGTGGACGGGGTTTCCGGTGTTCGTGCAACGACACCGCAGGACCTGAGTGTTCTGTTGAGCCGCATTCCGCTTGATCAGGTATCGGTTCATTTCCGCGCAGGCTCAAGAGCCAAGTTGGTGTATGACGCGCTCGTCGAAGGCATTGGTCCTCGCGCGCTGCACCTGATGGGCTCCATCGATTACGACCCGCTCGGCGATCTCGCGCGGACTGGAGCGAGTTCGGTTGAGAAGAAAGCATTGTTCGATGCTGCCGCGGAGTTGGTCGCATCGGCACGGAAGCGCACGCCGACGATGAAAGTGCTTGCTGTTCGCGGGTGGCAATTCCAAGAAGCTGGCGGAACGTCCGTTCAGGAACTCGGGGCCGCGCTGGCTCAGGCTATTGAGTATGTGTCGGAGTTGACCGCACGCGGATTGATGGCCGAACAGGTGGCGAACGCGATGTTCTTCTCGTTCGCGGTGAGTTCCAATTACTTCTTCGAAATCGCCAAGCTGCGCGCAGCAAGGATGCTGTGGGCGCAGGCGCAGGCGCAATTCGGTGTGCCCGCTGGCTCTGCGAACGCGACAATTCACACGCGAACGAGTGATTGGAACGCTACGATCTACGATCCTTACGTTAACGTGCTGCGCGGCACCACGGAGGCTATGTCGGCGGCAGTCGCCGGTGCGGATTCCGTGGCGGTGGCCCCGTTTGATGAGCCTTTTAAGACACCGGACGAGTTCAGTCGCAGACTCGCGCGCAATACGCAGATCATCCTGAAAAAGGAAGCTTATCTCGACAACGTTGTCGATCCGGCTGGCGGGTCGTACTACGTTGAGACCCTGACACAGTCGCTGGCGCACGAAGCCTGGAAGATCATGCAGCAAATCGAAGGCTGCGGAAGCTTCCTGAAGTGCATGGAAGACGGCTGGATCCAGAAGGGAATCGAGAAGTCGCGCCAAGCCAAAGAGGCTGCGATCATCGGCCGACGCAAGAACCTGCTGGGCACGAACCAGTATCCGAACGCTAAAGAGAGGGTGCTCGATAATTTGAAGCGCCTATCGCCGGCTCCGCAGCCGGTTAGCGGACCTGCGGCGATTCGCGTGGAAGCGTTGCGGCCCTACCGCGGTGCAGAGGTTTTCGAGGCGTTGAGGCTCCGCATGGAGCGTCATGCCGCTGCGGGCGGAAAGACACCGCGCGTGCTCCTGCTTGAAATCGGCGATCTGAAGATGCGGAAAGCGCGCTCTTCCTTCTGCGCAAATTTCTTCGGCTGCGGCGGGTTTGATATGACGGAAGCCGTTGCTGCGGACACAGATGCGGCGTACGAGTTAGCGGTAGCGAACGATGCCGACGTCGTGGTGCTGTGCAGTTCCGACGACGAGTACCCGAACGTTGCAGGGCCGATTATCCGCAAGCTGCGAGACAACGGTAAGGCAACGCCGGTCGTGATTGCCGGATATCCCAAGGACATGATTGACAAGCTGCACCAGGACGGAGTGGCCGGATTCGTCCACGTTAAGAGCAATGCCGTCGAGGTGCTGAAGGGCTGGCAAGACAGCCTGGGAGTGAGGGACTGACATGCGGCCTGATTTCACGAAAGTTGAGTTTAAGCCTGAATCCACCCTGTCGCTGGGCGACAAGGGTGGGGCACCCGCCACGAGTGAGTGGCTGACTGCCGAGCACATTCCGGTTCTGCCGTACTACACGCGTGAAGTGCTCGAAGGCATGGAGCACCTTGAGTACGCCGCCGGAATCCCGCCGTATCTTCGCGGGCCGTATTCGACCATGTACGCCATGCAGCCGTGGACGATCCGCCAGTACGCCGGATACTCCACGGCGGAAGAGTCGAATGCCTTTTACCGGCGCAATCTTGCCGCCGGCCAGAAAGGCTTGTCAGTTGCGTTCGACTTGGCGACGCACCGCGGCTACGACTCCGACCACGAGCGCGTGGTTGGCGACGTCGGCAAGGCAGGCGTGGCGATCGACTCGATCCTGGACATGAAGGTCCTGTTCGACCAGATTCCGCTGGACCAGATGTCGGTTTCGATGACCATGAACGGCGCTGTTCTGCCGATCATGGCGTTCTACATCGTGGCGGCGGAAGAGCAGGGAGTCGGGCCGGAGAAGTTGAGCGGCACCATTCAGAACGACATTTTGAAAGAGTTCATGGTGCGCAACACCTACATCTTCCCGCCTGCGGCCTCCATGCGCATCATCGGCGACATCTTCGCTTACTGTGCGCACAAGATGCCGAAGTTTAACTGCATCAGCGTGAGCGGCTATCACATGCAGGAAGCGGGTGCGACGGCCGACATCGAGTTGGCTTACACCCTGGCAGATGGCGTCGAGTACCTCCGTTGCGGGCAGAAGGCCGGGTTGAGCGTCGACGAGTTTGCTCCTCGCATTTCGTTCTTCTGGGACATCGGCATGAACCACTTCATGGAGATCGCCAAGATGCGCGCCGGACGCGCCCTCTGGGCAACACTGGTGAAGCAGTTCAACCCGAAGAACCCGAAGTCGATGGCGCTGCGCACGCACTCGCAGACATCAGGATGGAGCCTTACGGCGCAGGATCCGTTCAACAACGTCGTTCGCACCTGCGTGGAAGCGATGGCCGCGGCCATGGGGCACACTCAGTCGCTGCACACCAACGCACTCGACGAAGCGATCGCGCTGCCGACGGACTTCTCGGCTCGCATCGCCCGCAACACGCAGATCTACATTCAGCAAGAGACGGAGATCACGCGAGTGGTCGATCCGTGGGCCGGGTCGTACTACGTCGAGCATCTCACAAATAGCCTGATTCACCGCGCATGGGAACTCATTCAGGAAGTGGAGCAGATGGGCGGCATGGTGAAGGCGATCGAGAGCGGTTTGCCCAAGATGCGCATCGAGGAAGCGGCTGCACGCAAGCAAGCCCGCATCGATGCCGGACTGGAAACGATCGTTGGCGTCAACGCTTACAAGCTAGAGAAAGAGCCTCCGCTCGAAGTGCTCGAAGTCGATAACGCCGCCGTTCGCGAAGCGCAGTTGCGGCGCCTGGAACAGCTCAAACGCGAACGTGACAACGCCAAGGTACAGGATTCGCTGGCAGCCATCACGAAGTGCGCCGAGACGGGCGAGGGCAACCTGCTCGACCTGGCCGTGATCGCAACCCGAAACCGCGCTACACTGGGCGAGATCACGACGGCCATGGAGAAGGTCTACGGGAGGTATCAGGCGGTGATCCGGTCGATCTCTGGCGTCTACTCTGCTGAGAGCAAGGGCGATGCCGAATTCCAGAAAGCCCGCAAGATGGCTGACGAATTCGCTGCCGTTGAAGGACGTCGTCCCCGCATTCTGGTCGCGAAGATGGGGCAGGACGGCCACGACCGCGGAGCGAAGGTGATTTCGACCGCGTTTGCGGACCTTGGCTTCGACGTTGATATAGGCCCACTGTTCCAGACTCCGAAAGAGGTCGCGCGTCACGCCGTTGAAAGCGATGTTCACGTGCTGGGTGTTTCGACCTTGGCAGGCGGTCACAAGACGCTTGTACCGCAGGTGATTCAGGAACTCGAGAAGCTCGGACGCGAGGACATCATGGTTGTGGTCGGTGGAGTCATTCCGCCGCAAGACTACGATCAGTTGTATGCGGCCGGTGCCGTGGGCGTTTTCGGACCGGGTACGGTTATTGCTGAAGCAGCACAGAAGATCTTGAAGGTGCTGAAAGAAGCGGCCGAGCCGGCTGAAGCAACGAAAGCGGACTGAGCATACAAATGTAAGATGAGGGGCGGGAAGACCCGCTCCGTCGAATGAGACTAACTGGCCATCCTGAGCGAGCGAAGGGCCGTGCACTTGTTGCACGGTGCATAGATCCTTCGCTTCGGCTCAGGATGACTTGCATTGGGGAAAAGCGAGTTTGTGGATGGCGCGGCGCAAGGATGAACTCGGGGATCAAGACGGCACGCTAGTTGTTCAGCCTGGGGTTGAGCAGCCACCTTCGGTTTCGTCGGAGCAGGTGGAGCGCATTCGGCGTGCTCGGCGCCGGCGTTTTTCTGCGCGCGAATATATCGACGGCATTCTGAGTGGCGACCGCACGGTACTGGCACAGGCCATCACGCTCGTAGAAAGCTCCCGACCGGCAGACGCCGATATTGCACAGCAGATCGTGGAGGAATGCCTGCCGCATACGGGCGATTCCATTCGCGTCGGTATAACAGGCGTGCCGGGAGTGGGGAAGAGCACCTTCATCGAAGCGCTGGGTACCCACCTCACTCGCGAGCGGCAAGAGCGCGTGGCGGTGCTGGCCATTGATCCGTCAAGCCAGAAGTCGAAGGGAAGCATTCTCGGCGACAAGACGCGCATGGAGAAACTCGCGTCAGACGAGATGGCGTTTATTCGACCTTCGCCTTCGGGCGGATCGCTGGGCGGCATTACTCGCCGCACGCGCGAGACGATGCTGTTGTGCGAAGCCGCCGGATTTAAGAACGTCCTGATCGAAACGGTGGGCGTTGGCCAATCAGAAACGGCCGTCGCAGGGATGGTTGATTTCTTTTTATTGCTGATGCTAGCTGGTGCCGGTGACGAACTGCAGGGCATCAAGCGCGGCATCATGGAGATGAGTGACCTTATCGCGATCAATAAAGCGGACGGAAGCAATCGCCAGAAAGCGCAAGTGGCGCGGCGCGAATACGAGAATGCGCTGCATCTGTTTCCGCCTTCGGAGACTGGATGGGTGCCGCGAGTCGTTACGTGCTCGGCCGCGAACCGAGAAGGGATCGACGCGATCTGGAACGTGGTGCGAGAACATCGTGGTTTTCTCGACGACCATGGAATGCTCGAAGCACGCCGCCAGGACCAGGCGCGACAGTGGATGCACGAGATGATCGAGCAAGAGTTGCAGACGCGCTTCCGCAACGATCCGGCCGTGAAGAGCAGCCTGGAGAAATACGAAAAGGCCGTGAGCGAAGGCCGGATCAGTTCGTTCCGTGCGGCGAAGCTATTACTGGATCTACACCAGAATGGGACGAAGTAGGAAGGAAATACGCAGAGAACGCGAAGGTAACGCAGAGGTACGCAGAGAACAGGACGAGAATGCAGGGAAAGTGATAGATTCCTCGCTTCGCTCAGGGTGACAGATTCAGTAATGGCGCATGGCGCGGGGAGCGGCGGCTTGTGGCGCTGCTCTGTATGATCCGAGATGGTGCGGGCGAGCCCCCCGCACGGCCGCCGGCGGGCCGCCGGCGCTACTTCTCTCGCCCGCGCTACTTGCCGCGCCAGTTTCTCGCAGGGCTAATTTCTAGGTGCACATTCGCAGTTCTGACGCGATCCGCTCCATGGCGACAAGGTGCGCTGCCCGGCGCAAACTTATGTTGTGTTTGAGCGCCGCTGCCTTGACCTGTTGGCAGGCAGTTCCGATGCGTGACTCAAGCTCCTGCTCGACATCAGCAGGTGGAAGTTGAGCAAACCTGAGGCTCTGGTTCCATTCCACGAAAGCGGCAACGGTTTCGCCTGAACTGGCCAGGATGCTGGGAATGACTACGGTTCCGGCATTGCTGAGCAGAGCCTCCGCGCCGCTGGTAATCCCACCTGTCACAGCTTCCACAACCGCATGGGCCTGAATTTGTGCAACGTTCGTGTTTGTAATTTGCTTTCGCCCGGCAGCAGCAATTAGAACGTCGCATTGGCATCCGACCACGTCTGCGTTCGAGACCTGTTCTGCTTCGGGGAAGCCCAGGACGAATCTCTTTTCCGCCACATAAGACGAAAGAGCGTTCACGTCTATTCCGCTCGGGGCGAGGACGCCACCAGACGCGTCGGCAACGGCGACGAGACGAGTTCCAGATTTCTGCAGGCCCAGCGCCAATGATGTACCAAGCGGGCCAAAGCCTTGCACGGCAACCGTGATGTCCCGCAGCGACGGCTTACGTTCACGCAATACGTTCTGGAGCACGACCGCGAGCCCGCGACCTACGATTTCGCCGCGGTTTTCGACACCCCACATCTGTGCAGCGCGGCCAGCGACCACGCCGAGATCCATGTGCCCCTGAAGTTGTGCGTGGCTGTCGAGCATCCAGGCCATGATCTGCTCGTTGCATCCTTCTCCGGGACCAAGCACGTCGTTGAAGCGTCCCAGAATGCCGCGAAGGCCCCGGACGTATTCCTTGGCCAGACAGCGTAGATCGCTTTCAGACAAAGTATCGGGATCGCAAACTATCGCTCCTGCAGCGCCACCGAAAGGTGAATTGAGGAGTGCTGCCTGAAATGTCATTTCAATAGCAGCGGCCCGCAGATGTGATAGCTGCGCACCAGGGCAGATGCTCACGGGGCCATACATCGGTCCGCGGGCGGATAAATGCTGTGCGCGGAACCCAGTGATAGACAGCGCACGGCTACCATCACGAACCAGCGGAAGGTTAACCGTGACTTCTCGTTCGATGTGGCGGATGCGGTTGACTATCCAGTCCTCAAGGTCGAGATAGCGGGCGAGTTCTTCAACATCAGCAGCCAATTCGATGTAAGAATCGGGTGTTTCGGCGAGTTCGATTGTTACCGGAAGGAAATCTTTTGCATTCATGATTAATCCTCCGGGGCCCCGTTCCCGGACAGGGCCCCTTAGGACTCGCGAGTGCGCGGGAGGAGACCCGCTGGTGAGTTGCCGACCCGGCAGCTACCGTTTAGTAACTGCCGGGAAAGCACTAGAGTATTAGGCCGTAGCCGGCGTACTCAGCCAGCGCTCCCGTTTTTGCGCTCGCGGAAAGATGTCCAGGTAGAGCACGCAGAGGCGGAACACGATGCCGGCGACAACGAAGCACGCGAGCATCAGCACCATCTCGATCCAACTGGGAACGTAGTTGGCATGCGTGAACCACTCCAGACTTGTGATCGAAACATTGACGCGGTTGGTGATCACGCCCATGGCCAGCACTGCGGACGTCCAGTACAGGGCCTTGGGATTGTTGCGAACTCGCGGCATGCTGTAGCCGATAATCGGCAGCACAACCAAAAGCAGAATTTCGGTCCAGAAGTACGCGGTTTCCGACCGGAACTGGAACATGTACTTCAGGCCGTCGTGGTTGATCAGGTCGATGAAACGGAAGATGCCGTAGATGTACAGCATCGGAACGATGACCTTGGCCAGATCGGTGAGGATGCTGTAGTCGATCTTGGCGCCAAGCGAGCGCATCGACAGGTACATGACCATGATCACTACGGCCAGGCCGGCGGGAAGCGCCGACATGTAGAACATGGTGTGGATGTACTGGCTGTACCACAGCGGGTACATCTTGTCTTGCATGATCAGGAACAAGCCACCCAGGAACGACTGGTGCATGGACGAAAGCACCGTGCCGATGAGGGCAAGGGCGATCGCGAGTTTGTGCTCGTAATGCAGGATGCCTTCGCGCAGTCGAACCCACGGAAGCTTCGCGATGAGGTTTGGGCAGAACTCGAGGGTCAGCACGGTGGTGTAGAGGATGACGCAACCCGCGACCTCGAACAGGACCGAGTGGCGGTTCCAATTGATGAAGATGCGCCACATGTTCCAAGGCAGGCCCAGTTCGTAGAGATAGCCGACGCAAACGGTGCAGTAGCCGAGGAACGAGATGAGGACCGATGCCTTGACGACAGGGCGATAGCGCTCCATGCCGAGCAGATGCACGGCCGCGGAGATGGCGAAACCGCCGGCAGACAGTGCAACACCGCAAAGGGTTCCGACTCCAACCCAGACACCCCAGGGCTGTGCATCGCTCAAGTGCGTGCTAGCCTGCCAGCCGACAAAGAAACGTACGTACGCGCCGTAAATTCCTGCAATGATGATGGCCGCCGATAAGACGCGCCACAATGTGAGATGTTTCAACAGGCGGGACATGGCTAGCTCCTTTCCTCGTGAGATTCAGCCTTGAGTTTTCCTTCAGCGATCATGACCTCGCGACGGCGCTGGGTAATCCAGTACAGTCCGGCGAGGAGGGAGCCGCCAACGAAAGTCACCGTGGGTACGTCCGCAAGTGCCGCGGCGCTCAATGCGGGCAGTGGCTTCTCTGCCTTGGGTACGAGGAAGCCGAGCTTCTCGAAGGGCACGTCGGAGATGAACAGAACGGAGGTACCGCCGAATTCATCCTGACCGTAGATGTGCTGCACGTAATTTGGATCCGAATCCAGCCGCTTTCGGGCTTCCTTCAGCATCGCATCGCGGTCGCCGAAGATGGTGGCACCGACGGGGCAGGCCTCCGTGCAGTTGGTGGGCTGGCCGTTGCGGACGCGGTCGGCGCACATATCGCACTTGCGCATGTAGGGCGCCAGTTTGCTCCACTGATACTTGGGCACCTCGTTGGGGCAGGCGATCATGCAGTATCGGCAGCCGATACATTTCTTGCCGTTGTAAACTACCGGGCCTTCCGGTAGCTTTTCGATCGCTCCAACCGGGCACACAGACGCGCAAGCCGGTTCGTTGCAGTGCTGGCACATGCGGCGCACGAACTTGCCGCCGGCACGCTCGTCAACGAACGTGAAAGTCGTGTCGTTCAACTTCGTGGCGGGCTCCTCTGGGAACCCGTGTACTTCCTTGCATTTCAGTTCGCAGGCTTTGCAGCCGACGCACTGGGTGATGTCCACCAGCAACGCTTTTCGCTTCGTTGCTTCCATGACGCAGTTCTCCTCTCCCTCTTCTCGCTGATTTCGCTTTTTTGGTGGCCCGTACAAGCTTGTTCTGCTTGTGCGGGATCGCCTTCCACTACGTCAGGAAGAACTCCTTAACGAGTTGCTGGCGCACGCCGGGCTCAACGTGCGTGAGCAGGCCCGAGATCGGCACGCCGCCATCCTGTGCGGTGGCGCCAGCGGCCTGAGCCGTCATGGCGGTGACGCGACGGAGCGAGTTCTGCATCCATGGACCGACAAATGTTCCGCGGACCAGGTTGTTGACATTGGTGGAGAGGTCGGGCGACTTGATCACAGCGATCCAGCCGTCCTTGTAGGGGTCTTTGTTCAACAGGCTCGGGTCGCGAAGGACGTCGGAGTTGACGGCGATGATGACGCCTTCAACCGGCGAAACCATGTCAACGGTGGCACCGTCGATGGTTGCGGACCAGACCTTTTGACCCTGGCGAACCCAACGGTTCAGGCCGGCGACTTCGACGCGCTCGACCTTGCCGAGCAGGTTAGCGGCGAAGCTGTCCATGCCGATGCGGGCGTTCTGGCGGCCCTCGTCGAGCACCCATGTGTGTCCCGGATGGAAGCAATAGCCTTGCGGGACTTCAAAGCCGTAGTCGCGCGAAAGGCGCGGAGTTGCGGGGCTGGCATACGCGAGTGGCTGCGGCCGGACTTCGGGGGCATGCCCCTGTCGCGTGTAGTAGGTGATCGACATGATCACCAGGAACGTAAGCAGTACGAACAGGATCGTCATATAAGTGCTTGCCTCCTGGTCGCCGCCCTCTTCTTGCCTAGCAGGCGAACCTCGGACACATCTTCCGACCCTATGTAGTGCACGTCCGTGCCAAACCGTCGTGTGACGAGAATGGGTTGGAAATAAAGGAGTTACATCGGAAGGCGATGGTGCAGCAACACGCACATTCCGCGTCGCCACTGCAAAACGCAGTAGTGCAAAGTGCAACGGATGTGACGGGGGTCACGTCGGCAACCAGGCGTACTGCTCGTAATCCGAAAACTCTGGAATTCCGTCCATTGGCAGCGTAAGGTGAACCTGCCGAAAGCGAGGCTTAAATGCGAATTGTGATTGCGGGCGTTGGGTGATGGTATCAGTCGCAATACTCGTGTATAGCTTCCTTACTATAGCTTCCTTACTATTGCTTCCGTCGCTCAAGACAGGAAGCCTTGGTAGTTTCCATCAGAACTGAAGCCGGATTTGGATTCGCGGTTGAACTTGTTCTTGAATGCGCAAGCTGAAGGGCGATGGAACCACGTGTCAGTTCTGCTGGGGGACTATCGTCGGGGCAATATCGGCTATAAGCCGTTTACCAAAGCTCACAAGGACTGTTTGATCTCCCAAATGCAAGCGTTCCCAATGATCAGCTTCGACTATACGGTAGACGAGTCCTCATACAGCTCGGAGATTTTGTTTACTCCAGCAAGCAGGAGATGGTGGACGCTGGTCGGGGAGGGAACGTTTCGCGTTGGTTCGAAGATCGTTAGGAGCCAAACATGGCTTATAGCTTACCGGGATCGTGGGAAATGGTTTTTCACCCCGTCTAATTACGACGACGTCGCTTCTGCTAAAGCTAATCTCACCGAAATAGAGCTCTCGCGAGACCGAAAGGACGAAGTGGATCTGCCCGTTGCACCCGGTTGTCCTCTCGAGGTGACGGATTTGCATGTCTTCGCTGACCGAACAGACCTTAAGTATCGGCGTGTTCACTTCCGCCTTCGCAACACGACGAACAACCGTATAACCCGGTACGGATTTAAGATTAGCGACGATCGCCAGGACGGTTCAATTGAGTTCGGCACCGGGGCAGCCAGCGATGCAATTGAACCCGGCGGTGTATCGCGCACATTCGATGAGAACTACAGCGCATATTTGTACTGGTGTGAAGGAGAACACAGAATACGCATTGAGATCGACCATGCGTACTTCGAAGACGGTCGAGAATGGAATGCGCCGGAGCCCTCAAGGCAGGAGAAGAAGTCGAAATAGGATTGGACAGGGCGACTGCTTGATTCTTGGGGCCCCGCCGGGCTTGGAGCCCGGCGCTACATCATCCATCCGGCATCAACCATCATCCATATTCCTGCTTCTTCTGTCTGCGCAACAGCGACGTGGGATGGATGCCTAGAATCTTTGCAGCCTGGGTCTTGTTGTTGCCGGTGGCGGCGAGGACTTCGTCGATGTAGCGCTGCTCGAGTTCGCGGAGGGTGACGAACTTTCGGCCGGTGGCTGGGTCGGTTTCGAGGCTGTCGGAGCCGGCGTAAGTCGAGTCGGCGGGGGCACCAGCGGCAGAGGCTGCGGCGACGGCGTTTTCGGGCACGTGGTCGCGGATCTCTTCGGGGAGATACTCGGCGTCGATGGCGCCCTCGGGGGAGAGGATCATGGCGCGCTCGACTACGTTCTTGAGTTCGCGGATGTTGCCCGGCCACGGATAGTTGACGATGAGGTCGGCGGCGGCGGGCGTGAATCCGGTGAAGTTCTTCTTGAGTTCTTTGTTGAAGTGGCTGACGAGGTCGAGCGCGAGCGGCAGGATGTCTTCCTTGCGGTCGCGCAGGGAGGGCAGGTAGACGGTCACGACGTTCAGGCGATAAAAGAGGTCGTCGCGGAACTGGCCGCGGGCGACTGCCTCTTTCAGGTTGCTGTTGGTCGCGGCGATGATGCGGACATCCACTTTGATCGGGCGTGTGCCGCCCAAGCGCATGAACACGCCTTCTTCGAGGACGCGCAGCAGCTTGGCCTGAACGTTTGCCGACATGTTGCCGATTTCGTCGAGGAAGAGCGTGCCGCCGTTGGCCTTTTCGAGCAGGCCCTCTTTGCGGCGGCGAGCATCGGTGAACGCGCCGGGTTCGTACCCGAAGAGTTCGCTTTCGAGCAGC
>Ga0196970_1001470_pt1 | contig 15589 bp, 13 predicted proteins | sample S1v_513CmetaG_FD_148672 | JGI IMG/M metagenome (GOLD analysis project Ga0196970, IMG submission 148672) | Soil microbial communities from Anza Borrego desert, Southern California, United States - S1+v_5-13C | ecosystem: Environmental > Terrestrial > Soil > Desert | place: USA: California...
CGCCCTGATCAAGGTGCTCTCGCGCGAGCGCGGCGTGGACCGCCTGCAGATCGTCGCCAACATGGTGCGCGACCCCAACGAAGGCCGCCTGCTGTACGACAAGCTCTCGCGCGTGTGCGAGAAGTTCCTCGGCGACGTGTCGCTGAACTACCTCGGCCACGTGCCGCAGGATGACTGGCTGCGCCTGTCGGTGCAGCGCCAGCAACCGGTGATCAAGGCCTACCCGGCCAGCCCGTCGGCGCAGGCCATTGCCGAAATCGCGCGACGCACCTCGCGCTGGCAGGCCCCGACCGTGCCGCGTGGCAATGTTGAATTCTTTGTCGAGCGCATCATCCAGCGCGGGGTAGCGGCATGAACGCCGCGGCCCAGTACCGCGCCGTGCAGCGCGCCAGTGACGCCACCGAGTGCGTCACCACCCATGCCGACCTGGTGCGCCGCATCGCCCACCACCTGGCCGCGCGCCTGCCCGCCAGTGTCGAGGTGGATGACCTGATCCAGGCCGGCATGATCGGCCTGATCGAAGCCTCGCGTTCCTACGATGCCGACCAGGGCGCCTCGTTCGAGACCTACGCCTCGATCCGCATCCGCGGCTCGATGATCGACGAGATTCGTCGCGGCGACTGGGTACCGCGTTCGGTGCACCGCCGTGCCCGCGACGCTGCTTCGGCGATCCGCAAGATCGAGCAGAGCACCGGCCGCGCCGCCGCCGCCACCGAAGTGGCCGCGGCCATGGACATGCCCCTGCCCGAATACCTGCGGCTGATGGAAGACGCCGCGCGCGGCCAGGTGCTGAGCCTGGAGTCGCGCGTGGAAGACCACGGCGAACTCGACACCATCGCCCGCGGCGGCCCCAACCCGCAGCAGCTGTTCGAGCGCGGCGAGTTTGGCCGCGAACTGGGCAAGGCCATCGGCCAGTTGCCCGAGCGCGAGCAGTTGGTGCTGTCGCTGTACTACGAGCAGGAATTGAACCTGAAGGAAATCGGCGCCGTACTCGGCGTGAGCGAATCGCGCGTGTGCCAGATCCATGGCCAGGCGGTGGTGCGCCTGCGCGGGCGCCTGAAGAGTTTCGAGCTGGCCGATGCCGGTATTGTTGATGAAGAGTGAGAATCGGGAATGGGGAATGGGGAATGGGGAATGGGAACAGCAGCACCCCGCCCGTCTCAGTTCCCTTCCCCTATTCCCATATTAGAAACGGAACGGAAGACAGGAATGCCGGAATCACCTTGAGCCCCACCCGATTCCCCATTCCCCATTCCCCATTCCCAGCTTTTGGAGCCTGAAGTGAACAAGAACATGCGGATCCTGATCGTGGACGATTTCTCGACGATGCGTCGTATCGTCAAGAACCTCCTGGGCGATCTGGGCTTCACCAATACCGCCGAAGCCGAGGACGGCAACAGCGCGCTGGCCGCCTTGCGCTCGGGCCCGTTCGACTTCGTGGTCACCGACTGGAACATGCCGGGCATGACCGGCATCGAACTGCTCAAGGCGATCCGCGCCGACGAGAAGCTGCGCACCCTGCCGGTGCTGATGGTCACCGCCGAAGCCAAGCGCGAGCAGATCATCGAGGCGGCGCAGAGCGGCGTGAACGGCTACATCATCAAGCCGTTCACCGCGCAGACCCTGGCCGAGAAGCTGGGCAAGGTGTTTGAACGCCTGACGGCCACCGCCTGATGAGCGCCATCGACACCCAGGACGAGCGCCGGCTGCTGATCGAACGCCTGCACGGCGCACTCGACGCGCTGGAAAGCGGCGATGAGAGCGCGTGGCGTCGCGAGATCGACACCCTCGCCGCCTGGCGCACACGACCGATGATGCAAGGCCTCAGCCGCCTCGCACGCGAACTCGGCCAGGCCCTCGGCGAACTGCCGACCGTGCCCAGCGAGGCCGGCGAGCTGGACGATGCCTGCGCGCGCCTGGATCACGTGGTCGCCATGACCGAACAGGCCAGCCACCGCACCCTGGACCTGGCCGAGCAGTGCCGTGCCCTCGCCGACCAGCTGGTCGCCGGCGGTCTGGATGCCGACCAGGCAGAGATTCTCGAAAAGATCCGCCACAACCTCACCGAGATGGCGCTCACGCAGAGCTTCCAGGACCTGACCGGGCAGATCATCCGTCGCGTGGCCGGCATCGTGCGCCGCGTGCATGAAGGTTTCGGCGCGCTGGGCCTGCCGCCCAAGGACGACGCGCGCAGTAACGGCGGCCTGGCCGGTCCGGTCGTGGCCGGGCTCGACCGCCATGCGGTTTCCCAGGTCGACGCCGACGACCTGCTTTCTGCGCTGGGGCTGTAAACATGAGTGCCGTGCCGGACGACATCGCTGCCGATTTCATCGTCGAGGCCCAGGAAATCCTGGATCGCCTCGGCGAACAGCTGGTGTCGCTGGAGCAGGCACCCGATGACAGCGAACAGCTCAACGCGGTATTCCGCGGCTTCCACACCCTCAAGGGTGGCGCCGGCTTCCTGGCGATCCACGCCATGGTCGAGCTGTGCCACGCCGCCGAGGACACCCTGGGCAAGGCGCGCTCGGGCGAGATCACGTTGCTGGCGCAGCATTTCGATGCCGCGCAGCGTTCGCTGGATTATCTGCAGGACATGCTCGATGCGGTAGCGGCCGGGGACGAGCCGCCGCATGCGCCGCCGGGGTTGATTGCGCAGTTTGATGCGGCGGGGGGCGGCGGCGGCGGCGCGGGACCGGGGACCCGGGACCCGGGACCGGTGAAAGCGGCTGCTGCGGGTGCTGTCGGCAATGATGAGCTGATCGATGAGGATGAGTTCGAGGCGCTGCTCGACCAGCTGCACGGCGATGGCCCAATTGGCGTGAAGCCGCTGCCGGTCCCCGTTCCCCGGTCCCCGGTCCCGGCCGCACCGAAGCCCGCCCCTGCGCCGAGCAAGGCGCCCACCGAAGTCGAGCAAACCGTTCGCGTCGACACCAAGCGGCTGGACGCCATCGTCAATCTGATTGGCGAACTGGTGCTGTCGCGCAATCGCCTCAAGACCTTGCGCGCGCGCCTGCGCGACGAGGAGCTGGACCGCGCCGTCAGCACGCTGGATATCGCCACCGCGCGTCTGCAGTCGGCGGTGATGCGTACGCGCATGCAGCCGGTCGGCAAGGTGTTCTCGCGCTTTCCTAAGGTGGCCCGCGATGTCGCGCGTTCGTTGCAGAAGGAAGTGGAACTTGAACTGATCGGTGCCGAGACCGAGCTCGACCGCAACCTGGTCGAGGCCCTGGCCGACCCGCTGGTGCACCTGGTGCGCAATGCGATCGACCACGGCATCGAATCTCCGGCGCTGCGCGAGGCCACCGGCAAGCCGCGCAGTGGCCATGTGCGCCTGTCCGCGCAGCAGGAAGGCGACTACGTCAGCATCGAAGTGCAGGACGACGGCGCCGGCATCGACCCGGAACGCCTGCGCGAGAAGGCCCGCGAGAAGGGCCTGATCGACCACGAGGCCGCGGCCCGCCTGAGCACCGACGAATGCCTGCACCTGATCTTCCTGCCGGGCTTTTCGACCAAGGCCGAGGTCACCGACATTTCCGGCCGCGGCGTGGGCATGGACGTGGTGCAGTCACGCATCCGCGAACTGAGCGGCACCATCCAGATCCAGTCCGAACTTGGCCGCGGCAGTCGCTTCATGATCCGCGTGCCGCTGACCCTGGCGATCCTGCCGACCCTGCTGGTGCAGGCCGGCGAGCACGTCTATGCCCTGCCCCTGGCCCGCGTGGTCGAGGTGCTGCATGCGCCGCAGACTTCGCTGGGCTGGTTCGATGGTCGCGCCGTGCTTGATCGTCGTTCGCACACCTTGCCGCTGGTGGATCTGCGCCGTTGGCTGGGCGTGGAGCCGGCACCGGCGACGCTGCTGACGGTGGTGTTGCTGCAGGCGGGCGAAGCGCGGTTTGGTCTGGTGGTGGATCAGGTGCGCGGGCGCGAGGAAGTGGTGATCAAGCCGTTGCCGAAGGCGCTGCGCGGGCTGCCGGGGTATGCCGGGGCGACGCTGATTGGCGATGGGCGGATGGCGTTGATTCTGGATGTGGATGGGTTGCGGGCTAGTGATTGAGGTGTAATTGGTGACGTGGTAGCCAAGAGCCGCAATCAGGGCATCGGGGTGCTTACATCTCCGCTCTTCAGCCGGTCGTACAAGGCGAACAACTGGTCGTCAGTCCTACCCTCCAGTTTCCCACGACACCTCGACGAATCTGTGCCTCGCGATCTCTTCCGGGTATGGTAAGTGGCAATCCACGATACTCATCTACCACGCAATACAGCCACGCACCGGTCGCCCGAGCAGAGTTCAGAAGTTTGGAAAGCACCTCATAGTCGATCACCTGATCGCTTCCAGGATTGCCTTGCTCCATGCGCGATTGACGGGACACCTCTGCCCACCTGTGCGGATGGCACGGCAGGGCCGCAAGCTGGATACCAGTTCGCGCACGGTTTCGATGCTCTCTGGGGCGGTGACTACACTCAGGTGAATGATTGAGTCATCCTGGTCGCCGGGACGCAGATAAAAATCGACTCCCTTGCTGCCGGCGTGCACCACGCTGATGTCGCCCGCGGTTGTGCGCGTCAACTTTACCTCATCGCCAGGGGGCGGCACGCGAATACCATTTCCCGCGTACATGGTCGCGATGACAGCGGAGCCCACGGTAATTTCGTAGAGATCGAAGTCCGAGGGTACTGAGTATCTGAGTTCGGCGCCTGCTGGCAGGCGAAGGCAGAAGTTCGCGTTGAATACCAGGCACCGGTAGTTCGCAAGGTCTCGTGCGCTGGCGGAAGCCGAAGCGGCGAGAAGCAGCAAGATTGTCGCGACTTTTGCACGGAATCGCATGAGTACCCTCCCCCACGGGCTACGTCTCGATCAGCTGGATGCCAGGTCACCCGTAGAGCGCAATGGCAACTCCTTCTTAGATTGTAAGCGCACCTGGCGGTCAACACAGAGAGAGCGCTCAGAACCGCATACGTCAGGCAAGGCCCAAGAGACCCAGGCGCACGCCCCCAGTAACGCGCTGCCACTAAGGGGTGCGGCTCACGGTGTGCCGCTGAAGCTGGCGATCCTGCCGACCCTGCTGGTGCAGGCCTCAGACTGACTAAAGGAGTAGCGCTGCACCAGCCCCCATCCTTGGCACAAACGTTGCTGAGAGTTTCAAGATTCTTGGTGATCGTAGTAAAAAACCCAACGAAACTTCCTCTCTTGCCCCCCCGGATACTGAAATCGAAATTTCTTCAGCGTCTCGCGGGCCGCCACATCCACTGACCGCTGTCCGGAGCTCATATCCACCGCGACATCCTCTGGACTTCCGTCGGAAGCGATCCTAAAGCTAAGACGGACGCAAACGTCCGCATGCTCTGAGCCGACCGGGCCCCTTGGGACCGAAAAAGGCTCCTCGTGAACGATCAGTGGCCGCGCCTCTCGCACGAGCATAGTCGCTTCAGCTGATGCACAATCACCGCACCTACCAGAAGCAACCGCGAATAAAATTGTCGAAATAATAGCTAGCATTCTATCCACTCTCTATTGAAGGTCCTGGAATGCGAATACCAGGATATTCCCTCCGCGGCGAGTCCCGAATACTGCCAATCCCCTTAACTTCGTGATCCGCGCGCCACTGACTCTAGAGCTCGCCGTCAAGGCCTAGATCGGGAAGTGAAGCCAGCATCAAGATCGGGATACACATCGAGTCACGTGCTGGCTGACGGGCCCGGACCGGTTGACGGGTGCCGATCTTGGCTCCCGCTGCAAATTTCAGGACTCTCGGATGGGGGCGGGCTACATCGTTCCCATACGGCCAACAAGGCCACAGACCACATCAATCACGGGGATCGAGAGCAAAGCCAGCACGAACAAACACAGAAATCGCCGCATGTCCGATCGGAGCGCATCCAGGACCTGATCACAGGTCGATTGCGCACTGAAAAGCCATTCGGCCTCCCTGATCGTATTCGCAGCTTGCGAGCCGAGCCCAGGCACGTAGGTCAGGCGATCCTTCAGCGCCGTGTAGATAGCCGAAACGAGTGGAAGCGGTACAAGCCGCCATAGAAGTTGTGTCGCGACACCGACTAGCGCAATAGCCCACAACCCCACAATGAAGGTCAACTTCATCTCCGCCCCTGCTCTCGTCGTGTTTCCAAATCCACGGACTGCTTAACGTCCGTCACGGAACAGCAACCCTCGGAAGTACCTACGCATATCTTCGTTGCCGGCTGGTTCGTCAAGGAAGAATTCCCTCTCGATGTGCCCAAGCATCGACTCTCGCCCACCGCATCTATCAAGCACCTCATCCATCTTGCTTGATTCTCCGCCGATCACGGTCAGTTCCGGATCAGCCCAACATGCAAAATCGGCAGTCCCATTTGCCATCTTGTACTCAAGCGAGAAACCCTCTGCGGATCGCATGAACCTCGAGTAGCAATCCCAGTTGAAGCCGACGCACGCAATCTTGCCCCGTCCTTCCAAAGCAAAGCAGTCACCTTTGATCAACAGCTTGGAGCTTTCGGAAGGATTGAACACGTTTGATGCCTCGCGGAAAAACCACTCGGGCATGCGGGTGTTGTCATACCCGTTTCTCTCAAAGGCCACCGCCAGCCAATTTTGGTTCTTGAACGGGAAGTCCGGAAATATGTGATCCGAGAACAGAGGGTCAACGATGCTGGCGGTCATCTGTTCTCTTCCCCGGATTGGGCAGCGTCACTGAAACCTTACCTCAGGGTTCCGCAGCTTCTGCAAGCGTGCCCTGTCCGTACGCCCAACGAGCGCCCCCAAAAACTGTGACCCCGTTCCACCCCCAACAACTAACCCATTCAAGCCCAGTCCATCCCCGCCGATAACGCATTCATGGACAAGCTCAGCCTCTCCGGAATCCTCCTCGCCCTCGCCGCCCTGGTCGGCGGCAGCATCCTCAAGGGTGCCGGGCTGGCGTCGCTATGGTCGCCGGCGGCCTTTGTCATCGTCATTATCGGCACCATTGCCGCGATCCTGTTGCATACCGCGCCGGCGGTGTTCAAGCGCGCCTTCCAGATCGTCGGCTGGGTGTTCAGCCCCCCGGCCAGTGACCGCGAGGAGCTGATCAACCAGATCGTGGAGTGGAGCAATATCGCCCGCCGCCAGGGCCTGCTCGGCCTGGAAAGCCAGGCCAGCAGCCAGGACGATCCGTTCCTGCGCAAGGGCCTGCAGATGCTGGTCGATGGCGTGGAGCCCGAGCAGATGCGGCGCATGCTGGAGATCGAGGTCGAGCAGCAGGAAAAGCACGACCTGGCCGCAGCCAAGGTCTTTGAAGGCATGGGCATCTATGCGCCCACCCTGGGCATCATCGGCGCGGTGCTGGGCCTGATCGCGGTGATGAAGAACCTGGCCGACCCGAGCAAGCTCGGCCACGGCATCGCCGCCGCCTTCACCGCCACCATCTACGGCATCGCCTCGGCCAACCTGTTGTTCCTGCCGATCGCCGCCAAGCTCAAGAGCGTCATCCACGGCAGCAGCGGCGAGCGCGAGATGATCATCGAAGGCCTGATCGCCATTGCCCATGGCGAGAACCCGCGCAACATCGAGTCCAAGCTCAACGGCTACCTGCACTGAGCCGCCGCGCCATGTCCCGTCGCCGCAAGCATCACGAAGAACACAGCAACCACGAAGCCTGGGCGATCCCCTATGCCGACCTGATGACGCTGCTGTTGGCATTCTTCGTGGTGATGTACGCGATCTCCTCGCTCAACGAGGGCAAGTACCGGGTCATGGCCGATGCGCTGACCGCTGCCTTTGGCGGCGCGCCGCGCACCATCAACCCGGTGCAGGTCGGCAACAACCAGCAGCAGGGCTCCAACTGGGACCGTCCCTCGCCGATCAAGTCCGGCGCCAAGAGCGGCCCCACCGCGCCCTCGCCCAGCCCCGACCCCACCCTGCTGCCGTCGATGGCCTCGCAGATGCGCATGCCGGTGTCGCTGCGCAACCAGGAACAGCTGGCCCGCGCGCAGCGCCAGCTCGACGCGGTGGCCGCGCAACTCGGGCGCGCACTGGCACCGCTGATCGAGCGCAACCTGATCAGCGTGCGCCGCTCGGAACTGTGGATCGAAGTGGAGATCAACAGCGACATCCTGTTCGGCACCGGCTCGGCCAGTCTCGACCGCAGCGCCCGCGACACCCTGTCCACGCTCGCCCAGGTGCTACGGCAGACACCCAACGGCGTGCGCGTGGAGGGCTATACCGACAACCAGCCGATCGCCACCGCGCTGTTCCCGTCCAACTGGGAGCTGTCGGCGGCGCGCGCGGCCTCGGTGGTGCACCTGTTCGCCGACCAGGGCCTGGACCCGGGCCGCCTGGCGATGGTGGGCTATGGAGAATTCCGACCGCGTGCCGATAACAGCACCGAGGCTGGCCGCAATGCCAACCGGCGGGTGGTGCTGATCATCCTCGCCGACTCGGCCGCGAACCTGGCGCCGCAACCGGCGGCGCCGCCGCAGCTGCAGGCTGGCCCCGACCTGCCCGCCACCCCGGTGACGGGCGGCTCGACGAACCCGGACAACGGCCCTGCCGCTGTCCACGCCGTGACCGAAGGAGTGAACTGATGCGCATCTGGGCGATCGCCAACCAGAAAGGTGGCGTAGGCAAGACCACCACCACCCTGGCCCTGGGCCGTGGGCTGGCGGCGCTTGGGCATCGGGTGCTGCTGATCGACCTGGACCCGCACTCCTCGCTGACGCGGGCCTTCGGCGTGCCGCTGGACCCGCCGCCGCGCGGCGTGCTCGACCTGTTCGCCACGCCGCCGGCCGACCTGGCCAGCCTGTTGCGCGACAGCCCGATCCCGAATCTTTCCTACGTCTGCGCGCAGACCGCGCTGGCCACGCTGGAACGCCGCAGTGCCAACCAGCCCGGCCTCGGCCTGGCACTGCAGAACGCGCTGACCCGCCACGCGCGCCACCACGACTACATTCTGCTCGACTGCCCGCCAACCCTCGGCCTGCTGATGATCAATGCGCTGGCCGCGGCCGACCGCCTGGTCATCCCGACCCAGGCCGAGCCGTTGGCGCTGCACGGGCTGGCCGGCATGAACCGCACCGCCGACATGGTCGAGCGTTCGCGCCGGCGCGCCTTGCCGGTATCGATCCTGCCGACGCTGTTCGACCGCCGCACCCGCGCCGGTACCGAGACGCTGAAACAGATGCAGGACAGCTACGGCGCCCGTGTGTGGGAAGACGCCATTCCCGTCGATACGCGCATCTGCACGGTTGAAACCTTGACCCAACCCGGCACTCCGGGCGAATACCCCGGCCGTGGCCTGTCCGCCTATCGCCGCGCGCTGGAATGGATCATCGCCGAGGACACCACCGCGATGGAGCAAGCGGCGTGAACGGCGTCCAGGTGCTGGACGACTACCTGCTCGACCTGCTGGCCGAAGCGGTGCCGTCAAACGATCCCGAATCCCCCGCCGCCCCCGTAGGAGCGGCTTCAGCCGCGACCGCTCAATCGCAGGTCACGGATACCCCTGTCGGGCCTGAAGCCCCTCCTGCAACGGAACCAGACCCTGCGCGCATCGCCGCGGACCTGCTCGCCGAGATGGACGCCGACCCGGCCTTCGCTGCCGCGCCATCCCCCGTAGGAGCGGCTTCAGCCGCGACCGCTCAATCGCAGGTCACGGATACCCCTGTCGGGCCTGAAGCCCCTCCGACAACGGAACCAGACCCCGCGCGCATCGCCGCCGACCTGCTCGCCGAGATGGACGCCGACCCGGCCTTCGCCGCAGCATCCGCGCCAAAACCCGCCGCGCCGGCCGCGCTCGACGTGGACGCCCTCACCGCGTCACTGCTCGCCGAGATGGACGCCGACCCTGCCTTCGCCGCATCCGCACCGGCCACGGCGGCCGCCGCCGCAGCGCAAGCCATCCCCGCTACTGCAAGCCCGGCAACCAAGCCACGCAGCAGCGCCCCGATCGCACCCATCGCGCGGCGTCCGCCACCGCGTGCCTCGCGCCTGCCGGCCAACATCCAGGCGATGTTCCAGCCGCCGCCGGCCGATCCCAGCCCGCACCGCCGCGCCGCCGAGCGCAGCACGCGCTGGCTGCGGCTGCGCTGCGGTGAGCAGACCTATGCGCTGGAACTGCTCAAGGTGCAGGAAGTCGTGCTGCCGGTGCCGCTGCTGCCGCTGCGCGGCGCTGGCCGCTCCATCCTCGGCATCATGAATCTGCGTGGCCAGGTCGTGCCCGTGCTCGACCTGGGCGTGCACCTCAGCGCCACCCCGGTGACCATGGATACCCAGACCCGGGTCGTGGTGCTGGAGGAGAACGGCGAGACCATGGGCCTGCGGGTGTCGGCGGTGGAAGACGTCACCAGCCTGACCGAGCAGCAGATCGAGCCGCCGGACACCACGCGCCTGTGCCGCATCTCCAACAACCTGTTCCGCGGCGTGGCCCGCATCAGCAGCCACCCGGTGATCCTGCTGGACGCCACCGAACTGCTGCACTGAGGACCGACCCGGCACCCGGACGTTAAAGTCCGGCCCGCCCTGGCCGCTAACTTGATGGCAACCATCCGTTTGGAGCAGCAATGAGCACCCTGTCACTGGGCGAGGATCTCGGCATCGAGTCCAGCGCCGACCTCAAGCAAACGCTCGCCAGCCACCTTGCACAGGAAGGCGAAGTGTTGCTGGACGCCGGCCAGGTGCGCCGCATCCACACGGCCAGCGTGCAGCTGCTGTGCGCCTTCTTCCAGGCGCGCCGCAGTGCCGGGCGCAGCACCGGCTTCGATGGCTGCAATGACACTTTCAAGGACGCGGCGCGCCTGCTCGGGGTCAGTTCCGTGCTCGGCCTGCCCGCTTCCAATGACAACCTGAAATCTGTGGAGAACGCCGCATGAGCGCACGTATCCTGGTGGTGGACGATTCGGCGTCGATGCGCCAGATGGTGTCCTTCGCCCTCACCTCGGCCGGCTTTGCTGTCGAAGAAGCCGAAGACGGCGCAGTCGCGCTCGGTCGGGCCAAGGGCGCCAAGTTCAACGCGGTGGTCACCGACGTGAACATGCCGAACATGGACGGCATCTCGCTGATCCGCGAATTGCGCCAGCTGCCCGACTACAAGTTCACCCCGCTGTTGATGCTGACCACCGAGTCGGCCGCCGACAAGAAGTCCGAAGGCAAGGCCGCCGGTGCCACCGGCTGGCTGGTCAAGCCGTTCAACCCGGAACAGCTTGTCGCCACCGTGCAGAAAGTGCTGGCCTGAGCTCGCATCCGCGCCCTTCCCCCTAGATAGATTCCGGACCACGCACCATGAGCATGGACCTTCAACGATTCCACGCCACCTTCTTCGAGGAAAGCCGCGAAGGGCTGGACGCAATGGAGGCCGGGCTGCTTTCCCTGGAGGAAGGCAACCGCGATCCGGAAACCATCAACTCGGTGTTCCGCGCCGCGCATTCCATCAAGGGCGGCGCGGCGACATTCGGCTTCGAGGCCATCGCCGGCCTGACCCACGTGCTGGAAACGCTGCTCGATGAGCTGCGCGCCGGCAAGCGTCCGCTGGAACCGGCCGGCGTGGACGCCATGCTCGGTTCGGTGGACGTGCTGCGCGCCCTGCTGCGCGAGGCCGAACACGGCCAGGCCGCCGACCCGGCCGCCGTGCAGGCCGTGCTGGCACGCCTCAACAGCGTGCTCTCCGGCCAGGCCGCCGCGCCAGCCGCCGTCGCGGCGGTGGAGGAAGAACCGGAAGCGTGGCACATCGGCTTCACCCCGGCGCCATCGCTGTTCATGAGCGGCAACGACCCGCTGCGCATCATCCGCGAACTGGAACACCTCGGCCCGCTGCAGATCGCCGCGCGCCTGGAACGCCTGCCCGGCTTCGAGCAGGTGGATCCGATGGAAGCCTACCTCGCGTGGGACCTGGGCCTGATCGGCAAGGTGCCGCGCAGCAAGATCGAAGACACCTTTGCCTGGGTCGTGGACGACTGCGAGCTGGACATCCGCCCGATGGCCGCTCCCGCCGTGCCCAACCCGCCGCCGAGCCTGGCGGTGGAAGCAGCGCCGGTGGTCGCCGCGATCGCGCCCGCCGCTGTCGCCGCCAATGGCAACGTCGCACCGCCCGCCGGCAACACTGCCGCGGCGGAAGCCGAGACCTCGATCCGCGTCAGCGTGGACAAGGTCGATGCGCTGATCAATCTGGTCGGCGAACTGGTCATCACCCAGGCCATGCTCAAGGCCGTGTCCGGCGGGCTCGATGCCGCGCACGCCGAGCGCCTGGCCGCCGGCCTGGACCTGCTCGAACGCAACACCCGCGACCTGCAGGAAGCGGTCATCGGCGTGCGCATGCTGCCGGTGGACGCGGTGTTCCGCCGCTTCCCGCGCCTGGTCCGCGATCTTTCCAGCCGCCTCGGCAAGCAGGTGCGCCTGCGCACGCTGGGCGAAGGCACCGAACTGGACAAGGGTCTGATCGAGAAGATCGCCGACCCGCTGGTCCACCTGGTGCGCAACTCGATCGACCACGGCCTGGAACTGCCTGATGCGCGCCGCGCCTCCGGCAAGGACGAAACCGGCACGATCACCCTGGCCGCTTCGCATCAGGGTGGGCACATCGTGATCGAGGTCAGCGATGACGGCCGTGGCCTCGACCGCGACAAGATCCTGGCCAAGGCCGCCGAGCGCGGACTGAGCGTGCCGGAAAACCCGAGCGACGCGCAGGTGTGGGATTTGATCTTCCAGCCGGGCTTCTCGACGGCTGACGCGGTCACCGACCTGTCCGGCCGTGGTGTCGGCATGGATGTGGTCCGTCGCAACATCCAGGCGCTGGGTGGCGAAGTGCAGCTCGAAAGTCAGTATGGCCATGGCACGCGCGTGTTGATCCGCCTGCCGCTGACCCTGGCGATCCTCGATGGCATGACCGTGTCGGTCGCCAATGAAACCCTGATCCTGCCGCTGGCCTATGTGCTGGAGGCGTTGCAGCCGCAGGCAGCGGACATCCGCACGATGGCCGGCGAAGGCCGTGTGCTGCGGGTTCGTGGCGAGTACCTGCCGATCCTGTCGCTGAGCGAGTACTACGGCTACGCCGGCGAGCGCAGTCCCGATCCCCTGGTGGTGGTGGTTGAAGGCGACGGGCAGAAGATCGCGCTGGAAGTGGATGAGCTCGTGGGCCAGCAGCAGGTCGTGGTCAAGAACATCGAGAACAACTACCGCCGCATTCCGGGCATCTCCGGCGCGACGATCCTGGGCGATGGCCGCGTGGCGCTGATCGTGGACATCGGCGGCCTGGTGCGCTCGTTGAAGGTGCTGCCGCAGGCGGCTTGAGTTGGTTCGGGGGCGCATAGCCCCCGCGGCTATCGCAATCTGACAGATCGCGACTCCGTTCGTCGGGGCTGAAGCCCCTCCCACAGTGCACCCATCAGGCTTCCAGATACCTGCTGGGTGCACTGTGGGAGCGGCTTCAGCCGCGACCGCCATCTGTCACATCGCGACTCCGCTCGTCGCGGCTCAAGCCGCTCCTACAAAATCAAGAACAACCGAAGCTATTACCTAATCGGCAGTTCCGGACTCGCACCTATTCGCAGCGAGTATTAACCGATTAGGAATTGTGACGCCCATCCAGCTAAAGAGCTTAAGCCCCGCGCCGTTATCAGCTCTGCGAGGCGTCAATCCACCGGCCGCCGACGCCTCACCTTTCCGCGGCGCTGCCGTGCTTCCGAGAACTCGCCATGAAGTGGTTCCAGAATCTGACGATCGCCAGGAAGCTGGCGCTTGCCTTCTCCATCACCACGCTGATGACCCTGGCCCTGGGCGTGTTCGCCCTGACCCGCCTGAGCACCGGCAACACCCAGCTGCAGGACCTCAGCGGCAACTGGATGCCCTCCGTGCAGCACCTGGGCGAAATGCGCTCGCAGCTCGGCGAGTACCGCACCTTCGAGATCTCCCAGCTGTACAGCCAGGATGATCCGGCCCTGGTCGCCGACTACAACAAGCGCATGGCCGACACCGAAAAGCTGATCGCCGACGAAGAGAAGGCCTACCTGGCCGTATCCGGCGATTCGACCCCCGAAGAGCGCGCGCTGTACGCCAAGGTCAAGCAGGCTCGCGAAGCCTACTTCGCCGCGCACGAGAAGCTGAAGCAGGCCGTGGCCGCCGGCGACTTTGAAGGCGGCCGGGTGATCTCCTCGACCGACTCGCGCGCCGCCCGCCGCGCCATGTTCGCCGCGCTGAAGGACCTGAGCGCCTACAACCTCGACAACCTGCACGAGATCGTCGTCGCCACCAATGCCGAGCACAAGCGCACGGTCACCCTGATGATCGTGGTGCTGGGCGTGCTGACCGTGCTCGCCGTGCTGCTGGGCATTGCCATCGCCCGCTCGATCTCGCGTCCGCTGGGTGATGCCACCCGCGTTGCCGGCGCCATCGCCCGCGGCCAGCTCGACAACACCATCACCAGCAAGAGCCGCGACGAAACCGGCCAGCTGCTCGACAGCATGCGCAACATGCAGGCGCAGCTGCAGGCCGTGCTGGCCGCGCAGGACGAGATGTCGCGCCGCCACGGCGCCGGCGAGATCAGCTTCCGCATGGACGAAAGCCGCTTCCCCGGCGACTACGGCCGCATGGTGCACGACGCCAACGGCCTGGTGGCCGAGCACATCGCCGTGAACAACCAGGTCATCGAACTGACCCAGCGCTACGCCATTGGCGACCTGAGCCAGGACATGCCGCGCCTGCCCGGCGAGAAGGCCGTCATCAGCGACACCATGGACGCAGTCAAGCGCAACCTCGGCGCCATCAACCAGGAGATCAAGCGCCTGGGCGCGGCCGCCTCGGCCGGCGACTTCAGCGTGCGCGGCGACGAGCAGGCCTTTGAACACGACTTCCGTTCGATGGTCGAAAGCCTCAACCGCCTGATGTCCACCGCCGATGCCAGCCTGCGCTCGCTGTCGGCGCTGCTGCGCGCGATTGCCGACGGCGACCTGACCCACCGCATGGACGGCGACTTCCACGGCGTGTTCGCGCAGATGCGTGACGACGCCAACGCCACCGTGGCGCAGCTGACCAGCATTGTCGGCCGCATCCAGGCCGCCAGCGGCAGCATCAACCTGGCTGCCGGCGAGATTGCTTCGGGCAACAGCGACCTGTCGCGCCGTACCGAGCAGCAGGCCGCCAATCTGGAAGAAACCGCCGCCTCGATGGAGGAACTGACCTCCACCGTCAAGCAGAACGCCGAACACGCCCGCCAGGCCAACCAGCTCGCCATCGGTGCCGCTTCGGTGGCCTCGCAGGGTGGCGAGGTGGTCAGCCAGGTCGTCACGACCATGGGTGATATCGAGACCTCGTCGAAGAAGATCGCCGAGATCATCTCGGTCATCGACGGCATCGCCTTCCAGACCAACATCCTCGCGCTCAATGCCGCGGTCGAAGCCGCACGTGCCGGCGAACAGGGCCGCGGCTTTGCGGTCGTGGCAAGCGAAGTCCGCACCCTGGCCCAGCGTTCGGCCAATGCGGCCAAGGAGATCAAGGGCCTGATCGACGACTCGGTTGGCCGCGTCGCCGATGGCTCGGCCCTGGTACACAAGGCCGGCGCCACGATGGGCGAAATCGTCGCCTCGGTGCAGCGCGTGACCGACATCATGGCCGAGATCTCGGCGGCCTCGC
>Ga0196970_1001471_pt1 | contig 15575 bp, 9 predicted proteins | sample S1v_513CmetaG_FD_148672 | JGI IMG/M metagenome (GOLD analysis project Ga0196970, IMG submission 148672) | Soil microbial communities from Anza Borrego desert, Southern California, United States - S1+v_5-13C | ecosystem: Environmental > Terrestrial > Soil > Desert | place: USA: California...
GAGATTTTGTTTCTTCTTGGAGGGTGCGTTTTCGGGATTGTTGGGAGTTCCAAAACCAAAAAACTCTCGTTCAATGGAGAGATCAATATCTTCGGAAAAACGATCAATCAATCTGTATACTTTTGAAAGAGAAGTACCTCCTTTAAAGGTAAGATAACGTCTCACTTTTTCTAATGAAAACAACCTCCCTAAAATCCATACCACCCAAAAGTCTTTTTCGATAATTTCGAAAGGTATGTTTTGGATATCGGCGGCTGTTTGAAAGAAAAGTTCTCGCTCATCTTGAGTTAAAAGATAGATTTCATTCATGGCTTAAGCTCCATTATATCAAAAACAAGAGCTCGTATCCAGGCTGGAGCAAATTTCATGTTTTTTTTAATTTCCTCTTTAGGCGAGTCTTTGAGGAATTTTGAAATTTGTATGCGTGCTTTTTGATCGATATGATCTTTTCCTAAATTTTTCAAAGCTTGGATTAATAGTCCTTCCCTAGTTCCAGCGGAAAGCATGTTTTTTTTTGTCGTTTTTTTGAAGATTATTTTTTGATTGCCAATTTTGACTTTTTTGGAAGCAGCCTCAGTTAGAAATATAATTCGACCAGGCACTTGTGTAGAAAGGCCAACTAAATTTGCTGCATGAGCACCTGCTGGTTGAATTAGCACCCCGTCTTTTTCTGCAATTGCCTTTGCTACTTCATTTAAATCGGGAGGAATAATACCCAATGTATTGTGTTTTTTAGGATAGTCATAAAGACCTCTTGCAAGCCTCCTTATGAATTTTTGTTTTTCAAGTTGTGATAATGCCTTCCTAATAGAGGCATCACTTCCTAGGTCTGAAAAATGCATTGGCGTAAAGCACCAACCAGGACCGTGTTCGGTGATTCTATTTCTTATTGCTGTTTCAGCACTATAACGCATTCGGATTGCCTCTGTTTTTCACAAAAATTAGCATGTTTTTGTGAAATTAGCAATGCGAAAACTGTGAATTTCACAAAAATAGGTTGTTTTTTGTGAAAATTGCTTGCTGTCAGTAGGCCAACATCTTGTTGGCTAAATGGGTAAGAAGTCGCAAGATTTTACTGCAGTTTCATCCAGTCTAGTGCGTAAAATTTGCGTAATTAGGCTTTACGCGGCTGAATTTTTTGGTGTGAATTTTGTGTTGTATGTCACTAAAAACAAAAGGCTTCAGTAGTAAAACTGAAGCCTTAATTTGGAATGGAGGTGGAGAGAATCGAACTCTCGTCCTTAGCAAACTCTACAACGATGACTACATGCTTAGTGCTTTTTTTATTGAGTTATCCTTGCCGGAAAGCGCTCCGCTTAGGGGATAACTAGACTCTTTATATCTTGAACTCCTGCCTAAATGGTCCAAAATAGCAGGGTTCATACCAAGATGTATGACGGTAGAGATCTGAAACTCTTGGTCTGATCTCAGCCTACCGGGAACTAGCAACGGTTAAGCTGCCATCTCCATGCTATAATCGTTATGATCTGCATTTGTTTTGTTAATCGGATTTTTTAGGAGGCCAACCGATCATCCTCCGCATGCCACCAGTGCTTTGTTTCCAAGTCGAAACCTTGACACCCCCATTTCGAAGAAGAAATCTCTTCTGCAAAACGGGGGAGTGAAAGCATAGGGTTATAGTACCTATTTTAGTGAATTTGGGGATTTTTGGATAGGGGAGGGTATATCTTTGATTTTAAGGGGGATTTTCCTTAGAATAGGGCTAATTTTTTGAGGTTTTTATGTTTGAATTTGAGCAGGGTGAGTCGTTTCCTAAAAGAGAAGAGAAGGTTTTAGAATTTTGGAAAAAAAATAAAATTTTTGAAAAGTCAGTTGAGAATCAAAAACTTAAGCCGCTTTTTTCCTTTTATGATGGACCTCCTTTTGCTACGGGATTGCCTCATTATGGGCATTTGTTGGCTGGAACCATCAAGGACGTCATTCCTCGCTATAAGACCATGAAAGGCTTTTGGGTTCCTCGTCGATTTGGTTGGGATTGCCATGGGCTTCCGATTGAAAATGAGATTGAAAAAGCGAAGGAATTGTCCGGCGCTGCTGCAATTGAGAAGTTTGGAATTGCCAATTTCAATGAAGAGTGCAGAAGCATTGTTCTTCGCTATACCTCAGAGTGGAAAAAAACAGTGGATCGGATGGGACGTTGGGTCGATTTTGATAAGACCTATCGAACCATGGACAAAGATTTCATGGAGAGCGTTTGGTGGGCTTTTTCTCAACTTTATGAAAAAGGACTTGTTTATGAGGGATTCAAAGTCATGCCCTTCTCAGTAAAACTGGGAACGCCTTTGTCTAATTTTGAAGCGAACTTGAATTATCGCGATGTTGATGACCCTTCCGTTGTAGTGGCCTTTGAGCTGGTTGACAAGGCGGGAACTTATATTTTAGCTTGGACGACAACCCCTTGGACTCTTCCTTCTAATTTGGCTTTGATGATGGGAGAAAATCTGGATTATGTCTTAGTTAGGAAGGGAGATAAGCAATACATCTTAGCTGAGGCTCGCTTAGAGGCCAATTTTGGAAAAGATGTTGAGGTTTTGGATCGATTTAAAGGCAAGGATTTAGAAGGTAAGCGCTACCAACCTTTATTTCCTTTTTTCAAAGATCAAGAGGGAGCCTTCCGGGTTATTCTAGAAGAGTCTGTTTCTACAGAAGATGGAACGGGAGTGGTTCATAGTGCTCCGGCTTTTGGAGAGGTGGATTTCTTTGCTTGCAAACGAGAAAATATTGAATTGGTCTGTCCTATTGATAGTAATGGGAAGTTCTCTTCTGAGGTGCCTCCTTATGCAGGCATGTTCGTGAAAGATGCTGATCGAGAGATCATGAGAGATCTAAAAAAACAGGGCTCTCTTTTTTATCAAGGTACCATTCGTCACCGCTATCCATTTTGTTGGCGCTCCGATACGCCTTTGATTTACAAAGTGGTCCGTACTTGGTTTGTGGCTGTGGAAAAGATCAAAGACGATCTTTTAGCTGCAAATAGTGGAATTCATTGGGTTCCGGGCCATATTAAAGAGGGCCGCTTTGGTAAATGGCTTGAAAATGCAAGGGACTGGGCGATCAGCCGCAATCGTTACTGGGGAACTCCTATTCCTATTTGGAGAAATGAGCAAGGTGATTGTCATGTGATAGGGAGCGTTGCTGAGTTAGAAAAGCTGTCAGGGGAAAAAGTTGAGGACTTGCACCGTCATTACATTGATCATTTAACTTTCTCTAAAGGGAAACATACTTATAAGCGCATTGATGAGGTTTTTGATTGTTGGTTTGAATCGGGGTCTATGCCTTATGCGCAAAATCACTATCCTTTTGAGCATGCTGATAGTTTTCAAGAAGGCTTTCCTGCAGATTTTATCGCTGAAGGTTTAGATCAAACTCGTGGTTGGTTTTATACTTTGACTGTATTGTCTTCCGCTCTTTTTAAAAAGCCTGCTTTTAAAAACGTGATCGTCAATGGAATTATTTTAGCTGAAGACGGCAATAAAATGTCAAAGCGGCTTAAAAACTATCCTGATCCAGATAAAGTGATACAAAGTCATGGCGCAGATGCGATTCGTCTTTATATGCTCCACAGTCCTGCAGTAAAAGCAGATGATTTGCGCTTTTCTGAAAAAGGGGTAGAACATGTATTGAGACAAGTTTTGATTCCTTTCTGGAACTCTTTTGTCTTCTTTTCCACTTATGCAAAAATTTATCATTGGAATCCCGCCTCGATCTCGAAAAAACCTACAGCCCTGATTGATCGTTGGCTTTTATCTTTGGTGCAAAAGTTGATTCAAGATGTGGAAAAAGGAATGGATGCTTATGAGTTATCTCAAGCGGTAGAGCCTTTTGTTGGTTTCGTAGATCAACTGACCAATTGGTATATCCGAAGGAGTCGCTCTAGATTTTGGTCGGCTGTTGAAAATCAAGATAGGCAAGAGGCTTTTTCTACTCTTTACACAGCTCTTTTACAGTTATCCAAGATTGCAGCGCCTTTCATTCCTTTCTTGAGCGAGGCTATTTATCAAGAGCTAAAAACGGATCAGATGCCGGAATCTGTTCATCTATGTTCTTTTCCTGCTTATGATACAACGCATCGTGATGAGGAGTTAGAAAGAGAAGTCGATGCTGCTCAATCAGCAGTGAGCTTAGGGCATAGTCTTAGAAAAGAGTATAAGTTAAAAGTAAGACAGCCTCTTTCTAAAGCACATATCATTACATCTAATTCTGAGCTTCTGTCTTCTTTAGAAAAACAAGAGCAATTGATTGCTGATGAGCTGAATGTAAAAGCAATCGAATTTCATAGTGATGAGTCTCAATTTGTTCAGTGGATTGCAAAACCTAATTTCCCTATTTTAGGCAAGAAGATAGGTAAATTGATGCCGGCTGCTCAAAAAGTCATTCAAGGTTTTGATAAAAAGCAAATAGTGAAACTTTCTTCAGAAGGTTTGTTGAAGATAGAAATTGAAGGAGTTTCAGTTGATCTCGAGCCTGCCGATGTGCAAATAGAGAGAAAAGTGAAGAATGGGCTAGCAGCAGGAAATGTAGGCGAGCTGACGGTAGCTTTAGATACTGCTTTGAATGAAGAGTTGTTGATTGAGGGACTAGCTCGTGAATTGGTGAACAAAATCAATACGATGCGTCGTGAAATGGATTTTGAGGTAACTGATAGAATTTCTATCCGGATGCAGACTACTTCTCGCCTGCAGCAGTGTTATGAGCTTTATAAGAGCTATATTGATGGCGAAGTCTTGGCTGTTGATGTGCAATTCGGTCCTTGTGAAGGGACTCTTTGGGATCTTAATGGAGAACAGACTGTTATTTCTATTGCTGTTGCCCAGTAATAAAGTCATTTTGGTATCATTCTTTTGAGATAGGCATTCCAACTTGCAGAACGGTATTGTTCTGCAGCGATTTGAAGGTTTTCGCTCTCATAAAGGCTTCTGCCAACAATAATGATGTCAGATCCATTATTTGTAATAGCTTCATCAGGAGTGATGTATTGCTGTCCTAATGAATCATTGGAACGACTTAGGCTGATCCCTGGAGTGAGGTAAAGAAAATGTGGATGATCAGTAAGTCGCTTTCTTGCGATGAATCCTATTACAAAATCAGCGTTCTCTTCAGCTAGACTGATTGTTTTTTTAGCGTAATCATCATCCGTTAATGCTCCGGAAGAGCTTAGTTGAGGGATGAGAAGAAGGGCGCGGTTGTCAGTTTGATTTTCTTTTTTGAGAGCTTCGATGATACCGGGTCCGGGGAGGCTATGGGCATTGATGATATCGGCCCATGAGGAAATTTTATGAATTCCTCCTTTGTATTGCATAGCTGTGGTATTTCCTATATCGGCAAATTTACGATCCTCAAATAGAAAAAACCGGTGTTTATTGGCGAGTAGTTGCAAATTTTGAATGAATTCATCATCAAAATTTTCAATGATGTCAGCATGTGTTTTAAAAATACAGATATAAGGGCCAACAGTATCAGCTAGAATGAGGAGCTCTTTCTTATCCACGATGTCGGCCGCTATCGCAAGATTTGTTTGTTTTTCCTCCATCAAGAGAAAAAGATCTCGGGCTATCGGATGGGTTGTTATTTGAGCTCGTTCAGTATAACTGAGTGTTTCGGGAGGTGATGATTTGATTTTTGAATGTTCTAAATAGAAAAGTAGTTCAGAGATAGTCAGTAAAGAATGAGTACGAATTTCTTGTGCTAGAAGGGAATCATTGCCGCCTTCATTGCGATCAAGGAATACGACAGCATCTTGAACGATTAGGCCTTGACTGCGTAACATTCGAGCTGTCTCGGCAATACTTTCTCCCGACGAGATAACATCGTCTATAATTAGGACGAGGTCGCCTCTTTGATAGATTCCTTCGATGCTTTGTTTAGTTCCGTGGTTTTTGACTTCTTTTCTCAGTAAAAGCATGGATTGATTGCTGTCTAGGGACATTGCGGTGCTTAATGGCAGGGCTCCATAGGGCACTCCACAGAGAGCATCACATGGAATGTTCTTCATTTTTTCAAGCATGAGCCGACTTACTTTTTTAAGTAATTTAGGCCGAGAGATAATACTTCTAAGGTCAATATAGTAGTTCGTCTGTAGTTTGCTTTTGAGTGTAAATTCACCTGATCTGATGGCTCCGATTTGATTGAGTTCATCAACTATTGATTGTAAGTTTGGATCGTAATTTTTAACTTTTTCTTGAAGAGCATTTCCGGGTGTAGTTTGAAAAAATAAGATGGTTCCAAAAAATAAAGCTCGAAGTGCCAACTTAAACATGAGTTACCTTTAGTATAAGAGGATGTTTAGCACACCCTTATACCAGAATCAATAAATAATACCATGTCAAGTATGAGAGGTGGCTTTTCAATCATTTATTGTTACAATATATGCTAAGCAATGGTTTCTATAAGTCCAAAATATCGAAAACCAATCTTGATGATATAAAAATAGGCTGTATAAACCTTGAATAGTTTCTTAAAATTTCAAAGGCTTATTGAATTTGCGTTTTATATAAATAGAAGAGCAAAGAATGATAATAGCAGCAGAAATCCAAACCAAGAGATTAGGAAAGGTAAAGAAAGACATGTGCGGTTGAAAAATTCTTCCCCATCTAGAGCCTGGCGGCCAGAAAAGAAAACTCACTCCACCTCAGATATTATTTTCAGGAACAAATCCAAATTAGCGGCTGTCAGCGCTCATTGCATGATTATCGCCTAGTGCTAGATAAGACTTTTCTGGGATGGTGATTCCATATTTTCGAATGAATGCAACATCAATTTTTCCATTTTCTGGGTTGCTGTTTGAGCTCGTTTAGAATAGCTGAGTGTGATTGGTTTTAAGTTTGGATCGTAATTTTTTATTTCTTTTTGAAGAGCATTTCTAGAAGTAGTTTGAAAAATTAAGATGATTTCAAAAAATAAATTTAGATGCGGGTTATCTTTCTTGTCTTGCCTGCACAGAAAGCTTTATATCAAAACTAACAATATACCGAAAATGGTTCCATTCATCGGTATAAGAAAAGCCCTTTTGGTCGGTTTTCAAAGGAAAGAAAGTTGTTCACATTTTGCCTGATCTGAAGTAACTTCTCCGTCAATCAAAACGGCACCAGCAAAATGCATTTGAAAGCACGACATAAACAAATGTTGTTTTAACATCAAACGGCATACAGCTGATTGAATCGGTTCTTCTTCCCTTTTTGCTGGAGCTTCAAGACTGCCGTCAAGAAGATCAGTCACTTCTGGTGATAATAAATTAACATCTAAATAATACAAAGGAGCGCTAAGTTGTTTTGTTTCTTCTAAAGAAGCTGGATTAGAACAAGCAGCTTGAATTGCTTCTGCAATGCGACTATTAAGAAGCTCTAATAACTCTTCAGTCGGACTTTGAATGCTCAAAGATTTTATAGTAAGGAAGGTTAAAGCCGTTGTTAATCGACTGATATCTTCACTTCTAAGTGCATGAAGGAAACTATCCCGCTCATCTAAAGTAAAATAACGGTAAGGAAGAACAACCTTTGCTATTTCATAAGAGTGTCTTTTATAACATTTTGGATAATAACAATTAGTATTAAATTCATTAGATAAAATACAATTCCCTTGTGGGGTTAAGACAAATGCTCCAGAGTATTGTGGATTTTCAGTCGAATATACTGGAATGCTCTCTGTTTTTTCAGAAGGTGTTTCTACTGGTTTTGATGGCGGATTGCGCTTTCGGAAAGTATGTGATTCCACCCAATCTATGAAAAATTCTTTATTTTTAAAGTCATTGGAGAAAAACAGCCTTTGTATCGTATGAATAGGTAGAGACCCTTCATCAGTGACCTTGCTTTTTACCGCTGTATATTGTTTGTCTTGTTTTTTTAGCATAACGGTAGCCGGATGCTCTTGACCTGGTTTTAAAGCATAGAATATTGCACTTAGCTTTTGTATCTGTTCACTAGAAACCACGGTCTTATGTGCTTCAAGTTGCTGCCAAATGATAGCAATCCGTTCATCAGTTTCTAAAGTAGCTTGCTGTAATAGTTCATCTGTAACTACAGCCCCTGCTTTTAGCATCAGTTCTATCAATTTCTTAGAATTTTGGAGAATGGCGAGTTTAAAAGCATCTTCCGAATAAGTATCTGCCGAAGTGAGCATAGTAATCACCTTTAGCCACTCTTCTTGTGATTGCTGTTGCGTTTCTATCAATTGCAAATGCATCGCATCTTCCAAAGCAGTCAATCCATCCACTTTATCATTGTGAACCCGATGAGTGGCTACTAGTTCTTTAAGTTTTTTAAACACGCGATTTTCTACAAGCCGATGAAGAGTTTCTTCACCTACAGCTACTCCTCGATGATCAATTCGCAGCGGATGCCCTAATTCTAATAAAGTGGTGTTTTCGCAACAAAAATCGGCATCAATAGTATCTACTCGATGGAGATTACCTGTAATAACTCGTTCTTCATTATAAGTATCCATATCGGGTAAAAGCAATGTCTCATCAACTTTATCTTTAGGTTGGCTTGAGTCAATAGATTGGTGCCATGCATGCAAAGACTCATGAATAAAAATACTAACTGACGATTGAAGTTTAAGATCCCGTTCATTCTGTTCATTTAAATAAATATATTGATGTGATTTAGAAAAATTCAATGTAATATTCATCGATTCAGAGCTGTTTTCTTCATCTTTACTCCATTCAAAATGTGATTCTTTGCCTTCGATGACCCTCATATTTTCTATACCGCTTTCCAAAAGTCTACGCATAATCGTTATTCCTGTGGCTAGCTGAGAAGCTTCTCTAATTACTTTCTCTGTCGTGCTGACAAATTCTTCAGTCCCTATAACGCTATATCGACCTATAAAACTTTGATATACCTTTTCCGATTGTTCAGGAGTTGGCTTATTCTCTTTTATCCAACTTTGCATTGCTGGTATAGCTTCATATAATTTATTTAAATGTGCTGGCCTTTCTATAGATGACATAAAACCTTATAATTTTTTAACAATAATTAATTTTACTAAATAAATACATTTAATTCAATTATTTTTATATAAAAAATTATATTAAATTGCTTCTTAATAAAATAAAAGAAACAAATTTTTTTAGAGATTCCCGTAAGCATGTTTTGGAGAAGAAATTAAGGTTGATTTCGTAAAACTTCGATCTTCATTTTCAATAAATTAATATCTAGGCCCCTTTTCTAACAGTAGCCTCTGCTTAATAGGAAGATTTTTTGGTAAAAAGTTTTTTACAGAAATAAAAAAGTGAAAAAGTTTTTATCAGGTACTTATTCCGTTGAAGTTCCTGTTGATCCTTCAACAGCCCTTGCTTTTCCTATTCAATAGCAAAGACAAAACAGAGGCTAACGCGAGAGAGTCTGCTGATCAGCTGGGAATAAAGGTAATTTCTAGCCATCAAAGGCTAGAGAAAAGATGTAATCCCACTTTAGATTTGATTTACAAATTAGTTTTGCGCTTTCTTTAGATAAAATCTTGCATTGAGGGATGTCATGGTGGACATTTCTTGGGTAAAATCTTGATGGAAGCTCTTTTTAATCTTTATTAATCAATGATTTATGACTATCGTTGATTTAAACTCGAATTTCCAGGAAAATAGAGTGTATACAAACGAACTTCTGGGATTAATATGCAGCCAGTCAAAAGAGCTTTAAAAGAAAGACTTACTCAGACTCTAAAAAGAGGCAAAAGCGTACTGCTTCTAGGGCCTCGCCAAACCGGAAAAACAACCCTCACGCGCGAGTATAAAGCTGATCTTGAAATCAGCTTGCTTATCTCTAAAATTCGCCGTCAATATGAAGCAGATCCAGACCAGTTAATCAGAGAAGTTCAAGCCTTGAAAAGCAATAAAAGTTCTCTGCCTTTGGTGATTCTTGATGAAGTGCAGAAAGTGCCGGCCCTAATGGATGGAGTTCAGTATTTAATCGATCAGGGTGTTGCTCAGTTTATCCTTACAGGTTCATCTGCTCGCAAGCTTCTTCACAATAAAAATGTGAATTTTCTGCCTGGACGTTTGATTCAATTGAGGCTTGATCCCTTTACATTAGAAGAGCTTTCCTCTCCCTTTCCATCCATAGAAGACTTTCTGCTTTACGGTTCACTCCCTGCAATACGACTTGAAACTGACAACCATATAAGAGAAGAGGAACTAGACTCTTATGTTGATTTATACCTCGAAGATGAAGTAAGGGCAGAAGCTCTCGTCCGTGATATCGGAGCATTTGAAAATTTTTTACGCCTGGCTGCAATAGAATCTGGTAATATTGTAAATTTTGATAAGATCTCACAAGATATTGGGGTAGCTAGAACGACAATTGCTGCCTATTATCAGATTTTAGAAGATTGTTTAATTGCTGAACGGATTGAACCATATATTGAAAGTCAATCGCGCAAGAAGTTGACAAAATCTCCGAAATACTTGTTTTTTGATTTAGGACTAAGACGCCTTGCAGCCGAAGAACAACCCTTTTTACCTGAAAAATACCTAGGCAATTTATTCGAACAGTTTGTTGGTCTAGAGCTTATTCGATGGGCTCGTCTTCAAAACTTGAAGACATCAATTCATTTTTGGAGAGATTCTTCGGGCCCTGAAATCGATTGGCTCTTGAATCGCAATCAATCTTTGCTGCCTATTGAGGTGAAATGGACAGACAACCCTTCTTCGCGAGACGCCAAACACCTCGAATTGTTTTTAAGAGAGTATCCATCAGCGACAAAAGGTTATGTTGTTTGTCAGGTATCTCGTCCTCAGATTCTTTCGGAAGGCATTGAAGCAATATCATGGAGAGATTTGATTCAAAAGTTATCAACTTGGGGATAATTCACTAATCGGAAGATAGGATAATCTGCTCAAGATTATAGTCGATTAAAAGTTGAATGATAATTTCGACTTCATCAAAGCTTCTAGGTTATGCAAGAGGTCTAATACATGCTAAACTATGGTTTTGATATGACGTAAAATAGGCAGCATTTTCTGATTAGAATTTCAAAGGCTTATTGAATTTGCGTTTCATGTAAATGGAAGAGCAAAGGATGATAGTGGCTGCAGAAATCCAAACCAAGAGATTTGGAAAGGTAAAAAAAAGTGAGTGGGGTTGAAAAATTCTTCCCCATCTAGATCCTGGCGGCCAGAAAAGGAAACTCACTCCTCCTCGGATATTGTTTTCAGGAACAAATCCAAATTGTCGACTATCAGCACTCATCGCATGATTGTCTCCTAGGGCTAGATAGCTTTTCTCTGGAATGGTGAGTCCATATTTCTTAATGAATGCGATATCCATTTTTCCATCGTCTAAAAGAGGAGGTCCTGTATCTTCAAAAGGGAAGTAAGGTTCGTTGGAAGAGGCTACAGATTGTTTCTGATACTCTCTTTTTAAAAACAAAGTTAATTCAGGATCTTCTTTTTGTAGAATGGGGGCTCCAAGAAGATAGAGCTCGTGATTGCGGAAATAAGCGTATCGAGAAGGGAAAATTCTGCTGTTTTTAGAGGGGTTGTAATAAGTGATAAACTCAATTCCTAGATTATAGAGTAACTGCACTCGTTGAGGATCTTTTCGATAAAGAGGATGATCTTGAGGCAATTCTTTTGTGATTCCTCCCGATAAAATTTTATAAGCTTTTCCGTTTTGGATTTCATAAGTACCATCAGGAACATCCGGTAGGCGAGGTAGATAGGAAAGTGAAGAGGGGTTTCTGGGATTGAGTCCATATCGATAAGCCACACCTTTATCTACAATAAAACGGCAAGTCAACATGTGCTCTGAGATTGTCTCAATGTTTTTTTGGCTTAAAGGGAGCAGAGATACGCTAAACCCAAGATCGGGTCGAAAACGGTTGTTTTCATCTCTTATTAAATGGGCTCCTTGTAAGCTCGGATGATGTGTGAGTTCAAGGTAGAGAACCCCTGGGTTGAGATTTTTTAGAGTGCCTGGATGTAATTGATCGACTTGATCTGCGGTTAAAAGACGTGCCATAGCGAAGTTTTTAAATCCCCACAAATCGCTATAGGAAGAAAGGGGTTGCTTGCCTGATACAGGAAGCATTTCTCCTGTAATAGCTCCTAGAGAATTCATAGATAGTTGAGCTACAGGTTGGTTCATTTGATAAAAAACTGCAGAGTTAAAAAGACCTTGTTTAGGGGAATGGGCAGTTTCTACTTTCCCATCAAATCGAATGAATGGAATATGTTCTAAATCTTGGAACCAAGGAAAATTTTTTAGATCGGTTAGCTCATTGCCTTGGGCATTGATTCCGTAAATTTCTCCTCCGTAAAAATAAATAGTATCACCAGGTTTTGCGATCAATCTTTTTACAAATTGTTTTTTGCCAGGGAAAAGATAGAAATAGACTGTGTCGGCATCTGTAATATCCATATCTTTTCCAGTAAAAACAAAAACATCACCTCGTTTTACTAGAGCAGGATCGAAATAGAAATGGGAGGTAGAAAGAGGAACGTTGATTCCATAATCAGTTTTAGAAACAACGAGGAAATCTCCTTCTTTTAACGTAGGTCTCATAGAACCTGTGGGAATGGTATAAAGTTCAAACCACATGGTTCTAATAGCAATTGCAACAAATAAAGCAAAAATCATGGCTCGAATAAAATCATAACTCTTATCCCATAGTGTTTTGGGCATTAATTTATTCGCATTTTCTTCGAGCTGATGAGCAATCCTTGCTGCAATGGGGATGTCTTTTTGAAGGATTGCTTTTTGCAGACTTAAAATATTTAATTGGAGTTTTTCTTTGTCTGTAGTGTCTAAGGTTTTCTTTTTACGCTGATACAGCTGATAAGCTTGCCTTAACACACGCTTAGATTTTCGCAGGGTATAAAGATCTGATATTTTTTTTGCGACCATAAAACGGACTCATTGTAGGCTTGAGGTTATCAAAAAGGCAAGAAAAAATTATTCTTTTATAAATTGTGGGAAGTTTGTTCATAACTTAGCTAAATCATTGATTATGTGTCCGTTAAAATCCTTTCTTTGTTTTCTTGTATCTTATTGATAATTAGCGATTTAGGTTGTTGTTTTTAGAGTGTTTTATGATTTAGGTGGGATTTTGTTCAAAACTCATAGAGAAATGCTCTATGGAGTTATAGAAAAATGCTCTATGGAGATGATGTTATGTAAATTCTAATCTGTTCCAGACCAGAGAAAAGGTTTGGTAGTTTGAGTGTAAGATTGAGTGTTGCCTGCAGGAACTAAGAGCCAGGTATAACGATGATCAGATTCTAAAGTTTTCCTCAATTGGTCTTCTTGGATTTCAATCGTTAAAAATTCATTATCTCCTTCGATAAGAGAATGACTGATAGGATGGATCTGTCGTTCTTTCCCTGTTACATCTACCGCAAATAGTTCGAATTTATGATAATATTTAGGGCTTTTTACAGAAAGAAGGAGTCCATTTTTTGTCTTTTTAGGCTGTCCAACAAATTCTGGTATTCTTTTAGGCAGGGAGCTGAAAGGGGAAGGTAGATTTCTTCCTGCATCAATAGCTCTTATAGAAATTGCTGCATAAGCTGCTTCAATTTGAATCCAAAAAGGAAAGGGAAATCTGGTTTCGTGATCAAAATAAAGGGAAATGGTTTTTCCTGAGAGTTCAGATCCATCTTTGGGCCAAGAAGTTTGATAGGCATCAAAATGGGAATTGCTTTTCTTTTTTCCTTCAAAATAAAGAGGAGGCTCCCATATTTTTCTTACATCTAATTCTCCATCAGGAGGCGGAGGTCCAATTCGGGATCGTTTTTCAGGTTTTAAAAACTCTAGAGGCAGTTGCAAAAGCGTAGCGAAAAGGCTCTCTTTTTGAGAAATCTGAATCCAAGAGGCCCTAGAAAAAGAATAACATTCGATGATTTGTCCATCTTTAAGGTTGATTTCAGTCATAGACCAAGAGGTATGACCTGGTGCTTTATTTTTAATCCATTCAGCCCAGGAAGTGGGGTGTTTTAATAGATTTTGAGAAGGAGCGCTGATTTCTTCTAGGACGATGGAATCTTTTGTAATCGAGCGAATCGATAGAACTGTAATCATTTTATTGGATTCGAAGACAAGATAGTCTCCGTTATGGGCTTGTTGAATTCTTTCTTTTAAGGGGGAGCTGAAGAGTAGGTTACAGCAGCAACTTAGACAGAAAATAAAATATTTCATCATAATGAGCTGTGTTTATATCGAACATGATTCAAAAATCTCATCCTATCAGCTGATTTTTGAATCATGTTCGGTTTACTACATATATTTGATTGCTATAGCACTGTTTATAGGTTATATGATCAATTATAGGTATTATTATGTGGATCAGGCAAACATTTTTTGTAACTTTTTTTCTTTTTGTTTTTGTTTGGGGATTTGTTGCTCATACAGCTGAAAACCCAAAAGCTAGTAGAATAGAGCAAATTGATAGGCAGATTGAGGAGTTGAAAGAGATCAAACGGGGGTATCAAGCTAAGGCAAATCGCTTTGCTGATCAAGCGGAAAGACTCCAATTTTATGATAGATCTTTGTTAGAAAGTCGTCGGCTCTCAGAATTAGCCCAAGAAAATCAGGAAAAAGCTAATAGAGCTCAAGAAGAGATCGATAAGCTTACCCAAGAAAGAGATAAGCTTCTGCAAGGGAAAAAATAATTCCTAAAGCAGCAAATAGTACCTGTTCCGATTCAAAGATAAGAGAGAATATTCTCAAACTGTTTTTCGTCTATTTTCTGAATTCTGCTTGAGGAAAACCATTTTTAGGTGTAGAAGTGATAGAACGATTTTTTCACTTTATAGGATGTTTTTCAGATGGAAACCAGAAAATTAGTCATCATTGGCTCAGGTCCGGCGGGTTATACAGCAGCAATCTATGCAGCAAGGGCTAATCTTAGTCCTCTTTTATTTGAAGGATTTATGTCGGGTCCTGCAGGGGGACAGTTGATGACAACGACGGATGTTGAAAATTATCCCGGATTTCCTTCCGGAATCTTGGGGCCTGAATTGATGGGCCTATTTAGAGAGCAGTGTAAAAAGTTTGGTGCTTCTATTTTAACGGAAGATGTAGTTTCCATAGATCTTTCTCAACGCCCTTTTCTTATCCGAGGATCCTCTACTTCTGTTAAATCTCACGCAATCATCATTGCAACGGGAGCTACAGCTAAACGGCTTGATATTGAAGGTGCAAAAGATGGGCAATTTTGGCAAAAAGGCGTGAGTGCTTGCGCTGTCTGTGATGGAGCCGCTCCTATTTTTCGCAACAAGCCTCTTTTTGTAATTGGCGGTGGGGATAGCGCTGTGGAAGAGGGTGTATTTCTGACTAAATATGCAAGTCGAGTATTTCTTGTGCACAGAAGGGATCAATTAAGAGCTTCAAAAATCATGGCTGAAAGAGCTATCAATCATCCTAAAATCGAAATTCTTTGGAATAGTGCGATTGAAAAAATTTCCGGCGATCAGGTTGTGAAAACGGTCCTCTTAAAAAATATTTCAGATGGCAGTTCTAGAGAACTTGAGGCCGGAGGCGTATTTTTCGCAATTGGCCATCAGCCGAATACGGGATTTTTACAGGGGCAATTACAAACAAATTCAGTCGGTTATATTACCG
>Ga0196970_1001473_pt1 | contig 15550 bp, 38 predicted proteins | sample S1v_513CmetaG_FD_148672 | JGI IMG/M metagenome (GOLD analysis project Ga0196970, IMG submission 148672) | Soil microbial communities from Anza Borrego desert, Southern California, United States - S1+v_5-13C | ecosystem: Environmental > Terrestrial > Soil > Desert | place: USA: California...
AGTAAAAGCGTGGGCAGTTGGAAAGCCTTCCGGAACACATTGCATAAGATACTCATAAAGATCAATCGGTCTTCCGAGAATACGAGTCTCTTGTACTAATCCAAAGCATATTACTACGCATTGAACTGGATTGATGCAGGAATGGGCGGCTAGTAAGATGACACGCGGGTCGAACTTCATGTCCGGAACGTGCACGTCTAACCTACGCAGCATGATATCAAGTTGAGTAGGAACCTCACCTGACTTATCAATCATCATGTTTAGAAACTCTCTTGCAGTATGAGGTTCTTGCATGAAAGGATCGACAATTTGTTTTACCATGATCGTCATTTCAATGTCGTCTTTCGACATTTCTTGCTGATACCCCGGCTCACTCGACGCAACCTTTTCAAAGAAGCGTGGCAACACTGGCGCTTTTACTTCTGTCTTCTCTGTCATGCTCTCTTCCTTTTTCGATCTGCTTTTACTTTGTTACCTTCGTACTCGTCTATTCCTTCTTTGACGCGCAGCAAAGTAGCAGTACAAGCAGTTCTCATAATTTTTGTATTGGTGCAGGATCGTTCCAGCAAGTGCATGATATAGAGATTTAGAGAATTGCGCAAGATATGCAAAGGCAAGTCGGGGAAAGGGATCAAGACCATATCTGCAAAGACTTTGAAGACGTTGTAGGGAATATGAGCCTTCAAACGATTACAGGCAGCACAAGCGACGACATAGTTATCGTCAGCATTTGTGCCGCCTAATGCTTTTGGTATAATGTGATCTTTAGTAGCACAGAGCGCCATATCTTCTAGAGACATATCCGCTTTGTAAGAAAGCAGAAGCCGTTTGCAATAATGACATTTATGGTCACGGCCCAACGTCTTGTCGTATAGTCTCATCCTGTCAAGATATGTCATAACTCTTACTACTAATCTGCAAATCCTGTGGAGATAACTAAGAAGTCACCTTTGATACCGAACGGTTCCTTTGACGGAATGCGATGCTTATACCATTTGCCGTGCTTCTTTGCGGCATTGCCCTTCTCATCATAGATCATCGTTTTGTCCATCAACTGATCGTGCAACCAAATGAGATTGCCCTTCTTATCGTCGTGGACATTGATCAACATGCCATGCGCAAAAGTAATACGATCAAACTCGCGCTGATCTTTAATATCCCCTGCCGGTATCAAATAGTAGAACATTCCGGTCTGCCCGTAGTCATAGACTAGAAAAACGGAACGTATCCACGGTTTAACTGTCTTTGCCGAGCGGTGTTCGTCAATCGGCATAGTCATGAGACTAGTAAGAGCCTTAGATAGATTGCTCGACTTTTTCTTTAAGTCGGCGACGCGCAATTTTACCATAACGGGAGTCCCTTCGTTTGAGCGCCAATATTCTAACGTCTTCGGGAATACCAGTCAACTCACCCAAAGTCTCAAGCTGGCACTTGATTATCTCCAGCAATTCACGCGCTTCTATGACAATGCATTTTGACTGTAATTCTACTATTCGTCGCTTCGGCAAGTCATAGTGCGGAAACATGCCGCGATGATACCAGCATCTTTTAATGCCAAGATCATCTGCCATATGATGAAGGTTAGTAATAGAATATGGAACACAGATAAGGTGCCTCATCCTGTCGCAATAGTAAGCGAGTTTAATTTTCGGGTTCTTCTCCATTAATAGCCTTCAAATCTTCTATTTTCGTATCTCCCCACGGAGATACTTCGTTTGTCACATTCATGGTTGCGTAAGTGTCATCTACTTCGCTAAACGCCGCGTATGGATCAACCTTGAACTCTGAATGAGCAAGGATTTGATTGATCGTTTCCATGTCATCAGCATCCAAATCGTCTTCTACTACTGGATCGGAAACAGCAATACCATTCTGCGGGATGACGTTATCATCATACTCAACTGGCTTCAAAGTAAGAGAAGAAGCACTCATCAATAGAGCTTTGCGAATGTTATCTTTCATTTTCCTGCCTCTTTTAGCATGACAGTAATCGAGTCAGCTTCAAGCTTTGCTCGATAAGCTTCCACGTTTTCCATCAACCGCAATTCTTTGTAAATGTTATCTCGCGCCGGTTGATCCCATTGCGGATGCTTCCAGTACAAAGACTTGTAGGATAGTAGTTTCATAAAGAATGCTGCGCGACCTTCGACGAATTTATCGAAAGTTACTACCTTGTGGAACTCAAGATAGATTTTTGCGCTATTTTCTTCAAACTTATTACCAGCAAGGCCAGCCAGATCATAGTCAAGGAAATTCAAAACCCATGGAGCCAAATCTTCATTGACCGGATCAAGGTGATTCTTACTAGCTATGATGGCTTCAACCACGCGAAGATCGGCAGCGGAACGGAAATCATAACGATACAGAGCCGCCGACAATTCTTCATTGAATTTCGATTGCGGATAATAAACAGCGTCATGAAAAAGAATCGTTGTCACCATTTCATGAGAATATTTGCCCTCACTTTCCGCTATGGAGAGCAAGTCTTCAATATGCCCAAGGTTATGGTAAAAACGATGCGGTTCCGTGTAAAGAGTGCGCAACATTGTGCATGTGCTGCTGCGCATACCGATATGATCGCAAGCGATGTTAAAAATGCTCATTAGTTTTACTTTCTGACGTAATCGAGTGCTTTGAGGCAAAGAGGGAGCATGCCTTCTGGAACCGGCGCATATAGAACACCTTCCGGTCCTTCTACTACATCACTGACCTTGACGGGACCGTCTTTGGTTCCAATCATGAGTTCTTTTGTATCGGTGCTGAAACCCAACTCTGCTTCTGCCAGAACAGTAGGAGTTAATTGGTGTGATTCACCGCGTCGTATAATATATCTCATCATAGCTTGACTAGTTCTCCTGAACAAATTTCTGTCAACCACAACGCTCCAACGACATTTGGATGATCATAGTAAACTTTGCCACAAGTTTCACATTGCTTATCTCCGCCTGCACGGTAGAAATCACAAGCATCTAGTTTAGCTTTGTGCTTTGGATCAAGCAAAGCTTCGCAATTGCCTAGATCGTCATGCATATGCCGTTCTTCAAACATCATCGGGCGCGTGTAAGGCATCCTGATCTTTCTTTTCGAACTTCTTACTATCTTCAAGCTGATCGAAATCAGTAGCGTAACTGAATTTCACGGTGATCGTATCACCCCCTTCAAGCGGAACAGCACCTTCATATAAACAATTAGGATCGAACGAATCCCAAAATGCTTTTACTTTCTCTATCTGCTCTTCCGTCATGCCTGAAAGATAGAACATTCCGCAGTCAGCAACCGCCTCTTCCCAAAGCTTCAACGCTGCCGCTACCGTGTCTTTACTAGCATCGCCAATCTTTACGTCTAAAGTAAGAGGATGCTCATGAGGTTCAGGTTTTCTGATCTTTAAATCAGAAAACATCGGAGAGAATTGAGGCTTTGGGATTAGGTCGTTCATTTTACTATCTCATGTATGGATCAGGATGGAAAATCTTATGACCGTGGAACTGTCCAACGCCGTACCTGTTAAGGTAATTCCATTGTTCGGGACTAATTGCGTCTAGTAGAATTGGTCTAGCTTTCTTATAACGAGACATTAGTTTCGTCATATCTTTTTCTATATCAAATAGACGATCAGGATCAAGATTGTCGGTGTTATCGGCTAGCTTGGCAATTATTGCTACTAGATTTTTAGACTTGATCAATCGATCAAGATATTCGAAATAACTTTCTTCGTCATGGTTAGAAAGCAATTCAATGGCATCGGCTACCTCTTCACCAAACAAGCAGCGGATAGTTGCATTAGGTATGAAACCGTCTTCTACTACATCATGCAGCATAGCGGCAATTTTATAGTGAACTGGCAAACCGTCAGGGATTAGGTTAGTCACGCGAACGGAATGCCGATAAATGCTTTTACCTTCGGCATCAAATACATGCGAAATAGTAGCTCTGGCGAGAGCATCAGCACGTTCTAGATCATCCGAACCTTTATGCTCAAGGATTTGGACACCGCCTTCGCGCAGTATTTGTTCTGCATGTTCTACATCACCGTCTGCACTCTTGTATTGCCCATGTCCTACTATGACACACGAAATACCCGCTTGCACAATCTCACAAGCACAAGCACTGCATGGATGATGAGTTGCATAGATAGTAAGACCTTTTGTTTGCAGACCATTCCTAGCCGCGAACGCAATAAGGTTGCGCTCCGCATGACTGGAATACTTATACTTCAATCCATCCTTACGTGAACGTCGGGCAGGTGTGTCTTTCACGCCAATTGCAGGACCATTGAAAGCAGTAAGAAGCACTTCGTTGTCGTTACCAATCAGACATGCGCCGACTTGGGTTACTTCCTTGACGCTATCTCGCGCAGCATTGGCATGGTTTCTGAAATGGTTCAGCCATTTAGTAGAATAGCTCTTTCCCATCAGATCGGCTCCATTCCGCGATGCTTACGCATTTCATTTTCCATCATGGTAATGATTTCTCGTTCTTTTGGGCGGAAATAACTCTTACCAAACACTTCTCTCATAGTAAGAAGATATTCGTTATCAGTGTCTTCCTCTTGCTCTGTAACATCTTGCATGAGCAAGATATGAGCAAGCTTGTAAGCAGGAAGTTCCGGTAGATCGAAATGCTTGATAATCGACGCAATCGGCTGCGAAGCCGACGGTTTAAATTCCTGATCCATGTTCTTCTTCGCTCCAGTTTTCGATTGCTACTACTTTCAACTCTATATCCAAACCCATCGCCCAAAAGATAACGGCTATATCATCCAAACGCATGTAATCGTGCTTGGACTTTTCTTCTTTGCGCGTGTTATCCCCGACGCATTCCGGACTGATAAGATATGTAAGTTTGACTTTAGTAGCACCGAGATTCCATCCTAAGCGTTTATCTATAGCATGAAATGTGGTGTTGGTCATCGACATTGCTTTAAGAATGGCAGATGCAATGTCGTACTTGAAATTTCGTACTGCGTCGTCTTTGGTCATTTACTACTTTCTCGGAGGCTTCGCAGCTTTGCCAGAACCTGTCGTCTGCGGGCTGTACGTTTTACTAGGTTGAGGCGCACCAATCCGGTTTGGCAGATTAGGCATACCGTGAAAATCACGATAGTCTGCTTCTCGTTTTTCTTGCATTTCGGTCAACTGACGATCTAGTTCAGCTTCTCGCTGATCCAACACTTCCTGATTAGGCCGTAACTGACGCCATCCTGATCTACTAAGCACAATACGTTGTGCATCATGGATCGCTTTGCGGAAGTCATCAACATCGTCTTGATTATAAACAGGCAATGCGAGAAAGTCGTTCCATGCTTCTCCTAGCCTATCTACTATCCAACTTTCGTCAATATTCAAATCCATTTCATTGGCTTCGAAAGTGGTTTGAATAGGGTCTGGAAGATTTTTAATATCGTCGTAAGTAAGACGAGGTTTCGAATCGATTCCCTCTTCCGCACCAAAGACGGTATCCAGAACTGCTTTTGCCCATTTGATCATCTAATAGTTTCCTCGATATCGAAGTCTCTTTCGAGAATGACGTTGACGTCACCTGTAGTAGAAATGGACAGGCCACCAGCCGCATCGATCCCGACAACCGTGTCACCTTGTTTTACTTCTACAGAAGTTTGCGGCTTAGTCTCATTGCGCTTGCGGATTTTAGGAATGTTCATCCAAATACGATCAAGCTCTGTAGTTGCGCACTCATCGATCTTGAGATTGTTGATAGAAGAAAGCACGGCCAGAGTAGTATAAGTGCCGCCTACTTCCTGATCCGTTTCACCTACCGGACGATTGTAAACATAATCAACCAGCTTGTGCATGTCTTCTACTGATACGTCGAATGATTGCACAAGTTCAATGGCTTCTTCGGCAAAGCGATAAGCACGTTCTGCATTGTTTTCAATGCCGGTTCGGATGAAGCAAACTCGTGCCCAGATAGTAATACGCTCTTGAAGCGTAAGATTGTGATAGCCTTCGATGAAATCGAGTGCCTTAGTAGAGAGGTTGTCTGTTACATTAGTAATGTAACCCTTACTAACCAGATTCTTTCTTGCTTCATGCAGCCAATCCCCACCTTCAATCGGCAGCTTCATATGCAGGAACATCAGAACCTCTACCTCACGAATAGTAAGTTCGTGAAGCTGCCGATTGAGGATTGCAATCTTAGTAATAACGTCGGTCATGAGCGTAGAACCTTTATATCGAAACGTGCGCCGGTTACAGCATCGGAAGGGTAAGCATACAAACGGAAGTAAGACTGTTTGGTCTTCGGAACGTTTGCAATGAATGGTGTGTTAGGGTTGAAAATCAATTCCTTGCCAATCAACCTTTCATTCGTGTGATTTACTACACGAGCGATAATCGTGTCATTGGTTAGATCAACTTCATCAATCACGAAATCGATTTCCTCTTCGGGTCCGTTGTGCATCCAGAACCCATTAGTAGGAAGATTATTCTCCGCTTTGAACTGTTGGTCCAGCATTCGTTCTAGAAAACTCATGACGTAGCTCCGAATTTTTGACGAACTCGATGAAGGCTTTACTACAACCTAGATAGGTTAGAGCCTCAATCCGTTGTTCCGGTGTTCCCTTGAAAAGCATGATCGCTGCAACTTGCAATCTAGTTTCCGCATCAAGCGGAATGGTCTGCTTTTTCTTCGCTTCGTGATAATCTGCGATCAGCTTTTCTACTTTCTGACGGCCTTCGATTGTCAAGTAATAATTCGTACCGTACATGATGCATTTATCATCATCCAACGTAATTCCGGTTACGATCTGATTATGAACATCATCGATGAATGTAAAATTTCCTACCTTACAGGTGAAGTGATTGCGAATACCTATCCACTCTTCTGCGCAAGTTTCGTGAATATGTTTGACAACCGGCGAAGTGTAGATGGTAATACCCGTTGCGGACATGTTGGTTCCTCATATCTTACTATTTGAATATGTAATCGATCAGCGTTATCGAAAATCAAATTCATGGCTATGTCTTCTGCGCTACTAAGCTCATATGTAAATTCACGAATAAAAACATCATGGGCTGCAATCTGCAATGCTTGCTTCTGCGATACCCTGCACTGAATAGTAAGATCACCGCAATATGCAACGCGAGGGATGAGTGGCTTGTGACTCATAAGAGATTGCATATACCCGTTAACCCAACTGACTTCTTTATCGCTGCAACCTACGTCAAGTTTTACTTTATTAGGTTCACTAAACGACATTATTGGTAGCGGTATATTCAATCTAGGTGATTCTACTACTGAACTTCTGATGGGTTCACCTAGAACCTGATCACGAAATCGAACGTTGCTGACCCATGTATCTCGTGAGAACTCATTTAGTAAATATCGAAGATCAACCTCAAGATTGTCGGAAATGTATTTCTTGAAACCGAGAATACCAAAATGTGCAAGAGCATCCTGATATTCGTCGTCCGTCAGCATAACAATTCCCATTTTACTACACCTTCAATTCATCTTTTGTTCGGTCATAGTGTGGAGATTTTCCATCAACGTATCGAACAATTGTTCTTTTATATCTTCGTCTTCTACTACTTCAAGAACATAAGGCTTATCGATTTTCAAATCAGGATCGTTCTCGATTTCCGCCCGTAACTGTTCAAGGTCAGCTTCTGACGGCGGGCAATTGTAGCCGGTAAAATGATAAACCTGTGTGCGATCAACAGAGAATGCAGCAATGAAATGTTCAATAGTAGAAGGATCAAAAGGCAATGACATTGAAAACTCTCCGCAATCGAAGGGGCATCCCTTGATTTACGGAGAGTGATATTCAGCGCAAAGTCGATTGAGTGCGGCCATTCACAGTGAAGTAGATATCACGATCATCTGGATAACCGCGACGTTGAACTGACTTACCCCCAAGGAACTCAATCTGATCCCCGATAGTAAAAATATCCATCGCTTCGTATTTGGCTTGATTGTCTTGGCAGAACTTTTGTGCAATGGCAATCTCATCAGGACGGTTTGCCATGTATCCTGTTCCTGCTATGTGCTGACCGTTGATGAAAAGAGAATTGCCGGGACGCATTTTCTCGTTGTACTCCAGCCAGCTTTCCATGCCTTCCTTATCACGAATAGTAAACTTGGCAGAGAAATTCGGATAGAAGCGAATGCAAACGTATTTTTCGGACATTTCACACCTGATTTGGGATGCTGAATATTTTTACTAGTTTATCGAACTCTTCATCGCGTTCGGTGGTATCCATAACCGTTACCACTTTCTTTTTACCATACTGGTTTGGATCGTCTTGAGCTTCTCGTTTATCTCTAAACGGATAAACCCATTGCGCTTCCGTACCGCCAATGAAATGAAAAGTAATAGCTGAATGGCCGACGTTATCAGGATAAGCAGATCGCTTGCTTTTCGTGATATGCGTCACTACATCGATATTGATCGGCGGATTTTCAAGCGGATCACGATAGTAAGTGATTTTTGGATGAGAGCATTGAATAAGTCTCATATCAGCGATCCTCATTATAACGAAACCAGAGATATCCGCTTGCTAGAACTTCAAGAGCTAGACTATCTGTTTCTAATTTTCCATCTACTACGCCATACCATGTTTTCATTAGGCCAGTAGACTTTTCCCAATCTTCTCGTTTGAGGACATAGGCTTTTTCTAAATCCCTTTTAGGTACATCACCATTATGAGTAGAATCAGTGTAGCGGACAATGGCAATAAAATCACCTTTATCCGTTCTGTGCATAGCTTTTACTTCGAAATTAAAATAGGTCATAGTAAGGATTCCTGATTTCAGACAGATCGAGAATCGTCAGTCTTTGACATGCTTCTCTCGCATTGGCTTGATGTTGATATCCACATACTGTTTACTAATAGTTTTAGCTCTCAAGTCACCACGATCATAAGCATCTTGCGCCAGCACCTTCGCATGTTCAACACCATGTTCCGTTTCTACTAAATAAGTGTGAAAGGTGACACGTTGCGTCATTTCCACGAAAGCGAAGAACTTGCCGGGAACAGGTTCACCCATTGGATGAGGATTGTTTTTCTCTCTTACTGCTTTGCCAGTGCCATACTTGTAAGCGGTCTTGCGTTCATATGCGTTATTGACGGCCCGAATAGTATAATCGGTATCTTCGGGACTGTTCTCTTCGAAGATTGCACGAATTTCACTCTGTCCAGTAGGACGCTTGCCGCCGCCTTGCTGTGAAAATACGTGACACTCATATAGAGTAGTAGCAAGACCCTCAACCATTTCATAGTCGAACTCGTATTTACTACGACCGTCCGGATAGATAATCATACGCGCCTTACGTCGCCACACTTCTTTCTCATCGTCGGTTACAGAAAACCAACTGCGTTTCGCCAACGCTACCGTAGTGCGCGTATTGAAAACCATCTTACTATCCTTTCAATGTGTGAGTAGTCATACCCTCTGGATACACTACTCCCCAAATTTGCGAAGCCGATTCATTAATGGCGCGTGGATTATCATCGATCCATACATCGATAGTAATACCCATGCCAAGAACATACGGCTTCTTCGCATGACGGCGTGTGTAGATTATCCGCTCTACCACACTGTCAAAACTGTGATGCGTAGTATCTTCTACTACTTCCGTAGGATAGCGCATAGTGATGATATAGACCTTGTGACCACGATCCTTCATCATTTTGCAAAAATGCCACCAGATTTGAAGGTCTTCGGTGATCACTCCATCATAATCAAGTCCGATGTTCATTTACTATACCTCGTCAGGTTGACGATAAACAATGCAGACCCCACCTTCGTAGGCTTCTACTTTGATATGTCGCGGATTAAGCGTTCTCCCCGTAGCCGCAACGAAGCGATCCATCAGGTCTTTTACTTCAACTGCCATTTCTGGAAATGAAATACCAGAAGTGATCAACGTTGAAGTCGCGTCTTTCTCAAGTACAATGTATGCCATGTTAGTCTACCTCCGGCCACTGTTGCAGTTCACTAAGGTAGAAAAGCAGAACGTCCAAATCGCTTGCCGAATAAATGAAGTAAGTCTTGTGAGACTTTGGAAACACCATCACGAACCAATGATTGCCAGTGTCTATCGCTTTTTGCTTCTGCTCTTCACTGATCCAATCGTCGTCTTCATAGCCATTTAATTTCTTACTGATGCACTGCTCAATAGTGAGCTTCTTTCTAACATGAAAGTTATGATGCATCGACATGCTAACGTGTTTAGGTACTCGCGCTTTCATGAACTTCTTTTTCTTCATCGCTCTTTAGTAAGAAAATAAGCAGTGTCGAGGGATAGCATTGCAGGCCAAAGTACATGCACAACGATATTGTTCATCGTAGGTTCGACTGACTTACCACCACGCTCTGCCCATATTGCAACGTAGTCATCGGGTAGCATGAGCGCCACAATAATATAGTTGGCAGTTATGAATGCTTTTAATATATTACTCATCACGAAGACCTTTCAAATACCGAGAGTTTTTGATCATCGCGTTTTTCTTTTCCATTTCCTTGCGTTTCTCTTCTCTTACTTCCATGAGGATTTTGCCAAGCCAGTTGCGGCCTTTGCCATTTACTGTTCCCCATGTAGTGTCGCCGTGATTGTTACCTTCTTCAAGGTGAGCATCGCCGGTATCAAGTAAGAACTTGCGCAATGGTGGAAGCTTGAATTTCTTATGCACGAAAAGCTTCATGCGATCATACTTGATTTCATCCCAATCGGGACGCATAGTAATAAGACGACCTTTGCGCTTTGCATCGCCGGGAGTGTAAACCTCGTAAGCAAAGACTTTCCAGATTTCCTCATCCACACTCTTCTCTGCTTGGAAGGCGTGTTCTACTGTCTTGAACAGCAAACCATTATGGATGATCGGACTTGGATAGAAGTTACTAAGAAACTCGTATTCGCCGCTAAACCGAGTTATCGCATTCATGACTGTGATCCCCACAAAGTAGAAAAAGGCTCCCCGTTAAGGGAGCCGTTTTAGTATCAGCAAGCTTTTCGCGCAGCGTCCATGTTGAGACTGGCTTCCAACTCTTGTTCCAAAGTATCTTCTACCTTGCCATAAGACGAGGAAATAGCTGCAATCAAAGTATCTTCGGATACTTCTACTACTTCGGCAGGCTGTTGACCGGGGCGATGCACCCTGCTTTGCATTTGCTGCACATTGGTAGAAGCAGAAGCGGCGACGATCTTGGCTTTCGAACGTTCACGAAATTCACTGACCGACTCGATAGTAGAAGGCGTGATCGGATTTTTGCGGATGGACGCCATCATATCTTCAACACCACGCAGCGCCATACGAACGGAAGCCAGTTCTCGGTTCTTCCTATTGATCGTATCTACTATTTCGGCATCTTTTGCCAAAAGCTCATCCCGCTTGGACTCCATTTCAGAAAGGTACTGTTCGTGCAGCGGGCGAGGATCGAAGTTCTTGACCTTGCTAACATCAAGGCGCTGAACTTCTACTTCCTTCGTAAAATGAGTGTCGTCGTTCTTGCGGGAGAAGAAGGCCATCGGATGGTTTCCTTTTACTATAAAACAATGGAGACAAGGTAGACAGGTGCTACCCCGCCAAATAATACCATAGACGGCGGATAAAGGGAACGGGCTATTATCGCCGGTTTTGGGCCTTTTTCAGAAATTGTTCGGACAATCCAATGCCCAACATCATAAAGAAATTTCAGCCACATGATCCAAAGAGTCAGGAAGACTAGTAAATAAATCAAATCACTATTCATGGACTTCCTCTCGGCAAATTGAACTCAATTGTCGTAGATGATTCACGCAAAGCCTTGAAGTCCGGACCGCGCAAACGAGCGTACACTTTTACTATATGCCAGTCCTCGGCAATGACGATTTGAATGGAATCGATTTTGCCAGCATACCGTTCAATGACTTCACTCTGCCAACTCTCAAGAAACAAGCGCAGAGAAGTTTCATCAACGTTTCCGCTGGAGAACGCGACAGTAGTACGCTGTTTCAAATTTTCAAGAATGCTGCGTGAAACAGCTTCGGTCATTGATACGATGCTAGCCATTCTACTAATCCTTTTGACTTGATAGCATTAAGGTAACATCAAACGCTCCGTTCCATGCAATCTCTTCTGCCAAGCTGGTGCTTGTTTTACCTGTTACTTGCACGGCAATGAGGTTGTGTTGGGATCGTAGCCATTTTCTTTTGCCACGGTTCGAAAGAACTTGTGGAACTCTTCGAACGGGATGCGAAGCATTGGATTGGTTTTACCATCGTCGATAATCTCGACAGAAGGTGCTGTCATTTGACGCATTCCCAAAGTAAGATAAAATCTCTTAACTTCGGTGTCCATTTCCTTTTGCATATTAATAGTCAAGCTCAAGATTGGAGCATCTTTTCTACTAAGAGTCCAGCCAATACTATATAGGTTCTGACGAGGTTTTACTTCATCACACCATGTTCCGAGTATATCGGAAATCTCGGCTATCGTTTGTTCGCCAAGATACGGTTGCTTTTCAAACCTCTCGACAAGTTGCATGAAAATGTCGTTTACTTCACCGGCAAGCCGCTTAGGTCCGACCATTGGCTTTTTCCTTTTCAATGGCGCTGTGGATATCCACGCGAGTCTTTAGTAACTGAACAGCAACAAAAGCAACTTCTTTGCGCCAATCATCCCACTTAGTAAGATTGACCGTATCGCGAGGACGAGGAACCATTTTTGCTGCTTCAATCAACATCATGTCAAGATCACTAGGGCCGATCATCAAATGAGACTGCGGTAATTTAGGTGTCCTGTTAAACGGCACTCCAGTCATTTACTATCAATCCTCTAAATTATGAAGATCAGCGCGATACATGCGAATAGCCATGATGCCAAGCACCGCGCCAATAATGATCAGCATAGTAGCATCATTATGTCCCGCACTGCCTGCACCACATGCCATTCCAGAAAGCCAAAGTATTCCACCGAATGCAGCTATCTTTCCCATTTTACTACCCGTCAATATTACCAGTGAAGCATCGATCCAGAAGATCACGAAGATGCATAACGTCCTCTTTTTCATAGATCAAGTAAAGAGCATTACGCTCGTATAGAGCATTGCGGCCCCATGCAAAATCGATAGGAAAGCTTTTACCTTCATCCTTCATGGCAAGGAAATTGTCGTACAGTTCATCACTGTTACTATTCTGCCAATCGCTTAACGACATTTCATAGAAATCCCCTAATGAATTTTCATCCATAGGAGTAAGTGTGTTACCTTTGATCATGAAAGCAGAGCCTGCTGGAAGGCTACTACTTTCAAATTCGATGAACAACGTTCCAGCCGAGAACGAGAGAAATTCTTTCCTATCGACTATCTTCATCTTACTACCCTAAAGGCCGCTAGTTAAAGCAATAATGCCTAGCACACCGCCGAAGCAAAGTACGAGAAGTACGTACCACCCACCGGCAGCATACTGCGCCCATATAAGCGGATTTACTTCCATGATCAGATGCGGATCAAGTAGCCATCCTAGTAGATAGCCTAGCCATCCTAGAATTGCCGGGACGCCAAGCAACAGCCAAGCGAGTCCATTTCCGGTCATGCTGCTCATTTAAAACTCCCACTTACCTACTACATCATCATCATTGTAGCCGACGCGATACATGGCGATATTCGACAAAGCCGGAGTATATTTTACTCCAAGTATCCAACGAAACTCTCCGCTATCTATTACTTCTGGAGAGTTGTTTGTATCGTCGCACATGAAAACGAAGTCGTGAATTTTCCCTTCTTGTTTGAACGGGGTCATGACTTCGTTAGTAAGAATAGAGATTCTCTTTCGCAGTTCCGGCGTATTTAGTTCGCTAGAAGAAATCTGCATCACCTGTGCACGAAGTTTATGAATAGCCTCAACCACGTTTAGTGGTTGCTGTTCCGTAATCCAGATCGGGACAGTAAGAGGAACTTCGGAGATATGCTCGATATTGAAATGTGGATGATCAGGCGTGTATGGAATATGGGAGCCTGCACGGTAGAAAATTCCACCATCAGAATGTACTACTTCCGGTTCCTCACCTTGCAGTTTGACCCAATAATAACCGTCGCGACGATCAGCCATCTTTTTCTTCCTCGTAACATTCTTCACAATAGACGAAACCGATTGGTCCACTATCTGTGATCCAACCAATTCTCTTACTACACTTGAAACAGCAAAGCTCTCTCATGCTACTACTCCGAACAGATGCAACCAAAAGGTTGCGGTGGGACAGAGGATGATCATTCCACAAACGAACTCATTCATAATCGTCCCCTTCATCTTCCTCTTTATTATGTTCTTCGCAGAACGAGTTATGCTTCCTTGTTCGCAATCCGGTTTCAGGATCGACAGGGGTAGTATAACCGACAGGCTTTCCGCAATAAGTAGCGGGTTGATCAAGTTTTGCAGGAGTAAGAACATAGCAACATGTGCGCTTCATCAGATTGCCTCTTGCATCGAATAGCCTACCCATCCTTTGACGAACAGCTTTTCACTGATTGATGTATTTACTACTCCATAGGGAGCGCAACAATACCAATCGATATAGGTTCCTTCCTCACGAATAGCCGCGATCAAATCGCCAGCCGCACGGAAGGAATAGAAGACTTCCGGTTCACCTTTCGGGTTATAAGTATGATGACGCCACTCGACGTTCGCTAGTGATCCCCAAAATGCTGCGGCAACCTCATCGGACTTTTTAATATCCTCGCCAAGCACTTCCAGAACGTCTTGCTCAAATTGACCGTAGATACCTTCTTCCCTAGTAAAAAGAGTACGACGTTCTCTAAGACCACCTAACATTTTACTTATCCTTGAAGTGATAACGGAAGGTATTGATTTCCGAAATCGATTTCATACCAAAAGGGTTCTCTGCATTGAACGATAGTACAACGCGAACTCCATTACCGTAGTTGGCATGAACCTCGTCGGCGGCAAGAATGATATCAGTAATCTTTACCGCTTCTTTTTCCTTGACAGGTTCGTCAGAAGCCATCGAAGAGTCGATAGTAATAACGAAAGGAAACTTCTGCTCGTTCCATACGAGCTTATATTCGATATGGATTTTTAGTACCGTGTCAAAGAAGTGGAAACTGCACTCGACATTTTCCACGTTGACATATTTGGCATAGTGATGATTTGCCCATTCTTGCAGAGCGTTTTCCAAAGTGTCGGCTGATACAGTTTGCTGTGAAAGGAACTGTAGCTGTTGCTCAAGATTTAGCACTTCTTCCTTGAGGCGACCATGCGATGCACTTACACGAAGCAGCGGTAGAAGAATTTTGGTCATTTTACTATCCTATCAAGGGTGGAGATTTCAAGCGTTGCCTAGCTGCCAGTATATCAGCGCCAAGCTTGTCATTCAATGCCTGAAAAGATGGATAAAAGCTAGCGTGTAAGCCTAGCGGCGCGTATTCACCAAACACTCGTTTCGCTCTACGAACGTCACCATCTTTCGGTACTACTATAATTTCCATGATAGTGGAAAGCAGAACATGACTGTTCAATTTCCGTTGGAGATAAGATTTGGTGATAGCGGCTGCCATAGTGCTTTCCAATCAGCATAGAGTTGATCGCCTACCT
>Ga0196970_1001474_pt1 | contig 15540 bp, 12 predicted proteins | sample S1v_513CmetaG_FD_148672 | JGI IMG/M metagenome (GOLD analysis project Ga0196970, IMG submission 148672) | Soil microbial communities from Anza Borrego desert, Southern California, United States - S1+v_5-13C | ecosystem: Environmental > Terrestrial > Soil > Desert | place: USA: California...
CGTTCACCACCATGGCTTTTGACCACAGCAGCTTACGGTGGTTTGGAGCCTCCACCTGTATGGCGGCTCCGAGGGGCCTTCCCTCATCTTCAGTTAAGCATGGCCTTCGGCTGTCAAGCAGCCTCTTGCCTTCGTGGCACACGATTCGCCGCTCATTTCCGCAGACCGCCAGACACTACTCTGCAAATCAGCGGTGAATCGGTAGGTGAACTGCGGCCCCGGCAGGTAGACGTATCCTTCCGTACGCCTCAATACCCACACCGCCAGCTTTCTGCCATCATCGTCCGTGCCGTAGATAACCCATTTTGTTGGTCCCGGTGGGGTGCCGGCCACACCTGTCACTTGGCGGAGAGGTGTATCCGTCTTGGCCAGTTGGAGGGCTACCTTCTCCGATACGTGATCACTCCTCCCGCAGCCTGCGACCAGGAAGAGGCACACCAGAAGACTGAAGACCGTTCGCATTGACGGGTCTGCTCCTTTCTTTTCCCCACGGCAGCAGTCCAGGAGTTGATTTTTGCCTGGGAGAGGCATGTTCCGCTTGGGCCAAATGAGAAGAAAGTGCAGCCGTCACTTATTCGTGACGGCTGCATAAATCCGGATACCCCTAAATCAGCCCCAGTTCCTTGCCGACCTTCTCGAAAGCCCGGACGGCCTCGTCCAGATCTTCCTTCGTATGGGCGGCGGTCACGATCGTCCGGACCCGGGCCTTGCCCTTCTGCACCGTCGGGAACGCAATCCCCTGGGCGAAGACCCCCTCCTCCAGCAACCGGTCGGAGAGCTTCATCGCCTTCACCTCATCGCCGGCGATCACCGGCGTGATTGGCGTCTCGCTCTTGCCCGTGTTGAACCCCAGGGCCTCCAGCTTCGCCTTGAAGTACCGGGTATTCTCCCACAGCCGGGCGATCAGCTGCGGCTCCGACTCCATAATCTCAATCGACCGGATGCACGCCGCGGCAACTCCCGGCGGATGCGAGGTCGAGAAGAGGAACGGGCGCCCCTTATGCCACAGCAGCTCGATCAGGGCCTTGGGCCCGGCCACGTAGCCGCCCAACACGCCGACCGCCTTTGACAGCGTGCCGACCTGCACCGTCACCCGGCCGTTCAGCCCGAAATGATGCACCGAGCCCTGACCGTTGGACCCCAGCACGCCCGACGAATGGGCATCGTCCACGTAGGTCATGCAGCCGTGGGCTTCCGCCAGCGCCACAATCTGCGGCAGGGGGGCGATGTCGCCGTCCATGGAGAAGACGCCGTCGGTGATGATCAGGCGCCGGCGGTACTGACCATCGGTCTCCTTCAGCACCCGGGCCAAATCAGTCATGTCGGAATGCTTATAGCGGTGAATCACCGCCTTGGTCAGGCGGCACCCGTCGATAATCGACGCGTGGTTCAGCTCATCGGAGATGATCGCATCGCCGTCGCTGACCAGCACGGGAATAACGCCGGAGTTGCAGGTGAAGCCGGACTGGAAGACGACCGCGGCCTCCGTATGCTTGAACTCGGCGAGTTTGCGCTCCAGGTCGTTATGGATGGTCATGGTCCCGATGATCGTCCGCACGGCGCCCGAGCCGGCGCCCCACTTCTGGGTGGCTTCGACCATCGCCTGCTTCAGGCGGGGATCATCCGCCAGACCGAGGTAGTTGTTGCTCGACAGGTTGATGACCTCACGGCCATTGATGACCGAGCGGGGCTTTTGGGGGCTCTGCAGCTCCTTGAGGGGGCGGTACAGCCCGGCCTCCTTGAGCGCGTTCAGCTCTTCTGCAAGAAAGTCGGTCACAGACATGGGGGGAAACCTCCTACTACTTTGCCATTTCCGGATACAGAACGACCTTGCCGCACTTGCCGGCGCCCATCAGTTCCATCCCTTCGTGGACGCTCTCCAGGGGCATCTCGTGGGTGATCAGGGGCCCCATCCGCTCCGCCAGGCCGGCCCGGAGCATCGAGCGGACCTGATACCAGGTCTTCCACATCTTCCGGCCCGTAATGCCCTTCAGCACCAGGCCGCGCATGACAACATCGGTGCCCAGGTCGAGTTCCATGGGCTTGGAGGGCAGGCCAAGCAGCGAGACACGAGCGCCGTTCCGAGCGGCCTTCAGCGACTGGCGAATCGCCGTCGGGTTGCCGGACATCTCCAGCACCACGTCGACGCCGTAGCCGCGGGTGGCCTTGCGGATCGTTTCAATGGGATCTTCCCGGGTGGGGTTGACCAGCAGGTCGGCGCCCAGGCGCCTGGCCATCTCCAGCCGGAAGTCGTTGACGTCCATGGCGACGACGATCTCCGCACCAGCATGCTTGGCGATGGGCACCGCCATGATGCCGATGGGGCCGCAGCCCGTAATCAGCACGTTCTGGGCCGTCAGATCGCCTTCCATAGCCGTGTGCATGGCGTTGCCCAGCGGCTCCTGGATCGACTGGATCGCATAGGGGATATCCTTATCATTAATCCAGATGTTCTGCTCGGGGACGGCCACATATTCAGCGAAGCAGCCATTGACGTCGACGCCGAGGATCTTCGTCCGCTCGCAGAGGTGATACTCGCCGACATGGCACCGGGGGCAGTTATTGCAGATGATGTGTGTTTCAGCGGATACCGAGTCGCCCAGCTTGCACGCGGTCACATCGCGGCCAATCGCCACCACTTCGCCGGCCATTTCGTGGCCGACGGTGAGCGGCGGCTTGACGCGTTTTTGCGACCAGGGGTCCCAGGAATAGATGTGATAGTCGGTTCCGCAAATACTGGTGGCTTTGACCTTGACGAGGACGTCGCGCGGGCCGATCTCCGGAATGGGGATCGTGCAGAGTTCGGCGCCAGGGCCTGCCTGCAGCTTTCGGATCGCTCTCATCATCTCGGGCACAGTGGTCCACCTTCTTCTTAAGACTAGTGGCGGGAGTTGGTAGGCATGCGGCTACTACAATACCCCATGTTCCATGCGGCTGCAAATTGGGAGCGGCGGGACCCTACTGCACCCGCAAACGGGTCACGAGCAACCGCAACCCGTTGAACGCAACGACAATGGTGGACCCTTCGTGCCCTACGACGGCCAGCGGCAAGTTGAGGCCGCCGATCAGCACGAGCGTGACCAGCGTAAGAATCACGGCGACGGCGAAGCCGAGGTTCTGAATAATGGTGGTGCGCGCCCGCTTCGCCAGGCCGATCGCCTCGGCGATCTTCTCCAGTTCGTCGGCCATCAGCACGACGTCTGCCGTCTCCATGGCCACATCCGACCCTACGCCGCCCATGGCGATGCCAATGGTCGCGCGGGCCAGGGCGGGCGCATCGTTGACGCCGTCGCCGACCATGGCGACGGGGCCGTACTTCGCTTCCAGCTCGGTGATGAGGCGGAGTTTATCTTCCGGAAGGAGTTCGGCGTGCACTTCATCGACGCCGACGATCGCCCCGACGTTCTCTGCGGCCCGCCGGTTGTCGCCCGTCAGCATGACGACCTTGCGGACGCCGATCTTGCGCATGTGCTCAAGGGCGCGCCTGGCTTCCGCCCGCGGGGTATCCGCCAGACCGAGAATGCCCAGGAGCTTACCTTCTGCGATGACGACCATCGACGTCAGGCCGGACTCGTAAAGGGCTTTGAGGCGGACCTGCACGGTCTCCGAGGCGGCGATGCCCAGGTGCTGCAGCATGCGCGGGGCGCCCACGTACGCTTCCCGGCCTTCCACCAGCGCCCGGCCGCCCAGGCCGGCCATGGCCGTGAACTCCTCCGCCTTGGTATAAAAAATCCCCTGCTCCTTGGCGTAGCGCAGCACGGCTGCCGCCAGCGGGTGCTCGGAGCGGGACTCCACGGCGGCGGCCAGGCTGAGCATCTCCCGCTCGTTAACGCCGTCTTCGGCCATCACTTCCACCACCCCGGGTCGTCCCGTGGTGAGGGTGCCGGTCTTATCCATCGCTACGACCTGTATGCGGGCCGCCTGCTCCAAATGCAGCCCGCCCTTGAACAGGATGCCGGCCCGGGCCGCCCGCGCGATGCCCGACAGAATCGCCGCCGGCGTGGAGATGACCAGGGCGCAGGGACTGGCGACCACGAGGAGCATCATGGCGCGGTAGAACGACCCGGGCCACGAATCCCACCCCGCCAGGGGCGGAATCACCCAGGCCAGGCCGGCAAGGCTGATGACGATCAGCGTGTAGTACTGGTCGATCCAGTCGGTCAGGCGCTGGGTGGAGGCCTTCTGCGCATGGGCCTCCTCCACCACCCGGATGATCCGGGAGAGTGTCGTCTCCCCGGCCTTCTTCGTCACCGCAAATTCGATGACCCCGTGGCCGTTGACCGTGCCGGCGAAGACCTTATCGCCCGCCGCCTTCTCGACGGGAATCGATTCGCCCGTGATGGCCGCTTCATTCATGGCGGACTGCCCCTTGACGATCTCGCCGTCGGCGGCGATGCGCTCGCCGGGGCCGGCGATGATCGTATCGCCCATCCGGATCTGATCGACGGGAATGCGGAGCTCGGCGCCGCCCCGGCGGACCAGGGCATCTTCGGGGGCAAGGGCCATCAGCTTGCGGATTGCCATGCGGGTGCGGCCGACCGCAAACGCCTCGAGCGTGGCGGAGAGCGTGAAGAGGAACATCAGCATGGCGCCCTCTTCCCACTTGCCCAGCACAGCCGCGCCCGCGGCGCCCAGCAGCATCAGGGCGTTGATGTCCAGGTTTTTCTCTTTGATCAGGGCATGGAAGCCGTCGGTCAGGCGAAAATAGCCGCCGGTAGCGTATGAAATCGCGTAAAGCGGAATGTAGAGATAGGCGCTCGCACCCATGTTTTCAGCGATATAGCCCGCGGCCAGAAAGACGGCGCACAGCACGGTGGAGATCAGGAGCGGGCGGACCTCTTCCTCTTCGTGAGGCGTTGCCGGACTGGCGGCGGAGACGGGCCCCATGGGGCGGGTCACCTCCCGGGCGGCCGCCACCTCGGGTCCGAGCTTGAGTACAACACGTTCTGCTTGCAGTTCTTCGATGCGGTCGCCGGCGGCCAGCATCTCATTCATATGCAGCATACAGGTGGCACAGTGGGCCCCGCCTTCGCCGGGACACCTGCTGCGGTGTTCCGCCAGCCGGGTCGCCACTTCTTCGGCCACTCGCTCCACCTGTTCATCATCCGTCAGGCCGGGGTCGAAGCGCAGGTTAATCTGCTGCGAGGCTGAGTCCAACTCAGCCGAAACAAGACCGCGCTGCCCCTTTAGCACAGTCAGCACCACGGTGGCACAAGAGCCTTCGTCTAGTTCCTGCTCAGTAGGTTCGATTCGTTCAATGACCATACTACCCCCCCTGGTCGCGCTGCGCGCTCCATTTTCCATTCTACGCTTTGGACGAATGGAAGGGGAGAGGCAGGAATGGCACAGCCACGGCCAATTCGTGGGCACAAATTGCTCATATGCGCCCTTGGTCGTTGGATCTAGGTTGGGGGGTGCGAAAGCATTTAGAAACCAGCCACGGAGGACGCGGAGAACGCGGAAGCCACGGAATGGGAATGCGCGGAATGAATATATTATCATTATATTTCCATTCCGTGTTCTCCGCGTCTTCCGCGTCCCGTCCGTGGCAGATTCCCTGTTTCCCTAAACCTGATCTTCCGCATGGGCCGCGACCAAGGTGACGCTGAACGTAGACCCCCGGCCGGGTTCGCTCGCTACCTGGGCTTCGCCGCCCAGGAGCAGAGCCAGCTGCCGCACGATGGAGAGGCCGAGCCCGGTGCCCAGGCCCGCCGACCGGGGGCGGGCCGGATCGACTTTGTAGAACCGGTCCCACAGGTGCGCCAGATGCTCCTTGGCGATGCCCACGCCCGTATCCGCCACCCCGACCCGGACCATCTCCCCTTCCGGGCGGGCAAAGAGTCGCACCTGGCCGCCCGGCGGCGTATGCCGGATGGCGTTGTCGAGGAAGTTGATCAGAATCTCTTCCACCCGGTCGAAGTTGGCCACCACCCGCAGCGAAGGCGTGTCGGCCAGCAGGTCGACGCCGGCGCCCCGGGCCCGGGGCGCCCACTTCTCCAGCAGCCCTTCGCACAGCGGCTGCAGATCGAACTCTTCCTGGGTAATCTCCAGCGTGCCCGCATCCAGCCGGGACAGCTCGAGCAGGTTATCGCACAGGCGGCGCAGGCGCCCGATTTCGGCCAGCATCGACCGCAAATACCGGGGCCGTGCGTCGTCGTCGATGAGGCCGTCGTGCATCGCTTCCACGCCGGCGGACAGGGCGGACAGCGGGCCGCGCAGCTCGTGGGAGACGTTGGCCACGAAGTTTTCACGCAGGCGGCGCAGCTGGACTTCCGTGGTCACATCCTGCAGAACGGCCACGGCGCCGAACGGCTCGCCCGCCTCGCCCACCACCGGGGAGACCCGAGCCCGAATCTCGCTGCTGCCGCACTGGAATGCGATGTTGACCTGCTCATGGGTGTCGCCCAGCGCGGTCTCCAGCCCTTCTGTCAACTGGGCGGGAAACCCCGCCGCTGCAAGGCTGAGGCCGTCGAACGGGCCCGGCAGCCCCAGCAGCTGGCCCGCTGCCGGATTGACCAGCAGCACGAAGCGGTTCTCATCAACGGCGACCACGCCTTCCGCCATATCTTCGATCAGGGCCGCGAACCGCTGCTTCTCCTCCGTCAGGTCGCTGAACACAGCCTGCAGCTGGGTCGCCGCGTTGCTGAGCGACCGCGCCAACTGGTCGAACTCCTCCACATCGGCCGTGGGCACCTCGCCGGCCTGCAGCTTCTGCCCCAGGTCGTCGGCGAAGTGGGACATCGCCTCGATGGGACGGGCAAAGGCACGGGCAGTGGTGTAGGCGGCGAACAGGCCCATCATGCCGGCGCTCAGAATCGTAACGGCGATCAGCAGGCGGAACTGGCTGATGGGCGACTGGAGCCGCTCGGAAGGCGAAAACAAGAAAACGGCCCCCACCACCTTGCCTTCATGCCGCATGGGGGCGCCCGCGGTAATGCCCGACCAGAGCCACGGGTCGGGCGACATTTCCAGCAGTTCATCTCCGGACAGCACCCGGTCAAGCCACGGGTGCCCGGCCAACACCTGCCCCCGCAGCTCCTGGCCTTCGCTGGTATCGGTCAGGACCCGCCCCCGGGTGTCCACCACGAAGAGGCGCCCTTCGGTCAGGGAATCGAGCCCGGGGAGCTGCGGGGACGGGTCGGCGTCCGGTGCCGAGGCGACCAGGGGCGCTGCCAGGACGGAAGCACCGACGGCATCCCGCAGCATCACATCGGCCAGCTGCCGCTCGAAGGTCGTTGCGGCAAAGTCGCCGAGAATCAGCATGGAGAGCAGCAGCACCGTCATGACGACGGAGCCGAAGGCGAGCATCAGGCGCCCGAAGAGCGTACGGGGCAATTCCGGCAGTGGCAGCTTCACTGTCGCGTCACCTCGAACTTATAGCCGATGCCCCAGACGGTATGGATGTAGTGGTAGTCCTGCCCTTCCAGCTTCGCCCGCAGCCGGTTGATGTGCGTGTGAATCGTCCGGTCGTCCTCGCTGGGGGAGTAGCCCCAAATCTCCTGCAGCAGCTCGTCGCGCCGCACGACGGTGCCTGGCCGGTTGGCGAGGTAGATCAGCAGGTCGAACTCCTTGGGGGTCAGGGGTATCTGCTTGCCGTTCCGCTCCACCCGGTGGCGCCGCTCGTCGATCAGCAGGGTGGGAAAGGTGAGCACGCCTTCCATGGGCGCCGGCGCCGCGGGTGCCGCCGCGGGCTGTCTGTGCGCCTTGGGCATGCCGCCGCTGCGCTTGAGCAGCGCCCGGGCCCGGGCAAGGAACTCCTGCATGCTGAACGGCTTCGCAAGGTAGTCGTCGGCGCCGAGATCGAACCCCATCAGCTTGTCGGCCTCTTCGCCGCGAGCGGTCAGGAGGATGATCGGCACCTCCGAAACTTCCCGAAGCTGGCGGATAATCTCCCAGCCGTCCAGGCGCGGGAGCATCACATCGAGCACAACGAGGGCCGGGCGGGCGACCAGCGCCTGAGTCAGGCCGTCCAGGCCGTCGGCGATCACCTTTACCTCGTAGCCTTCCTTCTCCAGGTACATGCGCAGCACGTCGGAGAGCATGGCGTCATCTTCCACGACGAGAACCAGCGGAGCCATCCTGTCCACCTCTTTAACGTCGAACCGATCATGCGCTAAAGAGATTCCCGCTGGGGCTGCGCTTGTCCTGCTGGTAGTGAGCGGGGCATCAAACAACCGGGCCGCCTGTCCCAGGCGGCCCGCAGCTTAACTCGCGATTTGGAGCGCCTCCAGCACATCCTGGCGCAGGGCCGCCAGGCCGGCCCGGTGCCGGGGCCGGGGCTGGCTCAGGACGATCTCCCGGAGCAGGGTGCCGGGCCGGTTGCTCATGACGAAAACCCGGTCGGCCAGGTAGAGCGCTTCATCAATGTCGTGGGTGACCAGCAGCACGGTCTTTCCGGAGCCCTGCCAGAGCTTGAGCAGCTCGTTCTGCATGGTCAGGCGCGTCATGGCGTCCAGCGCCCCGTATGGTTCGTCGAGCAGGAGCACTTCGGGGTCCATCACCAGGGCCCGGGCGATCGAAGCCCGCTGGCGCATGCCGCCGGACAGCTGGTGCGGGTAGTACTTTTCAAAGCCCGCCAGTCCGACTTTCTGCAAAATGGCGCCCACCCGCTGCTCCCGCTCCCGCCGGGCCACGCCCGCCAGTTCCAGCCCGAAGCCGGCGTTCTCGGCCACGGTCCGCCAGGGGTACAGGGCATGCTCCTGGAAGATCATCATCCGCTCGGGCCCGGGGCCGGCGACCGGCCGGCCATCCAGCAGTACACGCCCCGCATCCGGCCGCTCCAGGCCGGCCAGCATGCGCAGCAGGGTCGACTTGCCGCAGCCCGACGGCCCCACGATGGCCGCAAACTCCCCCCGGGCGATGGACAGGCTCACGCCTTTCAACACGGGCAGGTCCCCGAAGCGCTTGGATACGTCCTCCACCACAATGCTCATGCCGCTTCCTCCCCTGCCGTGCTGCGCCAGCGGAGCAGCCGGCGTTTTGCTTGCTCTAGCAAAACGTGGTCGATCGCCGAGGCGATCGCACCGATCACGGCGATGCCCACCAGCACGCCGGCCATGTCGGCCACTTCGCCGGCGTAGTGAATCGACCAGCCCAGTCCTTTGGACGCCCCCACCACCATTTCACCGGCGATCAGCGAGCGCCAGCCGTTGCCGAAAGCGACCTGGGCGCCCGTCACGAAGGCGGGCAGCGCCTCCGGGGCGTAGACCTTGGTCAGCAGTTGCCCCCGGGAGGCGCCCATCACCTGGGCCAGTTCCAGATGGGTCCGGTTTACGCCCTCGGTCGCGTTCATGACGGAGAGGGCCATGGGGAAGAACGTCGCGATGGCGACCACGGTAATGATGGGGATGTTGCCGAAGCCAAAGAGGATGATCAGGAACGGCGCCCAAGTAATGGGCGGAATCGACTGGAGGATGGCGATCAGGCTGCGCAGATAGGCGGCGAACGGCCTGGAGAGGCCGGAGAGCAGGCCCAATACGGCGCCCAGCACCACGCCGGCCGTCCAGCCGGCGCCCAGCCGAATCAGGCTGAGCTTGACGCCGGCGTAGAAATTGGGGTCACCGGCCAGGCGCACCAGCCGGGCCGCCGTCTTCGGCACGCCGGGCAGCAGAAACGGCGGCAGAAAGAAGGCGGCAACCTGCCACACGGCGATCAGACTGAAGACAGCGGCGAGCCCGGCCAGCCATTTTTTCATCAGTGCGCGGCCCCCTGCTTCTGCTGCCAGGTCAGGTCCAGGAACGACTCAACCTTGACCGACTCCGGCAGGATCTGCTGCGCTACCATAATCTCCACGACTTCCTGCATCCGCTTCACTTCGTCCGTCGTGATCTCCCAGTGGAACATCTGGCTTTCGATCGCTTTCTTGATGACGGCCTGGGCGGCCACCTGCCCGCCCGGGCCCGTCAGCGTCTCTTCCTGAATGAACCGCTTGGTCAGCAGCCGCGCGGCCTCGTCGGGCTGTTTTTGCAGCATGGTGATGGCCTCCTGCTGGGCGCCCAGCAGGGCGTCGATGGCGGCCCGGTCTTCCTTTAGCATCTTGCCGGAGGTGATGACGACCATGCACGGGAACGGCCAGACCTTGCCGATTTCGTAGATGGCCTCCACTTCGGAGGATGCCTTGGCAATCTGCTCGTACGGCTCGAAGACGAAGGCGGCGTCCACCTGGCCGGCGGCCAGCGACTGGACGGCGACAGCCGGGGAGACGTAGACCATGTTCACGTCGTCCCGCTTCAGCCCAGCCTGGGGCAGCACCACGCCGTTCAGCACGATGTCGGCGGTGGAGCCCTTCTGCTGGCTGGCCAGCTTCTTGCCTTTCAGATCGGCGACCGTCTTAATGCCGCTGCCTTTCTTGACGAGGATGGAGTGATAACCCATCTGGGCGCCGCCGACGACTTTGATGTCGGCGCCCTTCTGGGCCCAGGTGGCGGCGTTGGTGAAGCCCAGCACGCCCGCCTGCAGCTGCCCGCCGACGATGGCCTTGATCAAGTCGGTGCCGGATTCAAAAAGCTGAAGTTCCACGTCGAGCCCGTGCTTGTCGTACAGGCCGGCGTCCTTGGCCAGCATGGCCTGCGCGTCGTCCATGACGTTCAGGTAGCCGACCCGGAGGGCCTTTTTGGCAGCGGGAGCAGACGGCGTCAGAGTCGCCCCGGCCGGGGGGGTCTTCGTCTCGGCCCCGCACCCGGAGACCACCAGCATCGTCGCAATCAGCACCAGGATCCCCCAAGCACGAAGCCGCAGCTTGCTCAACGAATTCCCCACCTTTGTATTCCTAGTGTTCCGCTCGGAATAGTTATGTTTGGATCATGCCCCTATTCTAGCCTTGGGGCCCTACGAATGTCAACAGAAAACCCGCGCCTGCCGGCGCGGGTTTTCAATGCGAACGCAGTTCAGGCAGAAGGTCCGGTACGGCGGCGCCGCCACAAGGCGAGGCCAATCAGCCCGAAGACGGCGACGGCGACCAGGAACGGGGCGACGGCGGCGGCGCCGACCAGCAGGGATTGGCCGAGGGCGCCGAACCAGTCGATCGAGCGCTGGAAGGCCCGGGTCATGGAAGCCCAGAGCCCCTTGTCCTCGTCGGGCGGAGGCGGCGGCTCCTTGCCCGGCGCCGGCTGGGTGAAGAGGATGTTGATGGTCGAGTATTCGACTTGATTGGACAGGAGTTTCAGGCTGCCCTGCATCTGTTCGATTAACGCCCGGGTGTCATTAATCTGGCGGGTCAACTTCATCCAGTCGTCAAATGTGGTCGCCTTGGCGGCCAGTTCCTGAAGTTTGCGCTCATACTCCTCCTGGATGCGGATGCGCGCCTCCAAGTCGTAGTAGCGTTCGGTCACGTCCTGGGACCACTGGCGCTCCTGCTGCACTTCGCCGATGCGGCGAATCTCTGCGATGGCGCCGTTGTACTGGCCGGAGGGGAGCCGCAGCGTCAGGCGCCCGGCCCAGGAGCCGTCGTGGCCCTTGTTCAGGGCGGCGTCGACGACGTAGCCGGCGGTGGTGGCGGCCAGGGTCTGCAGCCGCTGCATGGCGGTGACTGCGTCGGTCACCTGAAGCTGGTACTCGGCGTTCAGGACGATTTTGCGGCCGGGCTGGGCTTCCACGGCGGGCACCGCCGTCACCGCTGTGTCGTCATTGTCGAACTCGACGGCGGAAGCGCCGGTGGTGACCACCTGGAAGGCCTTGCCCTTGGCTTCCACACCGGACAGGGGCGGCCCCGCCTCGTCCATTACGGTGACTGTGTACTCGGCAGAGCCAGGGGGCTTCATCAATCCCTCTGCGGGGGCGCCGGACCTGCCATAGCCGTCAGTCACGGCCGCGGCGGACACTTCGGCGGGCCTGGCCTCCTCCTTCACGACCGGCGGCTGCCCCAGTATCGCCAGTGTCACCACTGCCGCGGCAGCAACCGCCGTGGCGCCGCCCCAGCGCTGCCAGGGCTTGCGCGCCTTGGGTGCCTTCCTGGTGGGCGCCGCCTCTGCCTGACTAATGCGGGCCCGCAGCTTCGCCTTCAGCTCCGGCGTCACCCGCCAGCCCGCAAATAGAGTCTCCTGTGCGGCAGGCCGCAGATCGGTCAGGGCCCGCTTGCGCTCAGTCATGAGCATATCCCCCTTCCGTCAGCATCGCCTTCAGGCGGGCCCGTGCCCGGTGCAGCCGGCTCCGGACAGTGCCCACACTGAGCCGCAAGGCCTCGGCGACTTCACGGGTGTCCATCTCTTCGTAATAGTAAAGCAGCACCACTTCACGGTACTCGACGGGCAGCTCCATCACTTTCTGCAGCAGCTGCTGCCGGTCGGCGTTCGCCAATACCTGCTCCACCGCATCCACTTCGGTGGGCAGCAGGGGGATGTTGCTGAGAAAGTCCTGCCCGAGCAGCAGCACGCGGCGCATGTTCCAGGACCGCAACCGGTCGTGGCAGAGGTTGACCGCGATGCGGTAAATCCACGTCTTGACGCTGCTTTCGCCCCGGAACGTGTGCAGCTGCAGGTAGACCCGGGTGAAAACATCCTGGAAGATGTCCTCGGCCAGGTCCCGGTCTTTCAAGTAGAAGTAAGCCAGCTGCAGGATGCTGTCGCCGTACGCATCGACAAGCTGCTCAAGGGCGCGCTCCCGATCTGCCAGATCGAGGGCCGCCGTCCCGGCCATTGTTGCCTCCATGGGGTTGTCCTCCTCCGGGCCGTGCAACGTTGCTGACTAATAGACGGCGCAGGGGCCATCCGCGCTTCAGCCGTGTGCGAACTTTTTTTGGTGATGCGACTGAAGTGGGTCCCGTAGCCAACTTTGGTCACTTGTGCTAAGGTATACCTTGATTCAAGAGTTCTGTCGACAAACGGGGGCATTGAAACGTGCGGGTGCGAACGCTGATCACTGCCGCGCTTCTCCTGGCCTTCGCCGCCTGCGTGCCTGCAGTCCGGGTCCAGCCCAAGCCGACCGAGGCAGTGGTCGCCCTGGCCGCCGTGCCGGCGGCTGCAGCCCCGGCGCCCGCACCTGTGCAAGCGCAGCCGTCCCCGGAGCCCCCTTCCCCTGTGGCCGGCCAGGCGGCTCCGCCCGCCCAGGAGGCGACCGCCCCCGCGCCCCTCAAAGTCGACCAGCAGGCCCCCGCCAGGCAACCGACCCCCGCCGGTCAACCGGTCACTCCCAACCGAACGACGCCGGACCGGCCCGCTGCTGCCAGGGTTGAGCCGCCCGTCGCCGAGCTCCCCAAGGTGCCGCCGGTGCCCCGCCTGGCCATTCTGGTCTATCATGACGTCGATGACACAAACCCGAGCGCCTTCACCGTTTCGGTGGCTCAGTTGGAAGCCCAGGTGCAGATGCTGAAAGAGGAAGGCTACGCCTTCTACCGCCTGGCCGACGTGGAAAAGCTGCTCGCCGACGCCCCGGGCATGCCCGAAAAAGGCGTCATGCTGGTCTTTGACGACGGCTACCAGTCCTTCGCCACCCGGGTTCTGCCCGTGGCGAAAAAGTACGGCGTCCCGGCGGTCTGTTTCGTCGTCACCAAGTATATGGACTTTGACATGATCTTCGGGCGCCCGCACATGTCGCAGGTCGAGCTAAAGCAGGTTGCCGAGTCCGGTCTGCTTGAGCTGGCGGGCCACAGCTACTACGGGCACCGGACCGCCGAGACGGAAGACGGCACGTGGCAGCCCGTGTTGACGCACCGCATCCGCAAGCCGCAGAGCACGCTCTATGAAACGCCGGAAGAGTACGCTCAGCGGGTCCGCGACGACTTTGAGCAGACGGCGAACGTGCTGCGGGAACTCGGCGCCGGCATCGGCGAGCGCCACTATACCTTCCCGTTCACGGCCCGCTCCGACGAGGCGGTGGCCCTCGGGCGCCTGGCCGGGTTCCGGTATTTCTACGTGGGCGGTGAGCAGCTTGTCCGGCCCGACACGGACCCGGGCGCCATTCCCAGAGTCCACGCCGGCGCCCCGGAGATCACCGCCGAAGTGCTCCGCACGCGGCTGCGCAACCTGTTTGCTGAACCTTAGCCGTGCTTGACCCGCTTTCAAGAGCGCCGGGGAATTGCCCCCGGCGCTTTCTGGTTCACAGCGTACTCTTGCCGCCCGCTCGCTGGGAACCTTCCCCGCAAGGTAGGACGAAAAGGGTGCCGAATCCTCGTAACGATACTCTAGTGGTCCTTTAGGAGGCCGTGCTGTTTGGACAGGAAAACCATCATCATTTCCGCCGGCCTGATCGCCGCCTCGCTGCTCGGGGCCGGCTCTGCCGTGTACCGGAATCTGCCCGGAGCCGCAGCGAGAGCGGCGCCTGACGCCTGCGGCTACAGAGAAACCATCGCCGAGAACCTACGGATTGCAGCAGAGACGCTGCGAGTCCCGGCGGCCGTCATTAGCATTAAAGAGGAAAGCACGGAGGACGCGGCGCGGACAGCCGCAGCGGTTGGCGGCCAGGGCGAGCAGTTCATCAAGTGGGCCCTGGACCGGGGGCAGCTGGCTTATTCTGTCAACGAAGATCAAGCCACCTTATCGACCTGGGGCAACCCCTCCCAGAAAGAGCCGGCATACCACCTGATGCGGTACCGCTTTCCGCGGGGCAGCCTGACGGCGGATTCGGCACTGCCGGAGATTCTCACACAACTGCAAACGGCCGGGGCCGGCCACCAGGTTGGCGTCACCATCGCGTCGACCATGGTCTGGACCCTCCCCCGGGATGAGTACTATCGCGGGAAGGCTTTGGCCCGGGACTGGACGCTGAAGGACGTTGCCCGCTGGTTCGAGGCAGATCCGGCCCTGACCGCATGCGTCATCAAGACCGTTCCGGTTTTCCGCGGCGGCCCCGTCGCCGAGACCGATCTGCCGATGGTCGACCTGCGAAATGGCCGATACGTCGGGTTTACGGATGCTGCCGTCATCACCTACGCAGAGGGCGAGGGGCTGTTCGGCGGGGGCAGTCAAATCACCTGGTATTCCGTTTCCGGCCTCAAACCTACCGACCAGCCCGGCACTCCGGCTAAGCAGTGGCCGCAAAAGTCAAAGGCCGAAATTGCAAGAGCGCAGGCCGAAGCAGAGTTCGCCGCCTTCCGGATGCCGGTGCTCGAGGACGTGGGTGAAGTGGAATATACCCGGGCCGCCGAAGAGAGCGTCCGGCTCGGCGAACGGGTCAAGACCCTGGGTGTAGAGCTCTACCACCTGCACCAGGAGATCACGGACCCGATGTCGGCTGAAGCGAAGCTGAAGTGAAGCCGAAGAAGGAGATCAAACGGATCGAACGGGATGCAAAGTCGGGTGTGCGGTCGCCCGAAGTGCTGCTCAAGGCGCTGGACGAGCTCCTTCAACCGGAATAGAGCAGGCCGTAGGGGCTTCCCTACGACGTCTTGCAATGCTGGATATGCGGGCGACGCAGATGTAGCTCCGCCTACTAGGCCTGGATTCCGCACATGGCCTTACTGAAATCTCAGAGGCAGGAGCGGGACACCTAAAGGATGCGTTCGACCTTGAGGAGTTCCAGCAGCCGACGCTGTACCTCTTTGGGTTTCTCGACAGCGAGGGCTGGCCCGGTGGGCGTGGCGACAGAAGTCGCCATCCACCAGGAAAG
>Ga0196970_1001476_pt1 | contig 15529 bp, 12 predicted proteins | sample S1v_513CmetaG_FD_148672 | JGI IMG/M metagenome (GOLD analysis project Ga0196970, IMG submission 148672) | Soil microbial communities from Anza Borrego desert, Southern California, United States - S1+v_5-13C | ecosystem: Environmental > Terrestrial > Soil > Desert | place: USA: California...
CCGATGGCATGCATATTCCCGCTGGCGGGCAGAGAGACCGCACCGGCGCCATTGCCTGCGAAGACATTGCCCCGCAATATCGGTGCAGCGTCGCTCATTACCGAAATGCCGGGCCGAGGCTGCCCAGAGCCGCGTCCGTTCCTGGTGATCACGTTGTGCTCGATGCGCGGTTCCGCAGGAGCCCCGACGATGATTCCCTGGTAAATGCAATCGTGAATGGAGTTGGCTCGCACGAGCGGACGGCTGGCGCCGCGAATCTCAATTCCGGCCTGCGCCGAGGCGATCTCGTTGTCCTCCACATCGATGCTCGAGTCTGCGATGAGCAGCCCCAGCGTGGCGGGAGCTTCCGAGCTGGGAACGATTCGGAAACCCTTCAACCCGCCCGATTGCAGGCGTTCGGCTATGACGGCGATGGCCGGGCGAACACCGGGACTAGCGCGCAGTACCGCCTCACGCGGCCGAACGCTTTTCAGCAGGACACCATCTTTGAGTCTTACCTGCTCGGAATACTCACCCGGAAGCACCTCGACAGTGTCGCCTGCTTCTGCCTGTGCAAGGGCACTGGAGATGCTGGAAAACGGCGCCCCTGCACCGACGGTCAGCGTTCGCGGCCCTTCGGTCACAGGCTTCGGGGTTGGGCGCAGGAACCAGACCAGCGCTGCCGCCAGGATTGCGCCATACACAAACATGGCGGGGCGGCTAAGCAGCGCCGAAGTCACCGGCGACTGGTTCGCACCACGTTGGGCGAACCGTTCGCCTTCCACCAGCAACGCCGTCACGTTGTCCTTACCTCCGGCGAGATTGGCTGCGGCGATGAGTTCACGGACTGCAGTTCGAGGGTCGCCGGCATTGCGTTCGACGATGTGACGGATTTCAGCCGAGGGAACCTGATCGCTTAATCCATCGCTGCACAAGACGATGGCACTGTCGCGTTCGAACGGCGCGCGCGCGATCTCAACGAAGTCGGCGTCCTCCGGAGTGTGCATCTCTGACCCGACATCTCGAAATACTTCGTTGCGGCGTGGATGCCGCATGGCTTCGAGTTCCGAAAGTTCGCGGGTGTCCTCGCGCTCTCCTACCGGTGAGTGGTCGTGTGTGAGTTTGTCGATCGTGCTGTTGCGTATCTTGTATAGCCGCGAATCGCCAACGTGGCCGATAGTGACTACACCGTCCTCAATGATGGCGGCCGTGAGAACGCAGGCCATCCCATTCCATTCCTGGCGGGTTGCCGCCAGCCGCACGATTTCATTGTTGGCTACTGCGATAGCTTCTCTGAGCCGTTCTTCAGGCGTGCCGGTCTTGCGCTCCAGCCTTGACCGGATCATCTTGACAGCGATTTCGGCGGCCTGTTCGCCCGCGGCCTGGCCTCCGACTCCATCGACGACCAGGAAAATTCCGCGCTCGGGGTCGCAATGCACGCGATCTTCATTGTTCGTGCGGACCCGCCCCGGATCGCTAGCGGCGGCGCACCTCAGTTTCATCATCTTGGAAAAGCCGCACAGCGATGAACGCGCTGGTCGCAAGCACCAGTAGTAACAGGTAAATTATTCGTGCCCACCATAGCGCGGTCATCACACAGCTTCGAAGTCCAGAAACACAACACCGGCAAGACCGATGCGAGCCCTGGGTGGCAGCGGGACCTCGAGATTTTTGTCTCGCTTTTCACCACCAACATATTCGATGCTGCTGGCAACCGGACTGCCATCAACGGTGCTGCCCAGCCGGCTGAGATCCTTGATGAAGAACTTTCCCGTGTCCGGGTCGCGGCGTAACCGGACATGCTCGCGGGAGACGTCGGGCAGGGTTTCCAGGCGCAGATCGGTCCAATAAGCCTGGCCTCCGCGTCCGATGACGATCTGGTTCTTCGCCATCCTGTACACCTGCGACCCGCGGTTGTCCTCGAACCGGATGATCGCGTAGATCTGCTGGCCGGGCGAGACCGGTTCATCGAACTTGCGAGTCGGACCTTCCACGCCCTGAATGCGCCGGGTCGCGATTCGCCTTGTCAGGCTGCCGGCGCCGAAATCAGGTCGCTGCGGCAAGGCCAGCTCAGATTCGATCAAAATATCGCCGGGCTGCGCGTCATCATCAGTGTTCTCGTGCAGTTCGATGTGCCAGCCGTGCTCGGGTGCAGTGACCTTCGGCAGGCTTTTGCGCGAACCGAGCCGGTCGAGAAATGAGGTCCGATTCAGCGCTGTGACCTCTTCATCGAGCGCGCGTTTGGCTTCTTCGACTATGCGCGATTCGATGGCTCGCAGCCGCTCGGCGTCATCCGGGTGGAGATAAACGCGATAGATGGCCGGTGCCAAGGTGGTGTAGTGCAGCGGCTCAACGCCTTCACGCATGTTGCGGACGACTTCCAAGATGATGTCCCCACCGCTGGCGACGGCGGGCTTCGTAGCAGAATGGTCCATGATCCCCGCCCTAAGTGATTTCATGATACTGGAAACTGTCGGCGATGAATTCCGTCAGGCAGCCAGTCTTTTTGCTATTTTTGCCGACAGCCAAGATTTCGCTGCGATTACGTCATCGTCACCCAGCTCGTGCCCGCCTTGGTGCCAGAACATGGAAACGTCTGCTCCTCCGCTCTCAAGAATCCCTGCAAGCTGTTCGGTCTGATCGCGTGGAACGATTGCGTCCCGCACGCCTGCTGCGATGAACACCGAGAGGTCGCTGAACTTTGGGATGAGATCCGGCGTAAAGGGAACCATCGCTCGGAAGAGCACGCCTGCCGCCAGATATTGCGGGTAGAGCAACATCAGGCTTGCAGCGATGTTGGCCCCGTTCGAGTAGCCTACCGCAATCAAATGCCGCTTAGTGAAAGCGTACCGCTCACCTGCCGCATCGATGAACTGAGCTAATTCATTCGTTCGTGCCTTCAAATCATCAACATCAAAGACGCCCTCGGCGAACCTGCGGAAGAACCGGGGCATGCCATTCTCCAACACCTTTCCACGAACTCCCAATAGAGCGGCGTCGGGCCAGAGTTCTCTCCCAAGTGGCAGAAGGTCGCGCTCATCACCGCCGGTGCCGTGCAGAAGCAAGAGAGTAACGGGCTCAGGTACAGCCTTCTCGGCAGGCACATAGATGTGCACGAACCCCAGGTCGTCAGGCGGCTTCATCGGCTTGACCTCCACCGATGGTCGGAAGTTCGATGTGCGGTAGTACACGCTCTAATTCCGAACGAGCGTGCTCGAACTGAGGCGGCAGCTTCAAAGATGAGCCGAGGTGCTCGATGCTTTCATCGATGGCGAAGCCCGGAGGGTCAGTCGCAATCTCGAACAGGACTCCTCCCGGCTCTCGAAAATAGATGGAATGAAAGTACTGGCGATCGATGATTGGCGTGACGTCATACTCCGATGCGCTGAGCGTATCGCGCCATTGCGCATGCTCGACATCGCTTGGGGTTCTCCAAGCGATGTGATGAACAGTTCCAACAGCAACTCTTCCCGGGCGTCCTTCGGGAGCGCAGAGTAGATCCACAATAGTACCGGGAGCACCGTTCCCAGCGGCGTAGCGGAAACGGTTTCCCTGCTGGTCAACCTCTTTGAAACCCAGGGTGCTGGTCAGCAGCGAGGCGGTTCGTTCGTATCCGTTTTCAGAAAGCGTCGCATGGTGAAATCCCCGAATCGCATGTTCGGTCGGCACAGGGCCGCGTTCCCAAATCCTGTCTGGCTCTGCGTTCGGCGTGCTGATCAATTCGAGTTGGAGACCGTCCGGATCTCTGAGGAACAGCATCTCCTCCCCGAAATCCGACCGCGCGTCCGCGAATTCGATGTTGCGGTGGCGAAGACGCTCTCGCCAGTACGGTAGCGACTTTTCGGGGACGGCAAAGGAGGTGACCGTCAACTGTCCAGTGCCTATGCGCCCCGGGAAAGCACCTGGCCAAGGGAAGAAAGTCATTATGGTTCCCGGATGTCCTTGGCCATCTCCGTAGTAGAAGTGGTAGGTGGTTGGGTCATCGAAGTTAACTGTTACCTTCACCAGCCGCAATCCGAGAATGCCTGCATAGAAATTAATGTTTGGTTGTGGTTCTCCGGCGATTGCGGTTACGTGATGAATTCCTTCGATGCTGGGCATAGACAGACCTCTCCCTCTCAGTCAGGCCGCCAGGTTTCTGAGCATCTGTGTCATTCTTGAATTGGGACGAAGCCATTCGCCCGCAACGCTCCGGGAGAGACCTCGTCGACGTAGCACCAGATCCAGTCCTCGTGCGGCTCGGCGGAGCGCATCAGCGGATGCTTGGTTTCCTGGAAATGCTTCGTCGCATGTTTGTTCTTGGACGAATCAAAGCAGCCCATGTGACCACATCCCAAGCACATCCGGAGATGCACCCAAGTGTCGCCCGTTCTGACGCAGTCCTCACAGACGTGCTTGTCAGTATGCGTGAACTTGATCTGATCGAGATGCGTGCATTGACCTGCCACAGCTAACCTCCTCCATGATGTTGCTAAGCGCCAACTAGGAGCCACTAGTCAGCCAAGGTACAGCCTTGCTGGACCACACGCTGGACGAATAACTGCTTCTAAGGTCATCGGCGACTTTGCTCAGTACTGTGTGATCGTTCGTCGCCTTGTAACGCGACACAGCTCGCCAGTACATCGCACCAGGTGCAGAATGAGAGTCGCCGAAGCGTGTCAGCACATCGTCGTACCAGCGTTCCGCATCCGCATACTTCTTGTGCACAAAGGCGATTCGCCCGAGGCCGCTCTGCAAAGCAGCGATGAAATCGTGATTGGGTAGATACCCTTCGAGGCGTACGCGCTCCTTGCCCTCGCTGTCGAGAAGAAGCACGCTTGGGGTCCAGACCGCTTCGAAACGGTGGAACCACGCTGGATGTTCCTTAATGTGGGCTTTGACCGGCAGGAAATGTTGATGAATGAAGTCGCCGGTTTTCTGATCCTCATAGGATTCGGCATCCAGCCGAGCACAGGCTCCTCACGCCGGAGCCGCACTGAAATCCAGCAAAATTGGACGATTTTCCTGTTTGGCTTGGGCTAGCATCTGATCAATGTCCTTGCTCCAATTGACGGCCATGTTCGACTCCTTGATAACCGTCTAGGATGCGAGCAAGCAGGTCGGTGTTTTGGTTCTGCTGCTCTCAGGTGGACCGAGGATCTGCGGGCAACCAAATCGAGAAGACTGTGCCCTTGCCGACACGACTGCGCACTCGGATTCGCCCTTCGTGTTTATTGACCAGTTCCTTTGTCACCCAAAGCCCCAGGCCGGTGCCAATCGCTTCTTTCGTGGTGAAGAACGGCTCGAAGATACGCTTCAGGTGCTGAGAGTTGATACCCGCGCCATTGTCAGCGATGGTCACCCGGACCTTGGGGCGCTGCCCATTGTTGAGCCCGGGGCAACTGGTCCGAATATGCAGCATGCCGTTAGTTCCTAAAGCGTCGATGCTGTTGCTTACGAGATTAGAAACAATCTGCCGCAGCTCTCCCTCAATTGCGCGAACAGAGGAAGGAGTTCGATACCTGCGCTGCACCGAAATTGCCTTATTCTTTAGCTTCGGTCCGTAAAGGTCCAACACGCCATTGACGACTTCCGGCACGTTGACGGGCGTGGGTTGGCCGGTTTCGCGATAGAAGCCGAGCGTTTGTCGTGTGATGTGGGCAACGCGTTCCAGCTCTCGTTCGGCAAGATTCAGGTGCTTGTGCACGGACTCGGACTGGGCAGGTGCCGTTGAAGCGAGATAGATGGAGTTAATCGCCGATGCGAGCGGATTGTTAATCTCGTGCGCTATTGTGGCGGCCATGCGGCCAACCGAGGCGAGCTTTTCACTCCGAATCAGGGCTTCCTGGGCCTTCTTTCGTTCGTGAATGTCGGTGGTTGTTCCGAACCATAGCTCTGTATTGCTCTTGGGATCGACTATCGGGACCGCACGGCCCAGATGCCAGCGGTATTCCCCGTCATAGCGGCGTACCCGGTATTCCGCCTCGTACACACTGCGCTCTGCGACGACTTTCTTCCACAACTCAACACTTGCAGGGCGGTCTTCGGGATGCAGGAAATCGGCCCAGCGGCCGTCAGTGTTCTGTTCAACGGTTGTTGCCGTGTAGTCCAGCCACTTGGGACTTAGGTAATGGAAGTTAGCCCTGGAGTCAGCAACCCAGACCATTTGCGGCACGTTTTCAGCCATATCGCGGAAGCGTTGCTCGCTTTGCTGCAGGGCTGCCGTCAGCCGTTCTCTCTCCGCCAGTGATCGCGCCAGAGTGAGATTGCTGTAGCTCAGCTTCGAAATCATTTCGGCCAGCTTCATGAGGTAATTCATGCCGACGTTCAGAGTTTCCCGGCTAAGTCGTGGGACGCGAGCAAGCGCGGCCAAATATTCGGGTTCAGGAAAACCGAAGATGCGTGCCTGTTCGCGGAAGAGTTCGAGGTTAGGCGTTTCGTCCTCGAAGAAGAACTGGCCGGAGAATACATTGCCGATGTGTTTGTCGCCGAGGATGATCGGTGTCACCACATCCCACATGTGGTTCTTGCATTGATATAGCTTGTATTCGCCAGCGGGAACCTCCGCTGACAGTTCGCGGTCGCTATCGATGCAATGTTTGCACGAGTCGGCGTTGACACGGTGGAAGTTCGTACAGATATCCTGCCAGCCCGCGCCGACCAACACTCTGCCTTGAAGATCAATGACTGACACAGGGATGTGCGTCAGGTTATAAAAGTCCTCAAAGAGTGCCTGCAATGCAGGCGCATCGATGACGTCAGCCAATTCCAGCGTGCCAAGATCGCCTTCAGGCGAAACAATGCTGTTGAGCTTGACGCGGACGCGTTCCTCGCTTTCTCGTAGTGCATCTTCTGTTTGTCTTCGAGGAGTGACGTCGCTTGCCGTCCCGAACCATTCGGTGATCTCGCCTTTCTCATCGAACAGTGGCACCGCTCGTGAAAGGGTCCATCCCAGGCTTCCGTCCGCTCGGCGCACTCGATGTTCAAGTTCGTAGACAGACTTGGTTCGCACAGCAGTTTGGATGGCGTCTAGAACTTCAGCCTGATCTTGTGGATGAATGTATTCCTGCAACCAATTCTTATTGGGCTTCTCCGTATCGGAAAGGAAACCTCGGCCATCCAGCCGACGCATCTCGCTCCAGTCCCCGTTGACGGAGTAGATGACATCTGAACTGGCGGTCACGAACGCTCGCAGGCGCTCCTCGCTACTGCGCAACGCGTCTTCGGCCTGCTTACGGTCGGTGATATCCTGCGCGAAACCGTATAACTTGGTCACCTCGCCTGAAGCGGCACGCACATAACGCCCGCGAGCTAGGACCGTGCGAACCTCGCCGTTGTCCTGGCGAACGATGCGATGTTCCACATCGTACGGCGCGATGCCGTTGCGAGCATTTTCAAAAGCACCCGCGATAACTTCACGGTCTTCAGGGTGCGCGATCGGCAACAAATCCGCTGCTTTCAGCGGCGCTGTCTTGCAGCCGTGAATCGCGAGCCATTCATCGGAGAACAGCCAGCGATCGGTCTCGACATTCCACTCCCACGCCCCCGTGTGCGACAGGCGTTCCGCTTCGGCGAGCAGTGCGCGGCTGTGTTGAAGATCCCTCTCAGCTTGCTTGCGCGTTGTGATGTCATGCGCAATGCTGGAAGCCCCGACTATCTTTCCAGCCGTGTCCAGGATCGGTGAGATCTTGACACTAACATCAACCAAAGTGCCGTCCCGGCGTCGTCGAACCGTTTCGTACTGCTCTATGTGCTCGCCAGCAACGAGTCGCCGCAGAATATCGCTTAGCTCTGTGGAGCGATCTTCTGGAATGAGGACTGACATGGGGTTGCCGACCATCTCGGCGGCCGTGTAGCGGTACAGTCGTTCCGCGCCACGGTTCCAGCTTGTGACGATGCCTTCCAGAGTCTTACCGATAATGGCTTCGTCTGAGGACTCAACGATCGCACTCAGGTGGCGCACCGTGGAGTCGGCCTCGCGCCTATGCTGGCCACTTTCAGATTCCTTCTGTTCGCGTTCGATCGCCGGTAATAGGCGTGCGATGTTGTGCTTCAGCACGTAATCGTGAGCGCCTGCCCGCATCGCGGCGACGGCCATCTCGTCCGTTATGGTCCCAGACACGATGATGAAGGGAATGTCGCGGCCGCTTTGCTTTAGCAGCTCAAGTGCAGCCAAAGCTCCGAAACTCGGCAGACTGTAGTCGGCCGTGATCAAGTCCCAATCCTGATTTGCAAGAGCTTCAGAGAACTCGGCCGCATTGTTCACGCGTGACGAACTGAGGTGGTAACCGCCGTTGGTCAGTTCGAGTTCCACAAGCTCGGCATCGGCCGGTGAGTCTTCAACGATTAAAACGCGGAGAGTCCTACAGCAACGGGAATCGTCTGAGGGCGTGCTATCTCGTGTGGGCATAACGATGCTAAGGACAGGCCAAGCCACCCCACGCAGTATTTGCCGCAGCAAAGCCAAGGCAAGCCAAATCTGAGGTTAATACCTGTTGATTGAAGAGTAACATCACAGGACGAATCGAGATGTGAGGTCTAACCGCTCAGTAGGACTAAGGTGAGATCACTGCCCCGAAAGCCTCAACGACGCATTATGTGATCGACAATACTAGTTTATCGTCGCCCGTTCTGGAGCAGCCAGTCGCAGGTCACGAGCGTGCGGCAGCCGTGTGATTCTTACAGCTAGCGTCTAATGCGGAGCTCCGATGCTAGCCGGTCTGTCCGGTGGTCCAATCCGTGTGAAATGTTCCTTCACGGTCGATCCGGCGGTAGGTATGCGCACCGAAGTAATCCCGCTGTGCCTGGGTAAGATTCGCTGGAAGAAGCTCGCAGCGGTAAGCGTCGAAGTACGCTAACGACGAACTCATAGCGAGCACCGGAATTCCAAGGCCCACAGCCGTTTGTACGACGACTCGCCATGCTTCCTGTCGGCTTTCAACGGCGTCACGGAACGCCGGGTCCAACAGAAGGTTCGTCAGCGCAGGATTGCGCCGGTAAGCGGCCATGATCTCGTACAGCAATCTAGCTTGGATGATGCAACCAGCTCGCCAAATCCCGGCGATCTCTCCGGGCTGCAAATTATATTTGTATTCGGCGGATGCAATGCGCATAAGTCCCAGGCCCTGTGCGTAGGACGTGATCTTGCTGGCGTACAGCGCCTGCTCAATTGCGGCGATCAGCTTCTTGCGATCTCCGCTGAAGGACGGCACTGGGCCGCGGAGAACCTTGCTGGCCGCCACGCGCTCCGTCTTGAGCGCCGACAGGATCCGGCTTTCCACCGCCGCATTGATCGTGGGAATGGGAGCCCCAATATCGAGCGAGTTCTGGCTGGCCCACTTGCCTGTGCCCTTCTGCTGTGCCTCATCGAGTATCACGTCCAATGTGGGCGTACCAGTAGCGTCATCGCGAACTGCGAAAATGTTCGCGGTGATTTCGATCAGGTAAGACTTCAGCTCGCGCTGATTCCACTCGCTGAAGATGTCGTGCAGTTCGTCTGCGGGAATACCCAGACCCCGGCGCATAAGGTCGTAGCACTCGGCTATCAACTGCATATCGGCATACTCGATGCCGTTGTGGACCATTTTGATGTAGTGCCCTGCACCTCGTGGCCCGATGTACGTCACGCAAGGTTCGCCATCTTCCGCGCGGGCTGCAATAGCACGCAGGATGGGTGCGACCGCCTCCCAAGCCTTCTTTTGGCCTCCGGGCATGATGGCCGGTCCCCACAACGCTCCCTCTTCGCCACCCGATACGCCGGTGCCCATGAAGTTGATTCCTTCAGCTTCAAGCGCCCTGCTGCGCCGCTCCGTATCGAGGAAGTACGAGTTCCCGCCGTCCATCAGAATGTCGCCGGGTTCAGCGTAGGGCTTCAGGTGATCGACGGCGCTGTCCACTGCCGTGCCCGCTGGCACCATGATGAGAATGCGCCGGGGCTTCTCGAGCACGTGCATTAGCGCTGTTGGCGTGTCGACCGCGATGACGTTCTTGCCTTTGGCTCGACGTTCGACGAAGTTTCGCCTCTTTTCAGCGTCCAGGTCATACCCTGCTACAGGGAAGCCATTCCGCTCCATGTTGAGCGCCAGGTTCGCGCCCATCACGCCGAGACCTACAACGCCAATGCTGTATTTCATTTCTTCTCCTGCCGTGCCGGCGCTGCGCTGCATAGTGTTTGAAGCGCTTCCAGCGCTTGAGGAAGTCATCGGATCCTCTTCGGTGCAAGACAACTCAAGGACGCTCTGGCCAGGAGTGTTTGGGATAGCGTCGCATCAGCTCGCGCCGAACCTGAGGATACAGCCGTTCCCAGAAGCCCGCGAGGTCAGTCGTCGTCTGAACAGACCTCTGGTTCGGAGCCAGAAGGTGCACGACTACAGGCGTGCGATCCGGACCAACGCGAGGCGTGTCGAGCATGCCGAAAAAGTCTTGCAAGCGGGACGCAATCCAGGGTGCTTTGCCTCGCTCATAATGTACTTTCGTCTGCCGGCCATGCTGCAGGCGAATGCGGTCGGGGGCCAATTCGTTCAGTCGCCGCGTACCAACTTTGTGCTCAAGCAGGGAAATGAGAGTCGGGGCTACGCGTTTCAAGTCCGAAAAGCTTCGCAGTCCCGAGCACAGCTCACGCAATGCCACGGGCACGTCCGGTGGATCAAAGCCGGCGAACTCGGCGCGTGCGATCAACGCATCCAGAGCAGTCACATCGATGAAGCGCTCGATGCCAGCTTCCAAAGCTTTCTGAGCCAGTAACTCGGCCGCAGCCTCAGTATCCGGAGCCGCACCACGCGACTCCTGTATGAGCAACTCGTCATATAACAGCGCGCTCACGGCATCCACCCGCTCTGCCGAGCGATTCCATTCGACGCCTGACCTCTCACGGACGCGATCCGGGAAAAAGTCGATCAGCCATTCCGGCTCAATGCGTGCCGTCATTCGAATCAGCGGCAGCGGTTTGTCCGTTCGATCCTCGGCATCGACGGCGACCATGAACTCATATCGTGGAGCATCACCAGCAACTTCCGCCGATGCCCCAGTCGAGAGCAGCACCTGCTTACTTGCTCGACGCCGGGCGACTCGATCGGGAAAACCCGCGAGCACCGATTGCAATAGTGCGTCGTCGTTGTGCCTTGCCTGGCACGGCGGTCGTGCAATCCTTCGGAGTTGTTCGATGTGTTGCAGCGTGCGGCGATCATGGGCCGACTCGACGGCTGCGAGCAGATCATTGCTGGAAACGTGCACACCTGACCCGAGTAGCGCGGCGGCAACGCAAGCGTCCTCGCCTACGCCCCGCTCGATCGCCTCGACTAAGATTCGCGAGAGCCGAGGCGGTAGTGGGTAGCGAGCAAGACGATGCGCCATATCGCCTTTGGCTCCCAGGCGGTCGAGCAGTGAATCGGCAGCTTCGATCGCTGTTGCGGGTGGCGCGTCGAGCCACTCAAGCTGGTTTGCGCGCGCGATCCCCATGGCCCGCAAATCCAGGCAAAGCTGTGAGAGCTCAGCGCGCAAAATCTCCGGAGTGTCTTGCTCTGGCCTCTGCAAGTAGTCTTGTTCCGAATAGAGGCGCAGCACACAGCCGGGTGCGGTCCGTGCAGCGCGTCCAGCGCGTTGCTTGGCCGAAGCCTTGCTGATTCTGCCTACGTGCAGCGTTGGCAATCCGCTCCAGGGCGAATAGGTCGCAACGCGAGCCAGGCCGCTGTCAACGACGGCGGTTACGCCCTCAACGGTCACAGAACTCTCGGCAACGTTGGTCGCAAGGATCAACTTTCGCTCAGGGGTGGGCAAGAGTGCACGATCTTGTTCTTCGGGCGACAGATTTCCATGCAGGGGCAGCATGAGTAAACCGGCCCGCCGTGCGACCGTTTCGCACTCGCGCATGGCTCGCCTGATCTCTGCAATACCAGGCAGAAAGGTCAGGATGTTGCCGGAGGCGTGGTCGGCGAGCAGCAGCTCCACCGCGTTCTTCACCTGAACCTCTAGCGATTCGGGCGAGTAGGGCAGGTGCCTGATCGACAGGTCGAACAAAGCACCTTCGGAGCGCAAAATTGGGCAGCCGCCAAGGTAGCTCGCGACGGGACCGGCCTCGAGAGTTGCCGACATCACTATGATTCGCAGATCGGGGCGCTTTCGCTGGAGCCGTCTCAGCAGCGCCAATGCCAGGTCGCCTTCGAGATGACGCTCGTGGAACTCGTCGAGCACGACTGCGGTGACGCCCTTCAGGTCTGGATCCGAAAGCAAGCGGCGCGTCAACACGCCTTCGGTTACAAAGCGCAGCCGAGTGCGCGGGCCTACGGCCTCTTCGAAGCGAACTTGGTATCCGACGGTCTCGCCAAGCTTTTCGCCCATCTCCGACGCGACTCGCCGGGCGGCCAAGCGCGCCGCGATGCGACGTGGCTCGAGCACCACCACATCTCCAGTCGTAATGCCAAGAAGCGCAGGCGGTACTCGGGTCGTCTTGCCCGCACCCGGAGGAGCTTCAATTACAAGGCTAGAGTGCGTCCGAAGCGTTTCGATAACGTCCGGCAGGATCTCGTCTACCGGCAGAATTGGTTTGCGGTTCACCACGTCTCATCGGAACACGGCATTTTGATTTGCGTCAATCACCCGCTGTTCCTGCGAAAACGTGTGAATCGGGTGCCGCTTGTAGGAAGATAGAAACATGACCAGCGTCCGGATAGATAAGTGGTTGTGGGCTGCCAGGTTCTTCAAGACGCGTGCCATGGCTGCCCGGGCTTGTGAACTCGGCAGGGTTCAATGGAACAAACAGGCAGCCAAAGCCGCCCGCGAGGTCAAGGCCGGTGACATGTTGGACATCAAAACCGAGGGCGGGGAGTTTGAAGTCGAGGTGCTGGCCGTCAGCGAGGTGCGCGGCCCCGCAGCGGTTGCTCAGACTCTGTACCGCGAAACGGAGGTGAGCCGTGATTTGCGACTGAAGGCGGCAGAGGAGAGAAAGGCCATGAGAGCTTTCGCGCCGGCGCCTGAGGGCAGGCCATCCAAGCGCGACCGCCGCAAGATCATCCAGTTTCGCGGCGATCGCTGAGTTCGAGTCTATGCGCTAGTGCCGCCCGTACTCCGAATTGATCGCCAGCGCGTTGAAGTGGTCATAAGCCTCGCGTGCTATACGGCTGATTGCAGCTTCGCCCTTCGTACCGTTCTTCAGATAACCAGTCATGATGGCGATCGCGAATGGCCGATTCTTCACGAAGACGATTCCAACATCATTGCGGAGGCCATCGAGTGAGCCTGGCTTGTTGGCGATTTGCAGGTCGGCAGGGAGCAGTCGCGGGATCCAACTTTCCTTCGGGGTGCTCAATACCTTGAAGAAGTCGTCGGTGAGCGATTTGTTCAAGAGCTTCCCGTTGTAGAGAGCTGCCAGCATTCGCGTGAACTCACGCGGGCTGCCGACGTTTTCGCGGCCCTGCTTCGCCGCCGCAATATCCATCATTTTGCGCTGAAGTCGAATGTGGCTGAACCCGTAGGAGTCGAGCATGGCGTTGACGTTGGCCATGCCGACGTGGTCAATAAGAATGTTGGTGGCCGAGTTGTCGCTAACGGCAATCATCATGGTGGCAAGGTCGCGGTTTGTAAGTCGCGTCGTTCCCGGCGTGAGTCCGCCCATGATGTAGCTGTCCGGCACTAGGTCGGCCTGATTCACGACGTAGGTGTCATCGAGCTTTGCCTTCCCCGGTCCGCCCTGCTGTGATTGCCGGTAAAGCTCCGCGAGCACGGCGATCTTGATGGAACTAGCGGTTGCGAGCACGTGGTCCGCGTTGAGTGCGAGTTCGCGTCCGCTGGTCAGATCGACGATGGAAACGGCCACAACGCCGTCCGTCTGATTTGCGATGCGCGTAATTCGGTTAGATAGTTTTTGCCAGAGCACGTCTTCGTTAGCGCTCGACTTCTTTGCGGGCGCAGAACTCTGTGCCCACATCGTGCCCAGCAGCAACAAGGTGCAGAATACGTTCTTAAGCACGCAACCACCTCCAACAATGAGCAGCTCACGATAACGCGAAAGCAGGCGGACGAAAAGTGTCGAGGGGATCACCGTCTTCGTTGGAAGTGATGGCCGCGACCGACATCAGCCGAGAGCCCGCCGCTTGTGCGTTGTACTGGTAGTCTTTGCAATCGGAAATGGTTGGGGTTTGCGGCTCCCCGTCCAACGTCCCGTTTCGGCTTGCGAACGTACAAGGAAGAAGTCTCCGTGCAACTCGCGACCGCTGAAGAAAAGGTGGGCGTAGCCTTGGGCCAGGTCGCCTTCCACGACTTCGTACGTGCCGAGGTCGGAGACGCCGTATGACAGACTGGATGTCGGCGCCTGTCTTCGAGCTTCACGCAACACCGAATCGAACTGCTCATCCGAGATGCAGAACGGCGACTCGCTCGCGCTGGCCACGTCGTCGCGGTCGGGAAGACCTTTTGGAAATGACCAGCACAGCCAATCATCACCGCTCTCAAGTGCGAGGTCGAGCGCACGATCTTTGCTGGACAACTCGCCGTGCGCGTTTTCGGGCTTGGCGTTGCGCCGGCGCAGCAGAAAGCGCCTGCGTCCGCCCTGGGCGCTGGCGCGGGGAAGTTCGAGTGTAGGTTTCGCTGGAGCGCTCCGCAATCTCGGAAGCTTCGAAAGCTTTGGTATCTTCTGCCCGACGGGGCGTAGCTTTTCGACGAATGATTCCGGCAAGGACTGCTGGAGCCCGAGCACCGGCGCGAAAAGATCGCCGACGCTCTGCAAGCGGTCGATCGCAGCATTGGCAAGCCAGTAGAGCGCAGAGGAACTCCCGGACTTGAGTGCGGCAGTCAGCTCGTCCCACGTAACCGGAAGCGAGACGAATGGCCGATGACGCTTCGCGCGTAGCGAATACGCGCCAATGGTGGTCTTGAAATCGGCATTCTGGCTCCAGTCGATGAAAACGCGGTCTCTCCGTTCTGACCTCTGCATCCCCGAGACGATAAGGTCGGGATGCTCGGCGTGAAGCAATTCAGAGACGGTCTTCGCAAATGTCTGAGTGATGGCGTATGTCGTTGGCGTGTTCAGAGGCACATAAACCTGCAGTCCTTTTGATCCGGATACTTTCGCGCAACTCTGAAGACCGAGTTGGTTCAGCAGATCGCGTAATAGCAACGAAACACGAGCACACGCCAAGATGTTGGCGCCCTCACCGGGGTCGAGGTCAAAGACGACGAAGTCTGGCAATTCGATTTTCGGTTCGCGTGCGAGGAACGGGTGAATCTCGATCGTGCCGATATTGGCGGCCCAGACCAGTGTGCGCCCGTCGTTGATGATGATGTAGTTGATCTGGGACTCACCCGTGCGTCGCCAGACGGGGAATGTCCTGACCCACTGCGGTGTGAATGCGGGCGCGTCTTTTTCGTAAAACCATGGGCCCGTGGTTGTGTCTGTGTAGCGCTTAAGCGTCACGGGTCGATTCCGAAGGTGCGGCAGAATGTAGGGCGCTACTCGATCGTAGTACTCGACCAGATGCAACTTCGTGAATCGGTGGTTCGGATAGACGAGGCGTTCGGGGTTGGTGATTCCAATTCCCGCGATTCTCGTCGTTTTCGGCACAAATTCGAAGATGTTTGT
>Ga0196970_1001477_pt1 | contig 15527 bp, 14 predicted proteins | sample S1v_513CmetaG_FD_148672 | JGI IMG/M metagenome (GOLD analysis project Ga0196970, IMG submission 148672) | Soil microbial communities from Anza Borrego desert, Southern California, United States - S1+v_5-13C | ecosystem: Environmental > Terrestrial > Soil > Desert | place: USA: California...
GCTTCGGACTTCACCGAATAGGCGTGGGCGCCCGGATCGGTGACGTGGAGGAAGTAGCGGCCGACCGTGAGGTTGCCGATCTCGGTCTCTCCCTCGCGCACCTTGCCGCCGATGGCGGCGCCGACGAGGGTCGAGCGGCGGAAGAACACGACCTGCCCCTTCCCGGCCGGCGGCGGCATGATGTGCTGGCTTCCGGCGCCGGTTCCGACCGGCTTGACGGCTTCGGCCGGTTGCGCAGCCACGTCCGCCGCTGCGGGCTCGGCGGCGACGGCTTCCGGCGCGGCCTCGACCGCGACAGCCGCTTCGGGCTCCGCCTGCTCGGCCGGCGCCGGCGCATCGGCGGGGGCGGGCTCGCTCTGAGCCGCGGCGGTGGTCCAGGCGCAGGCGCCTGCGAGGAGGGCGGCGCCCAGGGCGACGCCGCGCAGTGTCTTCGACATGTTCAGTTTCCTGTGGTGGTGATGACGGCAGGCGCCGGTTGCGCCGGGACCGCCGCTTCGGACGCGGCCGCCGGATTGGCGTAACGAGGAATGGAAACGCTCTGGGCCACCTTGGCCCGGGCGAAGGTTCCGGCCGGAAGGACGATGTTCCCCCCGGTGACGAACAGGGCGAACGGGCCGACGGCGTAGGACACCGCCAGGGCGGCCATGGTGTTGTCCTGGCCCCGCAGACCGATCTTCATCCCGCGCAGGGGGACCCGCAGGCCGTTGTATTCCAGGTACCGGGCGTTGATCATCAACTCGCCGGCGCGCCCCCCCATGCCCGAAGGCGCGGCGGAGGTGACCTCGCCGATTCCCGTGACCCCGGCAGGAAGCACCTCGACGCCGTCGATCACCAGGGCGGAGGCCAGCCGGATGGGAAACTGATAGCCGCGCTGGTGGAGCTTCGAACTGACTTCGGCGCCCGTCTCCAGCTCGATGGGATGTCCCGCCGGGATGACCCATGCGTCCGCGGCGGCGGTAGCGGCCCCGGGCGCAGACTCCGCGGCGGAAGCCGGCGTGTCCTGCGCAAGCGCAGCAGCCTGGCTGGCCAGCGCGCACAACGCGGCCGCCGCTCCGATGAGCATACGCATGAAAAGCCCCTGTTCCCCGAGGGATAGCTACACCCACCGGGCGGGAGACGCCAAAGCGAAGCTTTACCGTTCGGCGCGGCAGGATGTCGCAGCCCTAGGGCTCAGGCTGCCTTCATGCTGCCCGTCTCCACGAACCTGCGGTGCCAGCTGAACGCCTCGTCCAGCAGCATGGGCGTCTGCAGGCCGTAGGACCCGCCAGCCTGCGCCCGCGCGAAGTAGTCGACGAGCGCGTCGCGATAGTCCGGGTGGGCGCAGTTCCGGATGACCACCTTCGCCCGCTGTTTCGGCGACAGGCCGCGGAGATCGGCGAGTCCCTGCTCGGTCACGATCACCTGCACGTCCTGCATGATGTGGTCCGTGTGGCTGACGTGAGGGACGATGGTGGAGATCCTGCCGCCCTTGGCGGTCGAGGGGCTCATGAACACCGAGATGAAGGCGTTCCGCGCAAAGTCGCCCGAGCCGCCGATGCCGTTCTGGATGCGCGAGCCCATGACGTGCGTCGAGTTCACCGCCCCGTACATGTCGGCCTCGATCATGCCGTTCATGGCGATGCAGCCGAGGCGGCGGATCAGTTCGGGATGGTTGCTGATCTCCTGGGGCCGGAGGATGATCCGCTCGCGGAACTGTTCCATGCGCGCGTTCAGCCCGGACGCCGCCTCGGGGCTGAGGGAGAATGCCGTGGCGGAGGCGACCCGCAGCTTTCCGCTCTCCAGCAGGTCCAGCATCCCGTCCTGCAGGACCTCGGTGTAGGCGGCCATGTTCTCGAAGGGCGCGTCGACGAGCCCGGTCAGCACCGCGTTGGCGATGTTGCCCACGCCCGACTGCAGCGGCAGGAGCGAGGGCGGGAGGCGCCCCAGCTTCACCTCGTGCTGCAGGAAGGCCAGCAGGTGGCCCGCGATGGCGTGGGCGCTCTCGTCGGGCGGGGTGAAGGGGGCGTTGCGATCCGGCGCATCGCTCTCCACCACCGCGACCACCTTGCCGGGATCGATGCGGAAAGCCGTTTCGCCGATGCGCTGGTCGGCCCGGGTGAGCGGAATCGGGATCCGGCCCGGCGGCAGGGCCGTGCCGTAGTAGATGTCGTGCATCCCCTCCAAGGCCGGGTTTTGCCAGGCGTTGACCTCCAGGATCACGCGCTGCGCGCGCTCCAGCCAGGTCTTGTTGTTGCCGACCGACGAGGAGGGAATGAGCGATCCGTCCTCGCGCACCCCCGACACCTCGACCACCGCCGTATCCAGCGGCCCCAGGAAGCCCTGCCATGCCATGGGCGCGACCTGGCTGAGATGCATGTCCAGGTACTCCATGGTCCCGGCGTTGATCTTCTCACGCGCCAGCGGATCGGAGTTGTAGGGCAGCCGGAACTCGACGCCGTCCGCCCGGGCCAGCGCCCCGTCCAGTTCGGGACCGGTCGAGGCCCCGGTCCAGACGCGGATGCGGAAGGGATCGCCGCGCCCGTGGGCCTCCTCCATCCGCGCCGCGAGGGCGGGCGGAACCAGCTTCGGATACCCGGATCCCGTGAAGCCGCTCATGCCCACCGTGCTTCCCGGCGGAATCAGGGCGGCGGCGTCCTGCGCGCCCATCACCTTCGAAGCGATGCCGGGATGGCGGATGCGACCGTCGGACATGCGCAGACTCCTTTGCCGGCGCGGGTCTAGGAGGCGCGACGAGGCAGGTCCACTCCGGAGAAACCACGAGCGCGTGATCGGCGCCGCCCCCCTTCCCTTTACGCTCACGTCAAGATATCAGGGAAACCATGGCTCCCGCCGACGATCGCCGCACCTTCTCCATCCGGCAGCTCTGCCGCGAGTTCGACGTGACCGCGCGCGCGCTGCGCTTCTACGAGGACAAGGACCTGCTGCACCCGGGTCGGCGCGGCCAGACCCGGGTCTATTCCGCGCGCGACCGCGCCCGCCTCCAGCTGATCCTGCGGGGCAAGCACGTCGGGTTCTCGCTGGTCGAGATCCGCGAAATGCTGGACCTGTATGACCGCAAGGACGGCAACGCCATCCAGATGGCCGTGTCGCTCGCCAAGTTCCGCAGGCAGTTGGACGAACTGAAGCGCAAGCGCGAGGACATCGACGCCGCCATCGAGACCCTCTCTACCGGCTGCACCTGGCTGGAGGGCCGCCTTTCCGAGTTCCGGCCCGACCTGCTGCCCCAGGCCGACGACTACGCCGCCGCCTTGCGCGCCCACCTGGGCGACGACGAGGACGATCTCTACGACCACCCCAAGACCGCCCGCTCGAGGAGCTGATCCCATGGCCTACAAGGCGCCCGTCCGCGACTTCGGTTTCATCCTGAAGGACGTGCTGGACATCGACCGCTACTCGAACGTGCCCGGCTTCGCCGACGCCTCGTTCGACCTCGTGCAGCAGATCCTCGAGGAGGGCGCGAAGTTCGCCGAGGAGGTGATCGCGCCCCTGAACCGCACTGGCGATCTGGAAGGCTGCAAGCTGGACAAGGGCGTCGTCACCGGCCCGGCCGGCTGGAAGGAAGCCTACCAGGCCATGGTCGCGGCCGGCTGGCCGTCCCTGTCCACCGATCCCGAGTACGGCGGCCAGGGCATGCCGGCGGTGGTCGCCATGGCCTTCGGCCAGATGACCGCGGCCGCCAGCCCCGCCTTCTCCATGTATCCGGGCCTGACCCACGGCGCCTACGAGGGGCTGCACGCCAACGCCTCGCAGCCGATCAAGGACAGGTACCTGCCCAAGCTCAGCTCCGGCGAATGGGGCGGCACCATGAACCTGACCGAGCCGCAGTGCGGCACGGACCTGGGCCTGATCCGCACCAAGGCCGTCCCCGAGGCCGACGGCTCGTACCGCATCACCGGCCAGAAGATCTGGATCAGCTCGGGCGAGCACGACTTCACAGACAACATCATCCACCTGGTGCTGGCCCGCATCGAGGGCGCGCCCCAGGGCGTGAAGGGCATCAGCCTGTTCGTGGTGCCCAAGTTCCTGGTCAACGACGACGGCAGCCTGGGCGAGCGAAACGGCGTCGAGTGCGCCGGCCTCGAGCACAAGATGGGCATCCACGGCAACGCCACCTGCGTGATGGCCTACGAGGACGCCAGGGGCTGGCTAGTCGGCGAGGAGAACGCCGGGTTGAAGGCCATGTTCGTGATGATGAACGAGGCGCGGCTGGGCACGGGCCTCCAGGGCCTCGCCATCGGCACGGCCGCCTACCAGGCCGCCGTCGAGTTCGCCCGGGACCGCCTGCAGGGCCGCTCGCTCACCGGCCCGAAGAACCCGGACGGCCCGGCCGACCCGATCATCGTCCATCCGGACGTGCGACGCATGCTGCTGGAGTCCAAGGCCTTCGTGGAAGGCGGCCAGATGTTCATCCTCTACACGGCGCTGCAGGCCGACCTGCAGCGGTCGGCGGACGAGGCCGTGAGCACCAAGGCCCGCGACTACATGGGCCTGCTGACGCCGGTGGTGAAAGCCTACCTGACCGACCGTGGCTTCCATGTCGCCAGCCTCGGCATGCAGGTGCACGGCGGCTCGGGCTACACCGAGCACTTCCCCGCCTCGCAGTACCTGCGCGACGCCCGCATCACCATGATCTACGAGGGCACGAACGGCGTGCAGGCGCTGGACCTGGTCGGCCGCAAGCTGGCGGCCAACGGCGGCCGCGGCGTCATGACCTTCTTCGGCGAGATCGACGCCTTCGTCTCCGAGAACCAGGGCGACGCGGCGCTGAAGCCCTACGTCGACGGTCTCGCGTCTGCCAAGGCCAAGCTGCAGGAGGCCACCATGTGGCTGATGCAGAACGGCATGCAGAACCCCGACAACGCCGGCGCCGCCTCCACCGACTACCTGCACCTCTTCGGCATCACGGCCATGGGCTACATGTGGGCCCTGATGGCCAAGGCCGCCCAGGCGAAGATCGCCGCCGGGGACACGGATCCGTTCTACACGACCAAGCTGGCCACGGGCCGCTACTTCGTGGAGCGCATCCTGCCGGACGCCGACGCGCACCTGGCCAAGCTGAAGACCGGCGCCGACGTCCTGATGGCGCTGCCAGCAGAGGCGTTCTGATGAACGTGCTGCAGGTCGCCGAACCGGAGTTCATGCTCGAGGAGGAGGTGGTCCTCTTCCAGGACAGCGTCGGCCGCTGGCTGGACGACCACTGCCCGCCCGAGGAGATCGAGCGCTGGAAGCACGACGGCAAGGTCCCGCGCGAGCTGTGGACCAGGGCCGGCGATGCCGGTCTGAACTGTGTCTCCACGCCCGAGGAGTGGGGCGGCATGGGCGGCGACTACCGGCACGAGGTGGCGCTGATGCGCCAGCTCTGCTGGAAGGGCGCGGACCACTTCGGCATCAGCCTGCACAACGCCATCGTCGCCCCCTACATCTTTCACTACGGCACCGACGAGCAGAAGCAGCGCTGGCTGCCGCGCATGGCGACCGGCGAGCTCGTGGGCGCCATCGCCATGACCGAGCCGGGCGCGGGCTCGGACCTGCAGGGCGTGAAGACCACGGCGAAGAAGGACGGCAACGGCTACGTGGTGTCGGGGTCCAAGACCTTCATCACGAACGGCCAGCTGGCCAACCTGATCATCGTCGTGGCCAAGACCGACCCGTCGCAGGGCGCCAAGGGCACCAGCCTGGTCGTGGTCGAGACCGACGGCGCCGAGGGCTTCGAGCGCGGGCGAAACCTCGACAAGATCGGCATGGAGGGCAACGACACCTCCGAGCTGTTCTTCAACGACGTGAAGGTCCCGGCCGAGAACATCATCGGCGGCGGCGAGGGCATGGGCTTCGTCCAGCTGATGCAGCAGCTGCCCCAGGAGCGCCTGAACATCGCCGTCCAGGGCGTGGCGGCCGGCGAACGGGCCCTGGCCAGCACGCTTGAGTACGTCAAGCAGCGCAAGGCCTTCGGCAAGGCGGTCATCGACTTCCAGAACACCCAGTTCAAGTTGGCCGAGGTGAAGACCAAGCTGACCGTCGCCAAGACCTTCGTTGACTACTGCATCGGCCAGCACCTGAAGGGTCAGCTGGACGCCGCCACGGCTTCGATGGCCAAGTACTGGGTCAGCGACATCCAGTGCGAGGTGATCGACGAGATGCTGCAGCTGCACGGCGGCTACGGCTACATGAATGAGTACCCGATCGCACAGCTGTACCGCGACGCCCGCGTGCAGCGCATCTACGGCGGGACCAACGAGATCATGAAGCTCTTGATCGCGCGTACGTTGTAGCGCACCCTCCCGGAGAACGCCGTTATGCGGCGCGAGGGGGACATCATGAAGCGCGTTATCGCCCTGGCCTGCGCCGTCGGACTCGCCGCCTGCGGCGACGACGCCGAGAACTTCAAGAAGGTTCAGGACCTGAACCTGTCGAAGCCGCTCGAGTTCAAGACCTTCCAGATTTCCACCCCGAGCACCGAAGGCGACACCGCCTCGAACGGCTTCACCCCCACCGGCATGCCGTCTGCGGACACCCACTACTGCGTCCTCAGCCGCGTCTCGGGACACTTTCAGGGCACGGGCGAGTTCGTCCAGCTGACGGTCGAGAACGGCAAGTGGAAGCTGAAGGCCGGGGCCCTGACAGCCGGCGGCGTGAGCGCCCAGGCGACCTGCGTGCCGAAGTACAGCTTCGCCATGGCCGACGACAAGAAGGCCAGCCTCATCGCCGGCCTCGTCTCGCCCAACGCACAGATGAGCGGCAGTTGCGACATCTCGACGACGCTCATCGGCGACGCGGCGGGCAAGGCCTTCTTCCTCGCGGGCATGACCGGCCGCTGGAACGGCGGCGGCGAGGCGATCTCGGTCGGACCGACCGGTCCGGACGGCGCCGCGCTGCGCGCTAAAAGCTGCGCCGGAGGCACCGGCGGCTGGGCCCTGTCCTACGTCCTGCGTCCGGACAAGAAGCCGGTCCGCTACTTCTCCGCGACTGGGCCGACCACCGACGCCAACGCGGCGACCTTCTCGGACTTCAAGGCCGCGGACGCGGAGGCCTGGTGGGAAATCTTCCCCAAGCTCGACGTCAAGGGAACGGCCGAGCTCGGGCCTATCCAGATGGCGCCGGTCAACCAGGCCGTCTGCGGCATCGTCGCCATCAGCGGCAAGTTCCGCGGCTCTGGGGAGTGGATCTCGGTGCTGCCCAAGGGCGAGCACTGGGGGCTGGAGATCGGCAACCTGCAGGGTGAGGACACCGACGGCGGCTTCATCCACGCCGCCGCCCGATGCGTGCTGCGCGACCAGCGCGGCTAGCCCTTCACCGACCGTTAGGCTGGCCGCGGTACGGTAACCACCTTGGACGGCCTCCGCGCGTACGGCGGCCGCATGTGTGGGGAAGGCCGTCGGCATGGCGACATTGCTCGATCGGACAGACAGCGGCCTGGCCGCCATCCGCAGCCGCCGGGCGCAGTTGCCGCAGCGCATGCTGACCGCGTGCGTCGTCGCCCTGGCCCTCAGCCACCTCGTGGGCTGGGTGTTTCCGGTCGTCTGGGTGCTGTCCTACTCCCTTATCCAGATGATCGAGAGCGCGGCGTTCGCGCCGCTGGCCGCCAAGGAGGACGAGCGCCTGCCCTGGTGGCGCACCGGCGCCGGCTACGCCTCGTTCCTCGCCAGCGGCATCGTCTTCGGCTCCCTGTCCATCCCGCTGTGGCTGTACGGCGGCGCCTTCGGCGGAGTGCTTGCGGTGCTCCTGCTGTCGGCGGCCATCGTCAATACCGTGGTCGTCTGCTCCGGCTCGCACGTCGCCCTGGCCTGCTCGATCGGGCCCCACTTCGCCTATCTCGCCGCCACGCCCTGGTTCATGCACAGCTTCGGCGCCCCGCGCTCGTTCCAGAGCGCCGTCGGCCTGGGCTGCCTCATCTTCTGCGCCTATGCCCTGGTGCTGTGGCGCTCGATCGAGCAGACCCGCATCGCCGAGGCCCAGGCGCGCCGCGAAAGTGAACGCAAGCGGCTGGAGGCCGAGACCGCCCAGGCGTCGCAGAACGCCTTCGTCGCCACCATCGGCCATGAGTTGCGCACCCCCATCAGCGCCATGCTGGCGGGCGCGGGCGAGCTGGCCCGCGGCGCCCACGACGGCGCGGCTCGCTCCCAGGCCAACCTGATCCTGGACGCCGGCAAGATGATGAAGACCCTGCTGGACGACATCCTCGACCACGCCAAGCTCGAAGCGGGCCGGATGACCGTCGAGCAGACCCCGTTCGACCTTCGCGCCGTCACCGCCCAGGTGGCGCGGTTCTGGGCCGCCGAGGCCCGCAAGAAGGGCCTGCGCCTGCGCGTCGAGGGCGCGGCGGGCCTTCCGGCCTGGGTCGAGGGCGACCCGACGCGGCTAAGGCAAATCCTCAACAACCTGATCTCCAACGCGGTGAAGTTCACCGCCACCGGGTCGGTCACCCTGCGCCTGTCGGCCTGGCCGTCGGAGGACGACAACTACGCGCTGCGCTTCCAGGTCATCGACACCGGCGAGGGCATGGATCCAGAGCAGATCGCCCGCCTTTTCCGGCCGTTCGAACAGGCCGACGCCGGCGTGGCCGCCCGCTATGGCGGCACGGGCCTGGGGCTGGCGATCAGCCGGCAGCTGGCGCGCCTGATGGGCGGCTTCCTGACGGCCTTCAGCGTGAAGGATTCCGGCTCGGTCTTCACCCTGGCCCTGACCTTCCCCATCGCCGAGGCGCCCGAGAGCGAACAGCCGGTCTTCGATCTCGAGGAGGAAGCGGCGGCCTTCGAGCCCGACGAGGATCGGCCGGTCCGGATTCTGGTGGCCGACGACCACGAGATCAACCGCCGCGCCGTCCAGCTGGTGCTGGAGCCCACGGGCGCCCTTATGACGGCGGTGGAGAACGGGCTGCTGGCGGTGGAGGCCGCCCAGCGCGAGGCCTTCGACATCATCATCATGGACGTGCGCATGCCCGAGTGCGACGGCCGCGAAGCCACGCGCCGAATCCGCGCCACACCCGGCCCGAACCAGTTCGTGCCGATCATCGCCGTCACCGCCGACACCCAGGACGACGACAAGCAGGCCTGCCGCGATGCGGGCATGACCGGCTTCGTCGGCAAGCCGATCGATCCGATGAAGCTGCTGAACACGGTGATCGAGGCCCTGAACGGGGTCGAGGACGCCGGCGGCGCCCAGGGGCGTCAGGTCGCCTGACCGAGCAGGCGGCGCAGGCGCTCGGCAAGCGCCGCCTCGTCCTTCATCTCGCATTCCCAGATCGTCTCCGCCCGCCAGCCCATGGCGGCGTAGCGGTCCGCCGTCTGCGCGTCGCGGGCTCGGTTGCGCCCGATCTTGGCGCGCCAGTACTCGGCGTTGGCCTTGGGCTCGCGGGCGCCGCGGGCGCAGTCGTGTCCGTGCCAGAAGCAGCCGTTGACGAAGATCGCCAGCCTGCGGCCAGGCATGGCGACGTCCGGCGCGCCGGGCAGGTCCCTGCGGTGGAGGCGGTAGCGGGCGCCCAGGCCCGTCAGGAGGCGCCGGACCTTGAGCTCGGCGCCGGTGTCCTTGCCCTTCACCCGCCGCATCACGGCCGACCGCTTCTCGGGCGAGAAGACGTCCGTGGCGGCGGGCTTGTCGGGCGCGTGGCTCAGAGCTGCCCCAGCAGGTGCTCGGCGGTGGAGACGCGGAATTCGCCGCCCTGCTCGACGTTCAGCTGCTTCACCACGCCGTCCTCGACCAGCATCGAGTACCGCTGCGAGCGCGTGCCCATGCCGAACTTCGAGCCGTCCATCTCCAGCCCGACCTTCTTCGTGAAGTCGGCGTTGCCGTCGGCGAGCATGACGATGTCCCCGCCCACGTCCTGGTCCTTGCCCCAGGCGCCCATCACGAAGGCGTCGTTGACCGAGAGGCAGGCGATGCTGTCGACGCCCTTGGCCCGGAACTCTGCCGCCTTCTCCTTGAAGCCCGGCACGTGCTTGGCCGAGCAGGTGGGGGTGTAGGCGCCGGGCAGGGCGAACAGGGCCACCGTCTTGCCCTTGAACAGGTCGTCGGTGGTGCGGTTCTGCGGACCCTCGTCCGTCATCACCTGAAGGGTCGCGTCCGGCAGGCGGTCGCCGACTTGGATGGCCATGGAAGTTCTCTCCTCGCGCGATTTCGCGTCGCCTGCAGATAGCCCCGCCGGGCGGACGCGCCAAGCCGACCTTGAAACGCGGCCCCGCCCGGACGATACAGGAAGGGATGTCCGAGCCCGCAGTTCCCGCCGACGCCGAGTTCCTCAACGGCCGCCTGCTGATCGCCATGCCCGGCATCGCCGACCCGCGCTTCGAGCGGGCGGTGATCCTGGTCTGCCTGCACGCGCCCGAGCAGGCCATGGGCATCCGGGTGAACCTGCCCCACGACGACATGGAACTGGCGGCGATCCTCGACAAGCTGGGAGTCGAGGGCCAGCCCCGCGATCCCCGCCAGCCCGTGCTGCGCGGCGGTCCGGTCGAGCGCGACCGGGGCTATGTGATCCACTCCGACGACTACGAGGTCCCCGGATCGACCCTGTCGGTCAGCGAGGGCCTGTGCCTGACCGCCACGCGCGAGATCCTGCAGACCCTCACCCAGGGCCACGAGCAGCCGCGCCGCGCGGTCCTGGCGCTGGGCTACGCCGGCTGGGGACCGGGGCAGCTCGAAGTCGAGCTGCGCGAGAACGTCTGGCTGGCCGCGCCGGCCGACATGGACCTGATCTTCGACGGCGACCACGAGACCAAGTGGGATCGCGCACTGGCCCGTATGGGCATCAGCGCCGCCATGCTCTCGGGCCAGGCCGGCCGGGCCTGAACCCGCTCGCCGGTTCTATTCGGCGGCCGCTTATGATACCGGTGTCATAGCCCGCCCGGAGGTCCGCCATGGTCCGTTTCCGATCACCGCGACGGCGCCCTGTTTGCGCCCGTCTTGCAGGCGCCCCTCGCCCTGTTCCTGTCCGCCATCAATCCACTGGAATCGTTCAATGTTTTACGTGAGACGCGGCAGAACCGGTCGTCCGTCCGCGGTCGCCCTGGCCCTGGCGACCGCCCTCGCCTCCCCCGCTCTCGCCGAACCCAAGGTCGCGGCCGACGCCGTTCCGCCTGGCGTCACCGCCGCCGTTCACGCGGCGCAGCCCGGCCTCAAGGTCGTACAGGCCGAACTGAAGGAACGCGAAGGCCGGCGCTACTACGACGTGGAGGGGGTGCTCCCCGACGGCTCGGGACTGGAACTCGACCTGCTGCAGACCGGGGAGACCTGGACCGTGGTGGAGATCCAGCGCGACATCTCCTGGTCCGACGCGCCGGCGACCGTGCGCGCCGCGGCCGGCGCTGTCGAGCCGGCAAGGGTGATCGAGAGCCGGCAGACGGACGGGTCGGTCGTCTACGAACTGTTCGCCGCCGGCAAGCCGCAGACGCCCTCGCTCGAGGTCATGCTGAAGGACGGCGAGGCCAGGGTCCTGCAGGAGACCTGGCCGCACTGACAGCCTAGCTGGCCACCGTCTTGATCGGGGCGACGCCGTCCGACAGGGACTCGTTGAGGTAGACCTCGGCCTCCTGCGCCGGCAGGGCCGGCGCGTATCCGAAGCCCTGGCCGTAGTGGCAGCCGACCGACAGCAGCTGGCGGGCCAGGGACGCTGTCTCCACGCCCTCGGCGACGACTTCCAGCGACAGGTCGCGGCCCAGCGCCACGACCGAGCGGACGATCTTGGCCGATCCTTCGTCGGCCATGGTGCGCACGAAGTAGCGGTCGATCTTCAGGGTGTCGAACGGCAGGCGGGCCAGGTAGGACAGGGACGAGAAGCCGGTGCCGAAGTCGTCCAGCGCCAGACTGGCGCCCGCGTCGCGCAGGCCCTGCAGGATGACCGCCGCCTTGTCCGGATCGCGCATGATGTCGCTTTCCGTGACCTCCAGCTTCAAGGCGCCCTTGGGCAGGCCGGTGTCGGCCAGCACGCGGGCGACGTCGCGGGTCAGGCCGTCGCGCTCGATCTCGGTGGTGGACAGGTTCACGCTGACGAACAGCTTGCCGGCGCGGGGGTGGCGGCGCAGCCACTCCGCCAGCTGCTTGGCCGAGGTCTCCATCATGTGGAAGCCCAGCTCGTTCATCAGCCCCATCTCCTGGGCCATGCCCAGGAACTCGTCCGGCGGCACCAGGCCCCGGCGGGGATGGCGCCAGCGGGCCAGGGCCTCGAAGCCGGCGACGGCGCCGGTGTCGAGCCGCACGATGGGCTGGTAGAAGGGCTCGATCTCCCCACGGAGGAAGGCGTTGCGGAGGTCGGACTCCAGCGCGAGCTTGGACAGGCCGTCGCTCTCCAGCGCGCGCCCGTAGGCGGCGTTGCCGCCGCGGCCGTTGACCTTGGCCGCCTCGACCGCCAGCTCGGCCCGGCGCAGCAGTTCGGCCACCTCGGGCGCGTCCGGGCCGCCCTCGACGCGGACGGCGCCGATGGACAGGGTCGGGTAGATGTCGAAGCCCGCAACGCGCAGCGGCTGTTCCAGGGCGGCGCGGATGCGCTCGGCCGGTCGGGCCAGGCCGTCGGGTACCAGGATGGCGAATTCGTCCTCGCCGACGCGTGCCGGGATGGCGCCGGGCGGGAAGGCCGTGGCCAGGCGCGAACCCAGCGCCGCCAGCACCAGGTCCGCGCGCTCGTGCCCCAGCGCCTCGTTCAGGCGGCGCAGGCGGTCGAGGTCGGCCACCACGAGGTCATAGTCGCCCGGCTGGGTCAGGGCCTCGCGGGCGCGCAACAGGAAGGTCTTGCGGTCCAGCAGGCCGGTCAGGGGATCGGCGTTGGAGCCGGCGAACTTGACCTCCAGCGCCGCGACGCCCGCGGCGCGCACGCCGTCCTCGAGCCAGACCCCGCGCCACAGGCACGTCTCGGAGCCGCGCATGCGCAGGCGCACCGCGATCTCGGCGCCCTCCTCGCGCTGGGCGAGGATCTGCTCGGCCAGCGCCCGGTCCTGCGGCAAGGCCAGGGCGGCGAAGGCCGCGCCGGTGCATTCCGGGGCCAGCGGCCCCAGGCCCAGCGTGCGGGTCGCGCCGGTGAGGCGCAGACGATCTTGTCCCGGGGTCCATGTCCAGAGCGCGACATCGGCGGCCGCCAGGGCCTCCAGCGCCGTCGTGGGATCCCAGGCCAGACTTCTTGACCTGTCGTTCAACTCGGTTAGCCCCCGGACGAGAATTCTTCTTCCCAATCGACCTCGTCTTCGATGAGGCCGAACAGGAGATGATCTCTCCAGGCGCCGTTAATTTTCAAATAAGCGCGGGCTTTTCCTTCAAGCGTGAAGCCCGCCTTCAGCAGCAGATTGCGCGACGGTTCGTTGGAGGGAAGGCACGCCGCCTCCACGCGGTGCAGGCCTAGACGGGTGAAGCTGAAGCGGCAGGCGGCCTGCACGGCGGCCAGGGTGTGACCCTTGCGCGCATGGGGCTGGCCGATCCAGTAGCCGAGGGTGACCGACTGGGCGATGCCGCGGCGGATGTTGGACAGGGTCAGGCCGCCCAGAAGCTCTTCGTCCTCCTCGCGGAGGATCAGGAAGGGGAATCCGTGGCCCAGTTCCAGGTCGCGGCTGTACGCCGAGAGGCGTCGCTTGAACGCAGGCCGCGTCAGGTCGTCGGACGGCCAGGCCGGCTCCCACGGCTGCAGGAACGCAGCGGACTGGCTGCGCAGCTTGGACCAGGCCGGGAAGTCGCTCATCCGCGGCGGACGCAGCCGCACGCCCCGTCCGTTCACGACGAGGCCCGAGTCCGACGACATCCAGTCCAGCAGAGCCATGCGCCACTCTAACGCAGGAAATCAGCTTTCGGCGAAGAGCGCTTTCGCGAACGCTTCGGGCGCCTTCAGCGCGCTCTTCGGCCCCAAGGCAGCGGCGGCGCAGGTCCGGCCGGCGAACAGTCCCTCCCCCACCCGGCGGAGATGGTCGACGCCGACGCCGTCGATGGCCTCGCGCACCTCCGCGGCGGGCAGCACCCGGTCGAACAGGAACAGGCGGTTGGCCGATATCTCCGCGCGCGTCAGCGGCGACTCCTGAGCCATGAACAGCGACGCCTTCACCTGCGCCTTGGCCCGGGCCAGTTCGGCGTCCGTAGGGCGCTCGGCCAGCTTGCGGACCTCGGTCGCGACCAGTTTTGACAGCTGCTCGGCCTTGGTGGCGGCCGCGCCTGCGAACACGCTGAGCAGGCCGACGTCCTCGTAGGCGTCGCTCCAGGCGTCGATGGCGTAGGCCAGGCCACGCTGCTCGCGCGCCTCCTGGAACAGGCGAGAGGCCATGCCGCCGCCCAGGATCTCGGCGAAGAGACGGATGGCGTAGTAGTCGGGGTGCTTGGCGCCGGGCGCCGGCAGGCTCCACACCAGGTTGGCCTGTTCGATGCGCCGCGCCAGCCCCTCGGTCCCGCCGACGAAGAGGGCCGGCTCCACCTCGCGGGCCATGCCGGACGCGGCTTCCGATCCGAACCAGCGCTCGGCCAGGGTCAGCAGTTCCGCCTCGTCGATGGCGCCGGCCGCGCTGATCACCATGTGCTCGGGTGCATAGAGCCGGCGACGCCAGGCGTCGAGCGTGTCCCGCCGCGCCGGGGCAAGGCTGTCGTTCGAGCCCAGGATCGGCCGGCCCAGCGGCTGGCCGGCGAAGGCGCGCGCCTGCAGCAGGTCGAAGACGTGATCGTCGGGGGTGTCGAAAGCCTCGGCGATCTCCTGGCCGATGACCTCCTTCTCGCGCTCGAGTTCGGCCGGGTCGAGCAGGGGGCGGAACAGCAGGTCCGACAGGACGCTCATGCCCAGGTCCAGCCCGCCTTTGAGGGCGCGTATCTGGAACGAGGTGCGCTCGTAGCCCGTGGCCGCGTTGATCTGGGCCCCGGCCGCCTCGACGGTTTCGACGATCTCGCGGGCCGAGCGGTCGCCGGCGCCTTTGAACACCATGTGCTCGAGCATGTGCGACCAGCCCGAGCGGTCCTCCGGCTCCCAGCGGGCGCCGCCGTCGACGACGACCGACAGGGCCAGGGTCTCGAGTTCGGGCATCGGATCGAACAGGACGCGCGCGCCGTTGCCGAGGATGTGCAGGCGGGGCGTGATCATCAGGGGCGCAGACGTTTCCAGAGCATGGCGGCGTAGACGCCCGCCAGGGCCGCCGCGAGGCCGAACCAGGTCACGGCGTACTCCACATGACGGTTGGTGATCCCGACCGGCAGGGGCGCAGGCCTGAGCGCGGCCCATTCCGGATTGGTCGGCGTCTCGGCCATGAGGAACCAGGGCGCGGGCGCCTCCGCCTTCAGCGCGGCGGCCATCGGGGCGATGTCGCGGGCGTGGAACTGCCCGCCGGTGCCGCGCTCGGCCGCGAAGGCGCTGGTCCTTCCGGGTTCGCGCAGCACGCCCCTGACGGTCAGCGGCGCGGCGGACGCGGCGTCGATCGGCGGGCGGGCGGAGATGCTGTCGGCGACAAAGCCGCGGTCGACCAGGATGGTCTTCCAGCCCCCCGCCTCGACCCGGCAGGCCGACACCAGGCGGGCCCCGGCCTTGCCCTCGTGCAGCGAGTAGACCTCGACCCAGGGCGCGCTCGCCAGACCAGGGCAGGACG
>Ga0196970_1001478_pt1 | contig 15526 bp, 16 predicted proteins | sample S1v_513CmetaG_FD_148672 | JGI IMG/M metagenome (GOLD analysis project Ga0196970, IMG submission 148672) | Soil microbial communities from Anza Borrego desert, Southern California, United States - S1+v_5-13C | ecosystem: Environmental > Terrestrial > Soil > Desert | place: USA: California...
GCCGTCTCGAAGAACAGGTCCATCAGCATGGACTTGCCGCGCCCCACCCCGCCGTACAGGTACAGGCCCTGCGGCGCCTCCACCGGTTCCGGCCGGCGGGCGAGGCCGAAGCGCTCGCGCCAGCCCACCTTGCCGGTCTGCGGCCGGTAGTTCCGCAGCGCGCAGTACAGGCTCTGCAGCTTCTCGGCAGCCAGCTCCTGGTCGGGATCGGGGCGCAGCGTCCCAGTGCCGCGCCGGGCGCGATAGAGCGAAAGCGGTCCTTCGAGCATGGGATCTTACGCTTACCTGTGCAATTTTACGGTGGCTTTCAGTCACTTTCAAATGTATTCGGGATGAACGTCCCGCAATACAGCTTCACACGGCTCTTGGTGACTTGCATAACCATTCCAACCCAGCTTGACGTACGAGCTCTGCAACCTTTTCTATTGTTCGGCTGCCACCGTTTGGTTCACGCTTGATTGCTTCTGGCGTAAGGTCCGCCAGTTGCCGGACAGTGACATCGGTTGATGCTTCCAGTTCGCATGGCTCTACGGAACTCGCGAGAACGGCTCGTCGGGCGACTTTAGCTGTGCGTCTGTCTAGAAAACCATAACTGATCAATTCTGAAAGGCGGGTGGCGGGAGTGATGCATTTCATGTTGCGCATTCCGAGCTCGGGGAGAGGCTTACTAAAGCAATGACCGATTGAAATATCTCTGACGGGAAATGGATTTCGAGTGAATTTAGTCTATGGAATCAAATGGCAAACCAGGGCTTAGCCATTGCTGATTACCTGCGGCGCACCAGAGGATCTCGTTCCACGTTTATTACTGACGCGCCTGATTAAGCACCGTTTGTTTCTTTCGCTATATCTCATGTAAAATGATGTCACGAAACATAACTAACGAAGACACGATTGTCATGCCCTAATAAATCCTCATGTTGTTTGAGTCCCTCCAAGGCATAAGCATGTGATAATTTGCTATTTTGTATGAAGTTGCCACCAAACAAATATACATTACTATGTCGTTCATTGCAATGATCTAATCGCGCATCTCGGATGCGCACACGGGTATCGTGCACTGCTGCGCCACCATTCGGCAGCACTGGGTCGGCGCCCGTTAGGCTGTTAATCCCGCGTCCACCCTCGTGCGCGCCGTTCGGCCAAATGGATTCGGCGATCGCCACGCCGCGCCGCACGCTATCGAACAGGCGAACGTGCAGGATCACCGCGCCACGAGGGTTGGCCACCTCCACGCGGTCGCCCTCTGCCACACCCAGCCCGGCCGCGTCGTCGGGGTGAAGCAGCAGTGACGGGCGGCCTTCCCGACGGCGCGAGCCCGGAGTCTCAGTGAAACTGCTGTTCAGGAAATTGCGCGCCGGCGCGGTGACCAGACGGAAGGGATGCTCCGCGTCCGCCTCCTCGGTCACTGTCCAATGGTCGGGGAAAGCCGGCATCGCTGCCGACGGCCAGTTCGGCTTTAGGCGGAACCGCCCGTCCGGCCAGGAGAACCCATCCAGGAAGTGCGCCCTGCGAAAGTCCGGCTGCACGTCGCGGAAGCGCGCCGCCTCCAAGTCCGCCAGCGTGCCCCAGCCGGAGCGGCGCAGCGTCTCGTCGATGATCTCCCGCTCAGTCAGGTGGAAGCCGGGGTGGTTGTCGGCGCCCAGCCGGACGGCCAGCGCGCGCACCACCGCATGGTTGGGGCGGCACGCCCCCGGCGGCTCGACGATCTTCGGCCCGAACAGGATGTGCTGGTTGCCGCCTGCCTGATAGAGGTCGTCATGCTCCAGGAACATGGTGGCCGGCAGCACGATGTCGGCCATGCGCGCCGTCTCAGTCAGGAACTGCTCGTGCACGCAGACGAACAGGTCGTCGCGGGCGAAACCGCGGCGCACGCGGGTCTGGTCGGGGGCAATGGTGACCGGATTGGTGTTCTGGACCAGCAGTGCGGTGACCGGTGGACCGCCGCCCAGCGCGTCGGCGTCGCCCTCCAGCACCGCGCCGATGCGCGACTGGTCGAGCGTACGCACCGCCGGGTCCCGGCAATCCAGCCCCTCGATCAACGTCTTGTCCCAACGGTAAATGGCGCCGTTGGTGTGAAAGGCGCCGCCGCCCTCATGCTGCCATGCGCCGCTAACCGCAGGAATGCATAACGCCGCGTGCATGTTTACCGCGCCATTGCGCGTACGGGTGAAGCCGTAACCGAGACGAAAGAAGCTGCGCTTGGTGTTTCCGACTAACCGGGCGAAAGCCTCGATCTCTACCGCCGGCAGGCCGGTGATCGCCTCCGCCCATTGCGGCGTGCGGTCGGCGAGGTGAGCCTCCAAGCCGGCGGGATCGTCCGTGTACGTGGCGAGATAGGCACGGTCGGCAAGACCGTCACGGAACAGCACGTGCATCACCGCGCAAGCCAGCGCCCCGTCAGTGCCCGGCCGAATCAGCAGCGGGATGTCGGCTTGCTCCATGGTCGGGGTACGGTAGACGTCAACGACGGCGATCTTTGCCCCGCGCTCCTTGCGGGCGCGCACGGCATGCGTCATCACGTTGACCTGAGTTGACACTGGGTTAGTGCCCCAGATCACCACCAGGTCGGCGTGCGCGATTTCCCTCGGGTCGGCACCGGATAACCTGCCTGTTCCAGCTAGGTAGCCGGCCCAGGCTGGCCCGGTGCATATGGTGTCGGTGAATCCGGAATAGCGCTTCACATGGCGCAGGCGGTTGATGCCGTCGCGCTGCACGAGGCCCATCGTGCCGGCGTAGTAATAGGGCCACACCGTCTCCGCCCCGAAGCGCCGCTCGGCTTCCAGAAATCGTTCCGCGACAACGTCCAGTGCTTCGTCCCAAGAAACCGGCTTGAACTGGCCAGAGCCCTTCGGCCCGGTGCGGCGCAATGGCCCTGTGAGGCGTTCGGGATGATGGATGCGCTCGGCGTAGCGAGCGACTTTGGCGCAAATCACCCCGGCGGTGTAGCTGTTGTCTGCAGCCCCCCGCACCCGCCCGATGCGGACGCCGTCCAGCACCTCGACCTCCAACGCGCAGGTGGAGGGACAGTCGTGCGGACAGGCGGAGGCGTGGAAACCGGACGCGGCAGACATGCGATTCGGCATCTCCGAAAGGTGTGGCCGCGTGCGGTCGCGGACCACCCGGACATCAGCGCGCAGACCGGCCGCGGGTTGGTGCGTGGAGCACCCAGGTCTTCCTGCGCGGTGCTGCGGTCCTTCGAGGTCGATTGTGGGCCGACGCGCCGCTCAGCGGCGGTCGAGGGTGATCAAGGTTTCGAGGCGGCGACACACGACCACCGCGAGGATCGCCTTAACGATGTCGCCGGGCACGAAAAGCAGCGTTCCGGACGCCGCCTTCCACCAATCGAGGCCGGCGACAAGCGAAAGCCAAGCGACCCCGCATACATGGTCGACGATCACCCCGCCGAGCAGGCAGGCGGCGACGTAGCTCAGGCTGCGTGTGAGCGGCTTGCCGATCTGCTCGGCCTGCCGGGCGAGACCGCCAACGACGAATGCGGCCGGAATCCAGCCATAGATATACCCCGCGGTAGGGCCGAGCAGAACGCCGAGGCCGCCGCGGCCGCCAGCGAGGACCGGAAGTCCCATCGCGACGAGCGCGACGATCACCAGCATCGCCGTTGCCGCGCGGCGCGGACCGAGCAAAAGGCCGGCCAGCATCACGCCCAGCGATTGCAGCGTGATGGGTACCGGCAGAAGACCGACGGGGATCGGCGGTGCGGCACCGAGCGCCACGACCAGTCCGGCGCCGAGTGCAGTCAGGGTCAGATTACGGAAACCAAGAGACGGTGCGACGCTGTTCATGAGACGGTTCTCGTTGACAGGGGAAGCTCCACGAGGGCATTCGGCCCTTCGCGATGGTTGGTGCATACGACGGGTCCGGCCCGCAGGTCGGCGGCTTCGGCAATCTCTTCGGCGCGCAGCAGGATGCGCAGCCCGAGGGGAACCGCCAAAGCGAGAACGGAACGCTCGAGCCCGCGCAAGGCTTGAGCCTCGCGTATTTCTGCGACCTCTTCGAACATCACCGGGACGAAGCGGACTGCAAGCATCAACGTGAACGCGCAACGCTCGGCATCGATGAGGCCGATCCGGTCGAGGGGACGTAACAGCGCGACCAAAGCGCGACTGAGTTCGGCCCAGGTCCACACCGTCGTTACGATCTGGGCGGCGCAGACCAGCGCCGAGAAGCGCAGAAACAGCGGGAGTCCGCTCGTGCCATCACCCGTCACCGCGTCGAAGATCGCGGTGATCGCGATGATGAGCAGCGCGGTCCTGGTTTCCCGAAGGGCTGTCCGAAGCGACCCGTGGGCGACGGCGAGCCCCGCCGCGGCGGCGGCGGCGGCGACCGCGAGGAGGTCGATCCGATCGATCAGCGTCAGCGCGGTTCCAAGGCCGGCGAGGGAGCAAAGCGCGGCGAGGGCTCCGGAACGCCCCCCCGGTTTGCCACGCAGTGCGTTCATCCGTGCCTCCGACGATAGAAGGCGACCGCCTCCTCCGGGCTCCCGTCGAACGCGATGCGGCCGTTGTCGACCACGAGCACGCGATCGAAGTCGGCAACGAGATCGAGGTCATGGGTGACGACGACGGCCTGCTGCGACAGACCGGCAAGCACATCGCGGAATCGGTTGCGGTTGGCGAGGTCGAGCTGGGAGGTCGGCTCGTCGAAGAGAATGGTGCGCGGATTGCGCGCCAGAACACCGGCAAGCGCGACCAATTGACGTTCGCCGCCCGAGAGTTCATGAATGCGTCGATCGGCCAGGCTTGCAATGCCGAGCCGGTCGAGAGCCTCGCTGATGACCGTATCGACCTCCTCTGCCTTCCCCTTCAGGCCAAAAGCAAGATCCTCCCGCACGATCGGGTAGACGATCTGGTTGTCGGCACTCTGGAAAAGAAAGCCGGTCCGTGCCCGAACGCTTGCCGCGTCGACGCTGGGCACGAGGCCGTCGATGCAAACACTTCCGGAGGTCGGCGGCAGCAGCCCCACCATCAGCTTCAGCAGGCTCGATTTGCCCGAGCCGTTGAGGCCGAGCACGCCGACGCGACGCTCCTCGAGGGCCAGATCAATCCCAGAAAGAACGGGGCGGTCGCCGCGCTTCAGATGCAGATCCGAAAAGACGATCGTCTGGCCGACGGGACGAGCCTCGAGGTGTCGGTCAGCGACCACCGGTTCGGCCGCGGCCGCAGTCAGCGGAGCAACCCGGTAGAAAGCCACATGGCGTATCGATCCCCCGCTCTGAAGAACCGACCCGAGCCCGCCGGCGAGGGTGATTTCGTGCGGTCCTTCAAAAGTCTTCGCGAGACGCCGCAGCATCTCCGACAACCGGAGTATCAGGCCCATGGTGACTTTCCTCTCGGTCGGCGTGCGAACACGCCAACCGCCCCAGGTGGACAACGTCGAACGAACGGAAGCTCGGCGTCTCGCAAAGACTCAGCCGAAGACCGCCTTCATCAGGATGAAGCCGATCGACGGGATGACGAGGCAGCCGAAGCCGGTATAGAAGGTCGCCGTCAGCGCGCCGTAAGGCACGAGGCGCGGGTCGGTGGCAGCGAGACCGGCGGCGGTGCCGCTGGTGGTCCCCATGAGGCCGCCGTACACCATGGCCGCGGCCGGGTTGGTCAGGCCGAAGGGCTTGGCCAGGAAGGGTGTCATGATCATCACCGCGATCGACTTCACGACGCCGGCGGCGACGGAGAGGGCGATCACGGTCGAGGAGGCACCGATCGCCGAGCCGGTCACCGGGCCGACGATGAAGGTCACCGCACCGGCGCCAATGGTGGTCAGCGAGACGGTGTCGCGGTAGCCGAAGGCATAGGCGACGGCGACCCCAACGACGAACGCCAGGGTGGTGCCGATGACCAGCGACAGAACACCGGCGAGACCGGCCTTCTTCAACTCCTCGAGCTTAACGCCATAGGCGGTCGAGACGATGCAGAAGTCGCGCAGCATGGCGCCGCCCATGAGAGCGAAGCCGGCAAACATCGGAATATCGGCAATTCCCTTCTTGCCGCCGGTGGAGATCCCGCCGACATAGGCGAGGATCAGGCCGATGATGATCGCCACAGCCGAACCGTGGATGCGGTTCTTGGTGATGTTCTTAGAGAAGGCGTAGCAGAGCCAGGTCAGGACGCCGACGACCACGAAGGCGAAGATCAGCGGACGATCGCCGACCAGCGATGTGAGGAGTGCATTGTTCATGGCGATGTCTCCCCGCTCAGGCTTTGCTGGGTTCGGCTGCGTCGCCGAAGCTCGAGGTCGCGGCTCCCGCCATCGTCGCGAGCGGACGGATCAGGACGAAGCAGACGATGACGGAGAGAATCCCCGCAATAAAGGCGATCCAACCACCGGAGAGAGCGGCCGCGACGTTCTGGGTCGCCGCCATGGCGATGACAACCGGAATGTACATGGCGTTCCAGAACATGATTCCGTCCTCGGACGCCTTGGGCAGCCAGCCCTTCTTCTTCAGCCATGGCGTCAAGAAGACGAGAATCAGCATGGCAAAGCCGACTCCGCCAATGTCGCCTGGGATCCCGAGCATCGCGCCAAGGGACAGGCCAATTGATGTTCCGATGAACATGCATAGGCCCAGGACCATCACACCGTAGATGACCATCTTGGGGTCTCCTAGAAGGAAATGCTGGAATAGCCATCCAAAGACAGCAGCCAGCACTTCCGTTATTAGTTCATTTTTTACACAGTCACTTCGCCTTCCTGGACCGATAATTTTGTGACAATCGGTCGATGGAAGTCATCCTCCCGAAAGATGTCATCGCATGTCCCGGGAGGATTTCACTCAAGTCACTCGACAGTCATGATGAGAGCGCCCGGCTTAACGCGATCGCCGACGGCAACGGTGATCGCCTTGACGGTGCCATCAACCGGGCAAATGAGCGGATTCTTCATCTTCATGGCTTCGAGCACGGCGACCTCCGTGCCCTTGGTAACGGTGTCGCCGACCGCGACCTTGAGGGCCTCAATCTTGGACGGCATCTTTGCCTTGAGTTCCATAACTTCTACTCCTTGATGTGGGCCTGTGGCCCGGGTTCACGGCACGGGGCCGAGGGGAGGCAACGTGTCGATCTCATCGAGCACGCGGCGGCGATCGACAAGACGAACGCCGTCGATGCCGCGGCCGACGACGGCGGTGACGTCCGACACGAGTTCGGTGAGTTTGACCCCGAGGCCGCTGGGAACAGCGACTTCGACGTCGTAGGTGCGGCTGTGTCGCTTGGCGAACTCAGCGAGCGCAGCGTGGAAGGAGCGCAGTCCGGCGACAGTGCGGGCGACGACGACCGCGTCCACGTCGGAGGACGGCTCCATGTAGGAGAGACCGGTCAGGGCCTGCAGGGCCGCTGACCCGAAGAGGCCGACGGCAACCCCATGGGCGCGGCCGAGATCGGCGAGCGAGAGGAGTTCCTCCGCGGCCGGGAAGGTGCCGGCAGCGATGCGGCCGGCGACATCCCAGGGCGTGAGGATCCCGCCGATGCCGGCACGCGGCAACGTCACGGCGGAGCGCACGCGGACCCCATCTTCGCGGAAGGGGAAGGATACGCCGATCCAGATCCATCCGTCCGGCTGCGGCGCCTTTGGCGCACAGACGATTCCCGGAATCGTCTTGGCGAGGAAGGTGTCGCGAACGCGCTTCACCACGTCGGGGCGGCGATGCATCGGCAGGAGGCCGTCACCGAGTGCGTCGGCGACGAGAGGGCGATGGGCCGGACCGATGTCGATCATGACGTGGCGCGCCAGCACCGGCAGGGCATCCAGGCCTGCCGCCGCGGTCACGCTCCATGGAGGCATTCGAGCGGCGGTCATCGTGTCTTGCTCCAGGTGGGATCCGTCTTCGACACCGCCTGGACCTCGGCTTGGGCGCGGACGAGATCGTCGAAGGCGCGGGTGGCGACGGGCCCGCGAACCTCGATGGGTTCGGAGCGGTCGCCGATGCCGGGGATGAGATGAAGGACGGTGGCGGGGGCCGAGGTCTCGAGGTCGGGCGCGACCTTCACGACGCGGCCCTTGATGCGCAGGATGGTGCGGGCGGCGCGATCGATTGTCTCGCTGCTGGCGAGCGTCGTTGCGCGCACGATGACTTCGTATTCCGGATGCGTGCGCCGGCGGCGATAAGTGATGATCCGGCCCGTCGGGGAGCACGCATGGCCGGTTTCGGAAATGGGGAAGCTGTCTCCCATCGGCAGTCCGCCGACCGCCACCTCTGCCCACCCCTCGCCCGCCGGCGAGGGAACGAGCGAAAGGTCGTCGCGCAGCGGATGGCCATTGAGGGTGAGCCAGCCGAATTCCTGGCAGCCGTAAAGGTCGTGGACCGGCCAGCCGAAGCGCTCGACCCGGCTGAGGAGTTCGAGATCCAACGGCGTGCCCGCCACGACGATGCGGCAGTCCTTGGGGAAGTCGCCGGCGAGGCCAAGAGACTCAGCCTCGCCGATGCTGGCCCGAATGAAGGACGACTCGCCCAGAACGATGTCCGGACGCGTCCCGCAGAAGGCGGTGATGAAGGCCCCGCGGCTCGACCGGTCGAGGAACGACCACTCGATGCCGTAACGCTCCAACGCCATACGGGAGAAGACGTTGACGAGCGGCGGGTAGGTGACGAGCATCCGGTCGCCCGGCTTCGCCCCGATCGCCTCCATCAGCCGACGGGTGGCGTCGCAGCGGGCCTCGATCTCGGTGTGGGCGACACCGACGATGTTCTGGAACGCGGACGATCCCGTCGTGAAGGTGAGATAGGCGAGGTTGAAGGGGGTGTGCACCTCCTCAATGACGTGCGCAGCCGTCGGACCGGCGATGCCCTTGTCCGCCAGCGTGCGGCGGGGCATCTCGGCCAAGGTTGGCACGGTCGAGAAGGCGTCGGCGACCGCCGCGTATCTCTCGAAGGCTTCGGACATGGCACACACCCTTTCCTCTTCACCGCGCGTCAGGCGACGCGCGGACGGAAGCGCTCCTCGACGGCGGCGAATTCGGAGCGCAGCAGCTCCTGGACCTTCGGGCGCACCTCGCGGCCGCCACGCTCGGCGCCGAGGCTGCCGCGGCCGCGCGGGCCGGTCTGCGTCGCAGCGCCGGCGGCCTTGGCTTTGCGGATCTCGGCCACCTGCTCGATGATGGCCGGGCGCATGCCGTCGATCGTCTCGACCAGACGCTCCACGCCACCGAGCTTGAAGAAGAAGGACGGGCCGGCGGCGAAGACCGGGTTCGACTTCGCCAGGGCTTCGAGCAGTTCGACGTCCTTCTTGATGATGCGCGACACCGAGGTGATCGGCATCACGTGGATCATCGTCTGGAACTCGGAGGTCAGGGAGAGGATCCGGTCGGCCTGCAGGCCATGGCAGAGGAAGGCGCCCGAGATGGCGCGCCCGACGACCATGGCGACGATCGGATGGCCGGCGAGCCGCGCCTCGGCCAGCGCCAGCTGGTAGGCGCCGGTCGCCTTGTTCATGCCGAAGATCTCCTCGACCTTGCCCGGACCGTTGCCGGGGGTGTCGACGATCAGCACGATCGGACGCTTCTCCGCGGCCTTCTTCTCGGCATCGGCGGCGAGGGTGGCGTAGACGGCCTGCGCCATCTTGTAGCCTTCCTCCAGGCCGATCACGCCCGAGTAGACGACCGGGAACTTCTCATTGAACGCCTCGGCGTCGGAGGCGATGACGGTGACCGTCTCACCCGCGAGCGACGCGGTGCCGACCACCGCGCCGGGGCCGAAGTCCGGGTCGTCGAAGGTCCGCGCACCGACGGTGCCCTCGGCAAAGGTGCCGGCGTCGACGATCAGGTCGATGGCCGCGCGGCCCTGTCCCAACAAAGTTTCCATGGGTCTTTCTCCCGATCACAGCGCCAGACGACGGACGGACTTGCGGAAGTCCGAGAGCGGACCGTCGGCTAGGCCGACGGGGTCGTTGTTGCCGGCGTGGCGCCAGACGTCGCGCGCATCGGTCGGCTTGAGGTCCGCGGCGAGCGCGACGCCGCGCAGCTGCTTCTCCACCAGTTCCGGCGATCCGATCCGGCGCATGCGCTCGAAGGAATCGACCGGTTCGGCGCAAAGCTCGGCGAGCTGAGCGCGGAAGGCGGCGACGGTGTCGTCGACGAGGAAGTTGGCGTCGCCCATCACGTACTTGTGGCGACCGCCGGTGGTCCGATAGACGAGGGCGCGGTTCGAGGCGTCGAACTCGTCCTTGCCCATCTCCTGCTCGATCACCTCGGGGCCGGTCAGGCCGAGGCGGCCGAACTCGCTCATCACGATGGCGTCGGTGGCGGCGGCGACGAAGCCCATGCCGCCGAAACAGCCGATGCGCGAGCCGATCAGGGCGACCACCGGCACCTTGCGGCGGGCGCGCTGCAGGGCGTCCATCACCTCGGCGTGGGCGAGGAGGCCGGCGTTGGCCTCGTGCAGGCGGACGCCGCCGGTCTCGAAGGAGATGGCGACGAGCGGGCGCGCCAGCGCCGGCAGGTCGGGGAACTCGGCGACCAGGCGGTCGTGGAAATCGATCGCCATGTCGATGATGCCGACCATCTTGGCACCGCCGACCTCGCCGACCGAACCGCCGATGAAGCGGCCTTCCTGCGAGATCACGAAGACCGGGCGGGCGCCGATGCGGCCGACGCCGGTGACGATGCCGTCGTCGTTCTCCACCGCCTCGCCGAGGGCGACGAGATGCGGGCTGACCAGGCGGTCGAAGGGACCGCCGAGTTCGACGAAGCTTCCCTCGTCCACGAGGCCGACGGCGCGTTCGCGCGCGCTGCACTCCAGGAAGGAATTCGTCTGAAGTCTAGTCCAGTTGGGCATGCTCGGAACTCCCGGCTTCAAGCCTTCGCCTCGACCAGCGCCTGGCGCAGGCGCAGGGCGACGATGGCGGGCGAGGCGTTGTTGTCGTTGATTTCGATCGACGCACCGGCGAGCCCGGTCTCGGCGACGAAGTGCTCGACCACGCGTTTCCACAGGGTGTCGAAGCCCTTGACGGGGGTCACGATCCGCACCGACACGGCGGCCTCGGCGGCCTTCGGTTCGAGCAGGACTTCGAGGTCGCCGGAGCCGACGACGCCGTAGTGGGCACGCCCGACGAGAGGGACGGCCGCGCCGCTCCCCACGACGGTGAATTCAATCGTTTCGAGAGACATGACGTTCTCCGATCACCAGTTGCGGAAGCGGGCCGGCGGGTTGTAGAGACCGCCCGAGATGTCCACGAGGTCGCGCATCGAGCGGGCCGCGAGCAGGTCGCGGTTGGCGCGGTTGCGGTCGACGCCGAGGTCTTCCGGAGTCATGAAGATGCGCGCCTCGCGCAGGCGCTTCGTCTCGGCCAGGTCGGCCTTGAGGCCGACCTCGGTGTAGCCGGCGACGGCGCGGATGGCGGCCATGCGGGCGGCCATGTCCGGGGCGCGGTTGAGGTAGGCGATGCCCTCCTCGGTGACGATGTGCGTGACGTCGTCGCCGTAGATCATCACCGGCGGCAATTCGAGGCCGGCGTTCTCCGCGAGCTGCCAGGCGTCGAGCTTCTCCACGAAGGTCGGGGCGCGGGCTTCACCGAAGGTCTCGGCTCCCTGGACGACCAGACGCTTGCCGCGCGGCATCACGCCGATCTGGTCCGCCATGTGCGGGACTTCGCGGCCGCACTTGAGCCAGCTCTCGGTCGCGTGGCGGCGGCCCTTGGCGTCGCAGCCCATGTTCGGCGCGCCGCCGAAACCGGCGACCCGGTTGGCGGTCGCGGTGGAGGAGTTGCCCCACTCGTCGATCTGCAGCGTGCCGCCGATGAACATGTCGAGGGCGTAGTGGCCGGCGGTCTGGGCGAAGGCGCGGTTGGAGCGGAGCGAGCCGTCCGGGCCGGTGAAAAACACGTCGGAGCGCGCCTTGACGTACTCCTCCATGCCCAGCTCGCCGCCGAAGCAGTGGATCGTGTCGACCCAGCCCGCCTCGATCGCCGGGATCATGGTCGGGTGCGGGTTCAGCACCATGTGGGTGCAGACCTCGCCCTTGAGGCCGAGTTCGGCGCCGTAGGTCGGCAGGATCAGCTCGATCGCCGAAGTGAGGAAGCCGATGCCGTGATTGATCCGCTTGACCTTGTACTCGGCGTAGATGCCCTTCAGCGCCAGCATGCCGAGCAGGACGTGGTTGTCGGTGACCAGGCCGGGGTCGCGGGTGAAGAGCGGCTCGATGAAGAAGGGCTTCGGGCTCTCGACGACGGCGTCGACCCAGTCGGCCGGGATGTCCACGCGCGGCAGCTTGTCGACGATCTTGTTCACCTGGGCGATGACGATGCCCTGGCGGAACTTGGTCGCCTCGACGATGACCGGCGTGTCCTCGGTGTTGAATCCGGTGTAGAGGTTGCCCTCGCGGTCGGCCTCGTAGGCGCAGATCAGCGAGACGCGCGGCGTCAGGTCGAGGAAGTAGCGGCCGAACAGCTCGAGGTAGGTGTGGATGGCGCCGAGCTGGATCTTGCCTTCGCGGATGAACTTCGCGACGCGGCCGGCCTGCGGGCCGCCGAAGGCGAAGTCGAGCTTCTTGGCAATGCCGCGCTCGAACATGTCCAGGTGCGACGCCAGCGGCACGCAGGACTGGACCATGTGAAGGTCATGGATCTCCGCCGGATCGACCTTGTTCAGGCAATCGGCGAGGAAATCGGCCTGCTTCTGGTTGTTGCCCTCGATGTTGACGCGGTCGCCGGACCGGATCACCGCCTTCAGTAGGGCAACGGTGTCCTCTGCCTTCACGCGCTTACCGGCGCCGATGTAGGGCGCGGCGGCTTCAAGGCGTTGGCAGGTGTCGGCTGCAAGCCTGTCCCACCGCTGTTCGGTTTTCATGGGAATGCTCCCGTGTGGGTCTTGGAAAGTTGCAAGGGGTTTCGATCCACGGACGTGTCCGTGGTGATGTCGCTGGAATGGACGTCGCGCATGGCCCCGGCGGCATCGCGGACGCGCAGCGCTCCGTCGGCGGCAAGGCCGACGAGGGTGGCGCAGAGGTCTTCGTCGTCGTCAACGAGGCGGACGACCTGGCCAAGGTGTAGAGCGTGGGCACTCCAGGTCTCGGCAAAGGCGGCGAGGCCGTGCTGTTCCCAGAGGTTCACCCAACGATCGAAGATCGCGCCGAAGGTCCCGACAAAGGCATCGCGACCGACGGGACGCCCCGCGAGGGTGGCGAGCGACGCGGCTTTCGCCCGGAGATCCTCGGGGAACGCAGCGTCGGGAATGGCAAGGTTGAGCCCCATACCGACAACCACGAAGTCGAACACGCCGCGATCGTCATATGCCACCTCGGCGAGAATGCCGCAGATCTTTCGGCCGCCGACCAGCAGGTCGTTCGGCCACTTGATGCCGGCTTCGACACCGGTCGCCGCGAGGACGGCTTCGCGCATCGCGACGGCGGCGAGGAGGGGCAACTGGGCCGCTTCGGTAAGCGGGCGGCGGGTTCTTACCAGGACCGATAGGCAGAGGCTGCCGTCTCGGGTGGAGAACCATACCCGCTCGCCCTTGCCGCGGCCTGCGGTCTGATCGCGGGCGATCAGGACCGTGCCGTGGGGGGCGCCGGCTCGACCAAGTTCGATGAGCTGGCGATTGGTACTATCGGCCGAGTCCACCTCGATGACGAGCCGACCGACGCCGTCGCCCGGCTCGAACGCGAAGAGCCGCGTGGCGCTGGGAAGTGTGGGGGCAACGGCGGGCATAGGATCATTCTCCGAGGTGGAGCAGGGCTCAGTGCGCGGCGACGAGGCCGATGGTCGAGGCAAAGATGCCAACGGCGATGGCCGAGACGATCAGGCCGCAGATGTTGGCGCCCATGGCGACGGGAAGAACCATCGCGTAGGGGTTGTCTTCGGCCGCGACCTTCTGGGCGAGCTTCGCGGTGGTCGGCACACAGGACACACCGGCGATGCCGACCAGCGGGTTGAAGCCGTTCTTGTTGAACATCCACACGAGCCAGCCGCCGAGCAGGCCGCCGATGCCGGAGACCAGCAGCGCGGTGATGCCGAGGACGAGCAGGACGGCGACACGGCTGTCGAGCAGCGTCGAGGCTTCGCAGAGCACGCCGAGAACCAGGCCGAGCATGAGGGTGGACGAGTAGGTGATCGTCTTCTCGAGCAGTTCCTGGTAGGCCTCGATCTCCGCTTCCTTGATGGCGACGCCGAGGAAGAACGACATGATCAGCGGCGCGGCCACGGGGAGCAGCAGGCAGAGCAGACCCGCGGCGACGACCGTGAAGATGAACTTCGACTTCCGCGAGACATCCGGAAATTCCATCTCGACGTCGATGGCCCGGTACTTGGCCGGAACCAGCAGCTTCATCAGGTAGGGATAGCCGGCGTAGGTCAGAGACAGGTAAAGATAAGCAATGATGGAGATGGGGACAAAGAGATCCTTGGCCATCATCAACGAGGCAAAGAGAACCATCGGGCCGTCGGCGCCACCGATCGTGCCAACCGCCGCCGCTTCGCCGGGGGTCAGGCCAAAGTAATAGCCGATCACCAGGGTCACGAAGGTGCCCATCTCGGCGAAGATCGCAACGGTCATCGCCGCCCACGGACGGGCGAGGATGAAAGTAATGTCTGCCATCGTGCCGATTCCGAAGAATAGCATGCAGGCGACCAGCGAATTCGAGAAAGCAAAATTGTAAATCGGCTGCAGGAAGTAGATCTGCATGTCGTTCACGAGCTGGATCGGATCCGAAATCATCGGATCGAGCATCAGCGTGCCGATTTTCTCCGCCTGCAGGAACATGACGCCGGCGTTGACGCACATCATCGCGATGCCCATCGGCACCATGATGAGAGGTTCGAGGGTGCGCTTGAAGCCGAGGTAGGCAAGGAAGAAACCGAAGCCGATCAGGGCGAGACGGGCAAGGGCAATCGTCGGATCCTGGACAAAGAGCGTGCCGATGCCGGGAAAGATTGCAAAGAGTTGCTGCAACATGGGTGATCTCCTAGGGCACGGCTCAATTGGCCGAACGGGCCATGGCCTCGGTCGAACTGGACATGGTCTCGGTCGAACTGGACATGGTCTCGGTCGAACTGGACATGACCTTGTTGAGCAGGACGATCACCCCGATCACGGCGTATGAGATCACTGCGGTAATCCCATAGGCCATCAATGCGTAGGCAATGACGTTCATGGATTTTCTCCTGGAGCGGACACGTTCGACGTGAACGGTTCGAAGCGGGACGTAACCCAAGCCGGGAAGGTCCCCGCCTCGAGCAGGTGGACGGCGACGGTGACGGCCAACAAATCCGCGCCTCCGCCGGGACTGAGCCGGCGGGAGACGCAGTCGTCAGCGAAACAAAGAATCTCGGCGAAGCCACGCTCGGTAAGCGCGCCGCCGAGGTCGCGGATGCGGGCGGCGCGCTCGCGCACGAAGGCAAGCCCCACGGGCCCGCCGCGCCAGAGCACGGTGGTGTCCTCCGCCTCGGCAACGATGGCGATGAGCGCATGGAGCAGCGCGCGGTTGAGGGAGACCTCCCGCCCCAGGGCGGCATGCAAGGCTGGCAGCCCGTGCCCGGCGACGGTCGGAAAACCGGCCTCGACTTCACCGCGGATGCCAGTT